>SL_8KL_010_SEDDRAFT_10003073_pt1 | contig 13868 bp, 14 predicted proteins | sample SodLakKL_010_SED_4_FD_11160 | JGI IMG/M metagenome (IMG submission 11160) | reverse complement strand
GCAAACGAGCCCAGGATGAAATCCAGGAATTGACCGATCAAATGATTAAAGAAGTTGACCAGGTTCTTGAGGCTAAAGAAAAAGAAATGATGGAAGTATAATCTTAAAGGCAGCGGTTCAGCTTTGGATATCTATTCTCATGGATAGCGGATGGAGCTGCGCTGAGTTGGAGAACTATGAATTGCCTGAGTTATATTGATTAATTAAACGAGAGGCGGCTCTCTCCTGGCAGGAAAGGGGGAGCCGCTGTTTTTGAACGGTGGGATTATTTTTGGAAGTGGATCTGAAAGAGCAGGAACTAAACGAAAATATTGACAGAGGGAAATTGCCCGGCCATGTAGCAATAATCATGGACGGCAATGGCCGCTGGGCAGCTGAAAGAGGACTGCCGCGCAAGGAAGGGCACCGACAGGGGGTGGAGACTGTCCGGGATACGGTCAGATGCGGCAGCGATCTGGGTATAAAAATTCTGACCCTGTTTGCTTTTTCAACTGAAAACTGGCAGCGTCCGAGCTGGGAAGTTAATTATTTGATGAGCCTGCCGGAGAAGTATTTTCAAACTGAGCTTCCAGAGTTGATGAGAAACAACGTCAGGGTTAATTTAATTGGCGATAAATCAAGGCTGCCCGCTAAAGTAAGAAGAGCAATCGAAGAGGGTGCGGAAAAAACTAAAAATAACAGCGGGATGATTCTTAATTTTGCTCTCAACTATGGATCGCGGTCAGAGATAATTATGGCGGTTAACCGGATCATTGATGAGGTGGAAGCCGGTAAAATTAAAGGGAAGATCGAAGAAAAAGATTTTACACGGTATCTTTATACTGCCGGTATTCCGGATCCGGATTTGCTGATCAGGACCAGTGGCGAAAAAAGAATCAGTAATTTTTTACTATGGCAGCTGGCCTATAGTGAACTCTGGTTTGCAGATGTTTATTGGCCTGATTTTTCAAGAATTCATCTGCTGGAAGCTGTCTGCGACTATCAGCTTCGTAAACGACGTTTTGGCAAAGTATAATTGCAAAAGGTGGTTTTAAATGCTATTTCTCCGTATATTGTCAGCATTGATTGGCATCCCGGTGATTATCGGGGCAGTTTATTTCGGGGGCCCCTGGTACGCGATGCTGGTATTGTTGATTGTTAATCTGGGGATCTATGAGTATAATAAGATTTTGAAAGCCGGTAACTATTATGTTCCACCTGTGGTCAATAACCTGGGGGTTACCCTTTTTATAGTGGCAATATTTTTTGAAAACTATGCTTTAATCCTGCCCCTGGTCATGTTCTTATTCTTTGTGCTTTTTACTTTTGCCCTCCTGAATATGGAGACCATTAATATCACTGATTCAGCGCTGGCCCTGTGGGGTATAATTTACCTGGGCGGACTGTGCGGCTATCTGATCATGCTGCGCATGCTCCCTGACGGCGCTCTTTTTACATATATCTTACTGGCAGGAGTATGGCTTAATGATACCCTGGCTTACTTTATTGGAGTCAAATGGGGTTCCCGGCTGTTTGCCCCGCAAATCAGCCCCAAAAAATCATTGGAAGGTTCCCTGGCTGGAATTAGCGGCACTGTGTTAATCTTTTTTTCCGGAGCGATTTTACTGCCGAATGTGGTTCCACTTAGCCCGGGTCAAGCTATTCTACTGGCCCTGGGGATTACTGTTTTTGCCCAGCTGGGTGACCTGATGGAATCTGCTCTGAAAAGACAGCTGCAGGTTAAGGATTCAGGTGGTATAATTCCCGGTCACGGAGGAGTCTTGGATCGGTTTGACAGTATGATGCTTGCTGCCCCATTTGTTTATTACGCATTTACCTTGTTCGATATGCTTTAGATAATCAAATTTCGCTCTGCCGCACGGGATGTTAAATGATTTTAACATAAACTAATGATAGATAGGAGTATAATGGTAAAAAGAATAGCTATTTTAGGGTCAACCGGATCTATCGGCCGACAAACCTTAGAAGTAATTGAAGCTTTAGGGGAAGAATACAAGGTGGTTGTCCTTACTGCCGGCAGCAATGATCAATTGCTTGGCGATCAAATCAGGCGTTTCAAACCTGAGTTCGCTGTACTCACTGATACTACGGCAGCCGAGCGGTTGGCTAAAAACACCCGGGACACCGGTTGCGCAATTCACTCCGGAAGAGATGGTCAGCTGCGGGCTGCAGCCTGGCCGTCTGCAGACCTGATGGTGATGGCCCAGGTTGGGTTCAGTGGATTTGAACCTGTGGCTGCAGCTTTAAAAGAAGGTAAAACAATAGCGCTTGCTAATAAAGAATCGTTGGTGATTGGAGGAGAAATTCTCCTACGCCATAATTTGCTAAAGCGGGATAAAATCCTCCCGGTAGATAGTGAGCACTCCGCAATTTGGCAGTGTTTGGGTTCAGCTACCTCTGACCAGCTACGCAGAATTTTCCTGACTGCTTCAGGAGGGCCTTTTTATGGCCGGAGAAAAGAAGAGCTGGAGCAGGTTACCCCTGCAGAGGCTTTAGATCATCCAAACTGGCAGATGGGCAGTAAGATTACTATTGATTCTGCAACGATGATGAATAAAGGACTTGAGGTGATCGAGGCAAAGTGGTTGTTNGATTTAAGNCTTGANCAAATNGAAGTTGTTATACANCGNCAAAGTATTGTGCATTCTATGGTAGAATATANTGATGGGTCAATANTNGCCCAGCTGGGATTACCGGATATGCGCCTGCCTATTCAACTGGCTNTGACTTATCCGGAGCGGGTAAACAANCAGTTTGAAAAATATAATCCNTTTGGGCAGACNCTTGAATTTGATANTCCNGATCGGGANAATTTTCCCTGTCTNGATCTGGCTTACCGGGCGTCGCGGAGCGGAGGGACTATGCCCGCCGTACTCAATGGTGCGAATGAAATTGCCGTGGCAAGCTTTCTTGCCGGTGTTATCAGGTTTACAGATATCCCAATAGTGATTGAGCGGGTTATGCAGAACCATCGGGTTGTTCAAAAACCTGAAATTGACTGTGTTGTCAGGGCGGATCAATGGTCCCGTCAGCAGGCTGAGGAGATCATAGCTGAGAAGATAGGAGGGGTTAATTAAGATGCAGACATTTTTCGCTGCGATATTTGTTTTTGGTTTATTGATCCTTACTCATGAACTGGGTCATTACTATGTGGCTCGTTTAACCGGAGTGAGGGTTTTAGAGCTGGCAATAGGATTTGGGCCGAAGTTATTTGGCTGGAGCAAAAATGGTATTGATTATTCCCTGCGAGCTGTTCCACTGGGAGGTTTTTGCCGTATGCTCGGAGAGAATCCGGATGAAGCTAACGAGAAGGACAGTTTTCCCAGCAAACCGATTTCAGCCAGGGCGGCAGTTTTACTGGCCGGTTCAACAATGAACCTGGTTTTGGCCCTGGTCGTTTTTTTTATAATCTCGTTTTTCCTAATCGGGGTGCCCGGTGAGAGTTCACAGATTGGTTATATAGTGGAAGATTCTCCTGCCCAGGAGGTCGGGCTTGAACCNGGTGATACGATTACAGCTATTGATGGTGAGCAGATAGATCGGTGGGAACAGGTTTTATCTTTGATATCTGTAAAGGCTGAACAGGANCTANTCTTAGAAGTCGAAAGAAACGACACTATTATGGAGTTCAATGTTGAAGCTGAAAAGGAACCTGAAACCGCAAGAGGGGTTATCGGCATCGGCCCGGAAGTAGATAAGTACAGCTTTATACCTTCCATACAAAGAAGTTTTGAACAGTTTGGAATGTTTTTCGTCTCGGTCTATTATGCGTTTGCCGGTGAAGCGCCGCTTGATGTGGCTGGTCCGGTAGGGATTGTCCATACAATAGGCGAGGTAGCCCAGGTCGGTTTTGTGAACCTGCTCTTATTGACCGGTTTAATTAGTATTAATCTGGGTATAATCAACTTGCTGCCGATACCGGCTTTAGATGGTGGTCGACTGCTTTTCCTTTTGATCGAGGCTGTGCGGGGCCGCCCTGTTGAGCCTGAAAAGGAAGGGTTGATCCATTTTATCGGATTTGCCCTGTTGATTACCTTAATCTTATTGGTTACTTACCAGGATATATTACGTTTTATAGTGCCGGCTAACAACTAAACTTGAGATGCCTGTAAATTTTTGCAGGCACTGCATTTAACCAGAAGTGGAGTTAAAATTGGATAAAATCTTTCGGAAACCAACCAATCCTGTTCAGATTGGCAATGTAATAATCGGCGGCGAAGCGCCGGTGGTTATCCAGTCCATGACCAATACTAAAACAGTTGATAGTGATGCGACCTCAGATCAGATCAACCAGCTTTATGAAGCAGGTTGTGAGCTGGTCCGGTTAGCTATACCGGACCAGGAATCAGTCAAGGCTTTTGCCAGAATAGTTCAAAGGAGTCCGGTACCGCTGATCGCCGATATTCATTTTGATGCCAGGCTGGCTCATCAGGCAATGGAAAACGGGGCAGCTAAAATAAGAGTAAATCCGGGGAACCTGGGCGGTCGAAAAACTTTAGTTGAATTGGCCCGCCGGGCCGGCCATTTAAATCTGCCGATTCGGATCGGGGTCAATGCCGGCTCATTGGAAAAAAATATTTTGAAAAAGCACCGTGGTGCTACTGCGGCAGCTCTTGTTGAATCTGCCCTGGATTACCTGGAGGCACTTGAAGAAATAGATTTTACGAATGTATTGATTTCACTNAAAGCTTCAGATGTATACACTACAATCAGCGCTTATCGCCTGATGTCTGAGAAAAAAACTTATCCGCTCCACCTGGGGGTGACCGGAGCCGGACCTTATGAATCCGGAGTGATCAAAGGTGCTGTTGGAATCGGCGCATTACTGGCAGAGGGGATTGGGGATACACTGCGGGTTTCTTTAACTGCATCTCCGGTTGAAGAAGTGCGGGTAGCCCGGCAAATTGTTCAGGCCCTTGGTTTAAGAAGGTTTGTTCCTGAATTGATTTCCTGCCCTACCTGCGGACGCTGTGAAATCGATCTTGTCTCTCTGGCTGTGGAAGTGGAAGAAATACTGAAAGGTTACCGGCTGCCCATCAAGGTTGCGGTAATGGGTTGTGCGGTAAACGGACCAGGAGAAGCCCGGGAGGCCGACCTGGGGATTTCAGCCGGTAAAAAACAGGGCATATTGTTTAGTCACGGGAAAGTAATTCGAACGGTAGAACATACTAACTTACTGGATGCTTTAATAGAAGAACTGGATTTACTGGCAGCGAAGAGTGATTGAAAATTGCTTTTTACAAAAAGGCAGGACATAGGAGGAAAAAACAGTGGAAGTTGCAGCAATCATACCAGCTTACAATGAAGAGAAAACCATTGGCAGCGTCATAACTGCTTTGAAAAGCTCGAGCAAAGTTGACCGGATCATTGTGGTCAGCGATGGTTCTGAAGATGGAACGGTCAATACCACTATGGGTTATGGGGACGTGGAGGTTATTGAACTTTTGGATAACCGTGGTAAAGGTGGTGCTGTAAAAGCAGGACTTGATCGGTGTCCAGCGGAAGTCCTTCTGATTCTGGATGCTGACTTGATCGGTTTGAGCGAGGAGCATATTGATTTGCTTTTAAAGCCTGTCCTGGAAGGCAGTGCCGAAATGTCGGTTGGTGTGTTTGAAAAGGGCAGAATAGCAACGGATATTGCCCAGAAGATGGCTCCATTTTTATCCGGTCAGCGAGCCCTGAAAAGAGAGCTTTTGGAGAATATATCCGATCTGGACCTTTCCCGCTTTGGGATTGAAGTAGCCTTATCTAAATACGTTGAAGATAATGAAATTAATGCTGAAGTAGTCCAACTGCCCGATCTTTCTCATGTTATGAAAGAGGAAAAACTAGGTTTTTGGAAAGGTGTATTGGCCCGGGCAATAATGTATTGGGAGATTTTTAAGTATGTGCTCAGGATTGATACCCACCCGAAGGAGAAGTAGAGCTTTTCTGAAAGCGCTTTAAGCTTTAAAAGCGGTTAAATCCTTGCGCAAAGCTATTATTTATGGTAAATTAGATTGGCAGTGGTAGTAATGTTTACTTAAGGGTGGGGCTTCCCACTCTTTCATGTTGATAAGGGGTCTTTATTGAAGATTCGAGGCATGTTTGTGAAATTAAGCATTATGGCGACTTTGAGTTTGAAAAATATAGGGAGGAGTCATTTTTGAGCAGGGAAGAAGTTAAAGCCAAGCTGAGCGAGCTGATAGAACCTTTAGTGGAGAGCAGGGGGTTTGAGTTAGTGTACTTAGAATATATTCCAGGGAAGCAGGCTCAGCTCCAAATTTTCATTGACCGTGAAGGTGGGATAACTATCGATCACTGCGAATTAATTAACAAGGCTGTTTCTGACCTGCTTGATTACCATGATCCAATAGATCACGCTTACGCCCTGGAAGTATCATCACCCGGTTTAGAACGTCCACTGACCAAAAAAGAACATTTTGATCGGTTTTCCGGGGAAAAAGTTAAAATAAAAACCAGTGAGGATTTGAAGGGACGTAAAAAGTTTAGCGGCAGACTGGAAGGAACCGAGAAAGATAATGTCTTAGTCAGGCTGGATAACGATCAAGTCGCAGAAATCCCAATTGCCCTAATTGCCAGGGCAAAATTGTGGTATACAGAGTCTGATAAAGATAATCTGGCAAAGGGCAGTCAGGAAGGGAGGTAGAAAAAAGATTATGAACAAAGATTTATTTGCTGCGATCGACTCTTTGGAAAAAGAAAAGGGTATTAGTAAAGAGATACTTTTTGAAGCTTTAGAAGTTGCTCTTGTTTCGGCATATAAAAGAAATTTTCAATCATCCCCTGCGGTCAGGGTTGCTATAGACCGGGAAACTGGAGATATTAAAGTATTTTCTCAGTTAAAAGTTGTTGAAGATGTCGAAGCAGATGATCAGGAAGTCAGTCTTTATGAGGCAAAAGTTTATGAACCGCGTTGTCAGCTTGGTGACATTGTGGAAATGGAAGTAACCCCGAAGGAGTTTGGGCGGATTGCAGCCCAGACAGCCAAGCAGGTTGTAATTCAGCGGATCCGGGAAGCAGAGAGAGAGTTGATATTCGAGGATTTCACTGATCGAACCGAGGAAATTATTACTGGCCTGGTGCGCCGATTTGAACAGAGAAATGTAATTATTGATCTGGGCAGGACTGAAGCGGTGCTTCCCGTGGAAGAGCAGCTTCCCCAGGAACGCTATCGGCAGGGTGAAAGAGTAAAAACTTTTATATCGGAAGTCAAAAAAACCACAAAGGGGCCCCAGATTGTAGTTTCCCGCACGCATGTTGGGTTTTTAAAACGCCTGTTTGAGATGGAGGTTCCAGAGATTTATGAGGGAATTGTCGAGATTAAGGCTGCTGCCCGGGAAGCTGGGCATCGCTCAAAGCTTGCTGTTTATTCCAGCAACCCTGATATTGATCCTGTCGGGGCCTGTGTTGGAACAAAGGGCAGCCGGGTTCAGGCGATCAGTAATGAGCTAAAGGGCGAAAAGATTGATATTATAAAATGGAGTGAAGAGGCAGAAGAATATATAGCTAATGCGCTGAGTCCGGCCAAGGTATCCGCGGTTACCCTTGAATCGGATAATAGAGCCGCTATAGTGGTTGTTCCTGATAACCAATTATCTTTAGCGATTGGGAAAGAGGGCCAAAACGCCAGGCTGGCTGCCAAAATAAGCGGTTGGAAAGTTGATATTTCCAGCGAAACCCAAAATGCGGAAAAAGGGTTTTCTGCGATCGGTCTTGCTGAAAATACTTCTGAGGATCATGACGACGAAAATAAAGTTTTAGAAATTGATTTTGACAGAGTGGATCCGCCGGTCGAGGTCAAAGATGATGCAGAGATTCTAACAGAAGAAACAGAAACAGAAGAAGTCGCAGAAACTGCTGAAGATGAAATAATTGATGGAAACGATGAACCTGAAGCTGAAGATTCCGGAGGCGCTGAACCAACGGAAGAGGAGTCGCAAAAAGATGGTGAAAAAGCGTAAAATTCCCCTGCGTGTCTGTATAGGTTGCCAGGAGAAAAGGCCTAAAAAAGAATTGGTCCGTGTGGTAAGGACACCCGATGGAGAGGTAGTCTTAGATACAACCGGCAAGAAGCCCGGTCGGGGTGCTTATCTTTGCCCTGCGGAAGAATGTTTTAAAAAGGCTATCAAAGGCAGGCGCTTGGAAAAGAACCTGCGGCATCCGATTTCAGCAGATTTAATTACAGAGATTACTGAAATGCTTAATAACATGGAAGGTGAAGGAACATGACGGGGAGGGCTTACTTAATGGAGGTGTTTTAGATGAGTAAAGTGAGGGTTTATCAATTAGCAAAAGAGTTGGGGACAACCAGTAAAAAGCTCATTGAAGTTATGGAAGGCATGGATATAACTGTAAATAATCACATGAGTACATTAACTGATGATGAAGCGAAAAAAATTATGTCTAGATTAACAGGCAAAGAAGATGAGAAGCGCCCTCAAGAGCTTGAAAAAGAGGCTGTAAAAGAAGAAACAACTACGGAAGCGGATGGTGCTGCTTCAGAAAAAAAGAAAGAAAAAAAGAAGGATCAGGAAACGGCTGCGCCAAGTCGTAAAGCCCGTAAAATGATCCAGGAAGAAAAAAGAGCGGCCATGCTTAAAGAGCAAAAGCCGAAAATTAAATTAGAGGGTCAGGTAACGGTTGCTGAGTTAGCGTCACATCTTGATATAACTCCTGCTCAACTGATCACTCAATTACTTGATATTGGTGTGATGGCTAATGTTAATCAGCCTCTTGATTTTGGAACTGTAGAACTGATTGCTGAAGATTACGGAGTGGAGGTTGATTATAAAGAGGATCAGCTCGAAGAAGAACTGCTGGCTGTTCAGGAAGAGAAAGGCGATGATTTTGAAGAAATTTTGCGTAAGCCGGTAGTTACTGTCCTTGGTCACGTAGATCATGGCAAGACTCTTTTGCTTGATGCGATTAGAAAAGAGAATGTTATTTCCGGTGAATTCGGAGGAATAACGCAGCATATTGGGGCATACCAGGTTAGTTTTAATGATAAAAACATTATATTTCTGGATACGCCCGGCCATGAAGCATTTACAGCAATGAGGGCCCGCGGTGCCCAGGTTACTGATATTGCGATTTTGGTTGTTGCTGCGGATGATGGGGTAATGCCCCAGACAGTTGAAGCGATTAACCACGCCAAGGCGGCCCAGGTGCCGGTGTTAGTGGCGATTAATAAGATTGATAAGCCTGAAGCCAACATGGACAGGGTTAAACAACAGTTGGCTGAACAGGATTTAGTCCCCGAAGAATGGGGTGGAGATACGATTGTTGTTCCGGTTAGCGCAATTAAGCACGAAGGGCTCGATGAGCTGTTAGAAATGGTTTTGCTGCTTGCCGAAGTAAGCGAACTTAAATGCTGTCCTGAGCGAAATGCCCGTGGTTCGGTTGTTGAAGCTAACCTTGATCGGGGCCGGGGCCCGGTTGCTACTGTCCTGATCCAGGATGGAACCCTGCATATCGGTCAGCCGATTATCTGCGGATCTATAGCCGGGAAAGTTCGGGCGATGAATAATGATCGCGGCGAAAGAGTCGAACAAGCCGGTCCGGCCACACCGGTTGAAATTATCGGGCTTAGCGAGGTGCCGATGGCCGGAGATAGCTTCCAGGTTGTCAGCAGTGAGCGAGTAGCCCGGGATGTAGCCGAAAAAAGAGCTGAAAAGATTAAGGAAGCGAGCCAGCGCGTGCAGCGTGTTACCCTCGAAGACCTTTTCAAGCAGATCCAGGAAGGGGAAGTTAAAGATCTTAATCTGATCCTGAAGGCCGATGTCCAGGGATCAGTTGAAGCTCTTAAAGAAGCTCTTTTTAAACTGAGTCTTGAAGAAGTAAAGATAAAGATTATCCATACCGGTGTCGGAGCTATTAATGAATCAGATGTTATGCTGGCTTCAGCATCCAATGCTATCGTAATCGGATTTAATGTCCGTCCTGACAGCAACGCCCGTAAACTGGCTGAAAAAAACGAGGTTGATATCAGGCTGTACCGGATTATCTATGAAGCGATCGAAGATATTAAAGCTGCTGTGACCGGTATGCTTAAGCCGATTATGAAGGAAGTTATTCAGGGTCAGGTCGAAGTAAGGCAAGTCTTTAAAGCTTCGCGTTTAGGTAACATTGCCGGTTCATATGTGACTGAGGGTAAAATAACCCGTAATTCACAGGTCAGGGTGATCCGGGACGGGACTGTGGTCCATGAATCAGCCCGTCTGGCTTCATTGAAGCGTTATAAAGATGATGTTCGCGAAGTATCAGGCGGTTATGAGTGCGGCATACTGCTGGAAAACTACAATGATCTCCGGGAAGGCGATATTATCGAAGCCTATGTTATGGAGCAGATAGCTCGCTAGGTTAACTTAATGGCGCCGTATTATTGTAATGTGGGAGGTTTTAATGATGTCCGAAAACAGAGTGCGGCGGGTTGCTGAACAGATTAAAAAAGATGTTGGAGGGATTATCAATTTAGAGGTTAAAGATCCTCGGGTAGCAAGCATTACCAGTGTTACAGACGTCAGCCTGTCCAAGGATTTACGCTATGCCTCCGTATATGTGAGCATATATGGGACAGAAACTGAAAAAGAGGAAACCCTGCAAACCCTGGTCAAGGCCTCAGGTTTTATTCGCACTGAAATTGGACGGCGAATCAGGCTGAGATATACTCCAGAGATCAATTTTTATCTGGATAATTCGATCGAGTACGGTGCTTACATCGAAAACGTAATAAAATCTTTAAAAGAAGAACGCCAGGAAGATGGCGAAAGCGAAGATCAAGAAGTCTCAACAGAAGAATATCTGGAAGAAGAGAATGATCACAATGACGGACTGGGCTAAGATAATTGATATATTAAGGGAAGAGCATGAGTTCTACCTGATTGCGCATATGCAGCCGGATGGCGACAGCATCGGTTCTTTGCTGGCTATGGGCGAAGGCCTTATTAAAATTGGTAAGAAAGTCAGGCTTTTTACACCGGGCTCTGTGCCGCAAAAGTACAGCTTTTTGAAAGGTGCAGATCAGGTTTTACAGGAAGTTCTAATGGATGATCCTGCTATTACTGTCCTTGTCCTGGACAGCAGTGACCTAGATCGTTTAAGCTTTTTTAAGGACGCAGTTATGAAGAGCAGGAAAATCATTAATATTGACCACCATGTCACAAATCAGTATTTTGGAAACTACAACCTGGTTGATTCCTCAGCAGCAGCTACCGGGGAAATTACCTATCATCTCTTGAAAGAGCTGCAGGTTCCTTTGACTGAAAGTATCGCCGAGGCGCTTTATGTGGCAATTTCCACTGATACCGGTTCATTTAAATATGAAAATACGACTCCGCATACGCACCGGGTTGTTGCTTCACTTTTGGAAAGCGGCCTGAATCCGGGGATCTTATCCCAGAAAACATTTGATGAACGACCTCTTTCTTTCTATATGCTCCTTAAAGAAGCCTTGTCCAGCATGGAAATGCATGCAGATCGCAGGATTGCCCTGATGACTTTGAGTAAAGATATCAGGGAGCGTAGCGGAGCAACTACGGATGATCTGGATGGAATTGTAAATTATTCCCGGAATATTGAAGGAGTAGAGCTGGGGATTTTGTTTTACGTTGAAGGTGAGCAGGAAGTTAAAGTCGGTTTTCGATCAAGATCTCTTGATGTCAGTGAATTAGCCGGCAGGTTAAATGGGGGAGGGCATGCCCGGGCAGCGGGCTGCCGCCTTTACGATAATTATCAATCGGTAAAAGAAAAAATTATGGCTGAAGCTTTTAGGATGTTAGAAGAGTTACCGGTTTAAGGGAGCATCGCAGTGAATGGAATTATTGTAATCAATAAAGCAAAAGGGGTCACTTCTCACCAGGTCGTGCAATCAGTTCGCAGAATGTTCACGGGTGTGAAGGCCGGTCACAGCGGAACTCTGGATCCGATGGCAACCGGGGTGCTTCCGGTTTGCCTGGGTAAAGCGACCCGGATTGTGGAGTATATCATTGAACTTCCAAAAACCTACCGGGCTGAAGTGGTGTTAGGTTTGACTACAGATACTGAGGATGCAGCAGGGCAGATTACCGGACAGTCGGTTGTACCAAATCTGGATCGTGAAATGATTGAAAAGATCCTTTGTGATTTTACTGGAACCATTGAGCAGCTTCCTCCTTACTATTCGGCCGTTAAATACCAGGGCAAAGCTCTGTATCACTGGACCCGCCAGGGCAGGGAGGTTCCCCGCCAGGTTCGTTCTGTACAAATTTACAAGATCAACTTGATTGATTATAACCAGGAACAAAAACCCCACCTTATATTTGAAGTTCAGTGTTCAAGGGGCACTTATGTCAGGACGCTGGCTGTGGATATCGGTAAAGCAATTGGCTGTGGGGCGCACCTGTCTGCCCTGAGCAGGGAGGCAGTTGGTCCTTTGCTGCTGGATAATTCGTTATCTTTGGAGAAGTCCTGGCAGCTGGTTGAAGCCGGCAGGACTGAAGAGGTATTATTGCCGATGGATATTGCGTTGAAGCACTTACCAGGGCTTAAGCTCGACGACAAACAAGTTATGGCCCTTAAAAACGGACAGCTTGTAGATTTTGATCAATATGAGCTGCTTGAAGATATCAGTGGAAAAACTCCGCTGCGAATTTATGATAGCGGACATCAATTTAAGGCTTTGGCATGTCTCGATGATGCCGGGGACGCATTAAGATTGAAAACTCTAAAATTCCTTACTGATTAAACGCTGGCAGTTCAAAGCTGCAGGAGACGGAAAGGTGATCGAACCATGGAATTGATTAATAGCATAGAACGCCTGCCTGAAAAGGCCGGCCCGCTTTTTGTCGCTCTGGGCAATTTTGATGGTATTCACCGGGGCCATCAGGCTATATTAAAATCTGTTATAGATAAAGCCCGGCGGGAAAATGGTTATAGCGCTGCCCTGGTTTTTGATCCTCATCCTTTGATTGCGCTGCGTCCGGAAAAGTCTTTGGCATTATTGACTGATTTAGCTGATCGAGTTGAAATTATGGTTGAACTTGGTCTTGATTATTTAATAGTCGAACCTTTTAATGAAGAACTTGCTTTGCTTACTCCGGAGCAATTTAGCAGAAAAGTTTTGATCGATAAACTAAAGGCCAGGAAAGTTTTTGTCGGTGACAACTACTCTTTTGGCAGACAGGGAACCGGCAGTGCTGAAACTCTGCGCTACTGGGGTGAAAAGCTGGGCTTTGGTGTCGAAGTCAGTCCCATGCTGCTCTATAAGGGAACAGAGGTCAGCAGTTCAAAAATCAGGTCCCTTTTGTTGTCTGGCGCGGTCAATGAGGCCTCCGATCTTCTCAATTATTACTTCTTTCGGCAGGGCAAAGTAATTAAGGGTTACGGGGTTGGTAAAAAGATGGTTTACCCGACAGCTAACATCGCAGTCTCTCCGCATCTTCTTTGGCCGGGGACGGGTGTATACTTAACCGCAGTTGACAAGTTGAATGAAGGGCCGCACTTTGGATTAACAAATGTTGGATCCAGACCTACTTTTTCCGATTATGGAACTTCAGTTGAAACGCATATCCTTGATTTTGATGGAACTATCTATAACCATCAGATTAGGATATGTTTTTTGGAAAAACTGAGAGATACCAAAACCTTCAGTTCCCATGTTCAGTTAAAGGAGCAGATCGAACGGGATATAGAAGCAGGGCAAAAACTTATTGAAGGGCTGAGGAACAGGGAAAACAGCAATTCCTTTTCTTTACAAGTTGGTTGTAGTGTGCTAAGATCATAATAGTCTGAACCGTTGGCTAGGTTAAGCGATAACCCGACGCAATACTTGGCAGACGGCGATTAATAAAAGGGAGGAACAATAATGTTAGATCAAGAACGCAAAGAGG
>SL_8KL_010_SEDDRAFT_10003071_pt1 | contig 13872 bp, 17 predicted proteins | sample SodLakKL_010_SED_4_FD_11160 | JGI IMG/M metagenome (IMG submission 11160) | reverse complement strand
TGGCCCTCACCCCCTTTTATGTATATCCTAAATTTATTTTATGTCGAACAGGGATTTAAAGTTTTTTAAAATACATTAGAAAACCAAATTATATTTATCACGATTTAGTTAATTATACTTATGATCAAGAATAAGGTAATTGAAACCATGATGAATCATCGCTCAATACGTGAATATAAAGATAGAGCACCATCTGACGAGGAAATAGAATCCATAGTCAGAGCTGGGATGCAGGCTCCTTTTGTTTCTCAACTATATAGTGTGATCTTATCTAGAAATCAAGAAGAACATCCCTTCGACGCCCCTTTACTTTTCACGATCTGTGCCGATTTCCACAAATTCGAAAAGATCATGGAAAGAAGAGATTGGGAACCGGTAACTAACGATCTATCGATACTGTTCTTTGCTGTTCAAGATGCCTGTTATATGGCCCAGAATATGGTCACCGCCGGAGAGAGTTTTGATATAGGAAGCTGTTTTTTGGGTATGGCACCTTACAAAGCTAAAAATCTGAAAGAAAAGTACAACCTACCTGATAAAGTGTTCCCTGTAGTACAATTGGTCATGGGATATCCCGACGAGGACCCAAAGCCTAGACCCAGATATCCGATGGATTACGTTCTATTCGAGGATGAATATCCTGAATTCACTGGAGAATTGATCGAAAAGGCTATGGATGAGATGGACGAAGGCTATCTCGAACAGGATTACTACAGAAAATTAGATGCTAAAATAACCATTCAAGATGAAAAAGAAGATGAATACTCCTACGACAACTATAGCTGGACGGAACACATCTGTAGAAAATGGGGTCAATGGTATCCCGATGTAGAGCAACTGCTAAAACAGTTAAAAGAATGTGGGTTCGATATCACTACAGATGAATAATACTCAAAATCACTGCTTCCTTGGGTCCTTTTCCATGACCTCGATATTATCGAAGTAATCGATCTTAGGAACTCTGTTAGCTTTGGATTTGACTACCTCTACTTCACCGGTATCGTTTTCTATCTCGATCTTACCGACTTCTTCTTCCCGGATACCGTGTTTTTGCATATTCTTAACGATATCCCATTTAGACGCATCTTTTTTCAATGAAAATCTGAAAGGAACCATACCGTATATATTTGAAAGTTCATTGTAATCGGTCTTCATTTTAACTCGACCGGCCCCATGGATCTCTTTAACTTCCAAACTCTTATCGATGTACTCCTCGATCCTTTCTAAAAATTCAAGTTCATCGCCGGTCACGAAAGTTATGGCTTTTCCATCTTTACCCAATCTACCGGTTCTTCCGATACGGTGGACATAATCTTTTTCATATCTAGGTATATCATAGTTCACCACGTGGGTGATATTCTCAACATCGATGCCTCTTGCTGAAACATCGGTTGAAACCAAGATATCTATTTCACCTTTTTTGAATCGATTCATGGTATTGGTCCTGGCAGATTGACTCATATCTCCATGCATTGGGTGAGCTTTGTATCCGAGTCTTTGAAGTTTTTCTGACAGTATCTGAGTCCATTTTTTTGTATTGGAAAATATCAGGTATTTACCAGGTTCGGTATCAAGCAGAGCAGATAGTCTAGCTAATTTATTTGATTTACCCACTCTTATAAAGTACTGATCGATCCCTTTAGCGGAAACATCGTCTTCAGATAAAAGTATCTTATGCGGGTCTTCCATGTATTTCTTCGCCAATCTCATTATCTCGCTGGGCATAGTTGCAGAATAAAGCATCACTTGTTTGTCACCTGACGTATTAGAGATGATCCATCTGATATCTGGTAAGAATCCCATATCCAGCATCCTGTCAGCTTCATCTAGTACAAAAAAATCTATATCTCTTAAATTGAGTTCTCCTCTCTTCATAAGGTCGATAACTCTACCAGGGGTACCTGCTACGAAAGAAGCTTTTTTCAGCTTGTTTATCTGACGGCTGATACTAGCCCCTCCATATATGGCTACAGTCTTTAAATCGTGATGTTTTGCAATTTTACTAGCTTCAAGTTCGACCTGTTGTGCCAATTCTCTTGTAGGAGTCAGAACTATAGCCCTTACTCCTTTACCCCCTTCGATATTTTCAAATATAGGTATCAAAAAGGAATGTGTTTTACCCGAGCCAGTTCTAGCTTGTACCACAACGTCTTTACCCTCTAATGCAGGTGGTATCGCTTCTGTCTGGACATCGGTAGCTTGCTTAAAATCAATATCTTCTAAAGCAGAAAGTGTATTTCTGTCTATAGAAAGTTCTTCGAATTTAGTTGTTTTACTCATAAATGTCAACCCTTTGTTTGTTAGATCTCTAATGATCAATTATTAGTTCTTTGACCTTCTCACATAATGGGTCCTTTATAAACTTGCCCCTTAAAATATTACTATGTAACTTTGATAAAATCCATCTTTAGTATATCTTCTTCTTACTTCGGATCTTATGATTTCTTCTTTCTTTCATTTTTTTGATATACCTATAATAAGTAAAAGCGGTCCACAATACTGCGATAATAACTATCAAAACTAAAATAAACGTTATGGTGTCACCTCTATAGAAAGGTATAGGTGATTCTCTTTCTACAGGGGGGAGTGGGGGATAATCTGAGACATCTAAGCTGTTTTGGAAATGATAACCTTCGGAGGTCTGAGTTGCATTGGATATCAAAACTGCAGTTTGAGAAATCAAAACGAATAGTATAATAATTCCGAAGATTTTTCTCAGACCAAATGATTCTTCCATGTTAACATATTTATTCAACTACCAAAAAACCTTTCCCTAAAATGTTAATTTCACCTGCGATAGAATTAGTTATATCCACTTTCACTCTCCTCTCAATACCATATTTAAAACCCCCCATGTTTTCAAGTAAAGTGTTAATAATGGAAGGTATATGCTGGAAATCCGGAGTATAGAAGATGAAGAGTTACTCAGAAGACGAGATAAAAGAAAATTTCAAGGTATTCTTCGAAGAAGGAGGTTTAACCTCTGAGATCATTAGAGTTGCTGAAAACTACCCAGACGATAGATCCATAGAGATAACACATGGGGACTTGATGGATCATTTTGAAGTCGAATTCCCAGAATACATACACGAAAATCCTAGAATTTGTTTAGAACTTGCAACTGAAGCGATGAATGAGATACTTGGTTCGAGTTATGATGAGACATCTATAAGATTAAGGATAAATGATCTTCCTGAAGCCCACAACAAGGGTATCAGGGAGTTGAGGGCTGAGGATCTTACACATTTCATCGGGGTAAAGGGCTTGGTTAGGAAAGCTACAGAAGTAAGACCCCGTATAACAATTGCAGTTTTCCAATGTATGAGATGTGGTGCAACTATAAAGCAACCACAAAGTGTGGGGAAAATTGAAGAGCCTATGGAATGTCAGAGTTGTGGGAAATCAGCTAACAAAACTAGTTTCAAACTCATCTTAGAGGATTCAGAATTTACCGATTATCAGACCTTAGAGATCCAAGAGAGTCCAGAGGACCTTAGAGGTGGGGAGCAACCTCAGAGATTGAAGGGTTGGACTAAGGAGGACCTAGTGGGGACTGTTTCCCCAGGTGACAGGATAGTGATGAATGGGATTTTAGATGGAACTCCAAAAAGCGGACCTGGTGGTTCAAAGTCTAGAACATTCAATATTTTCATGAGGCTTAATAGTATAGAGGTTCAGGATTATGAATACAAAGATGTAAAACTTTCAGAAGATGATAAAAATGAGATAATAGAAACTTCCAAGGATCCTCGCCTTTTCTCTAAATTAGTCAACTCTATAGCTCCGAGTATACAAGGTATGAAGGAGATCAAAACAGGATTAGCACTTCAGTTGTTCAGCGGTGTTAAAAAGAATACCCCTGATGGTAGCAATGTAAGAGGGGATATCCACATACTGCTTGTTGGTGATCCCGGTACTGCTAAATCTCAGCTTTTAAGATATATTTCGGATTTGACTCCAAGGGGTATGTACGCTTCAGGGAAAGGTACTACGGGAGCAGGTTTAACCGCTGCAGCTGTCAGAGAAGAGGTCATGGGAGAAAGTCAGTGGATACTGGAAGCTGGAACACTCGTTTTAGCGGATAACGGTATCGCAGCGGTTGACGAGTTAGATAAGATGAGGGACGAAGATAGGAGTGCTATGCACGAGGCTATGGAACAGCAGAGTATATCTGTAGCAAAGGCCGGAATAAATGCTCGATTGAACTCCCGTTGTGCTGTGTTGGGTGCTGCAAACCCAGAATATGGCAGATTTGAAAAACATGAAAATATTTCCCAGCAGATCAAACTACCTCCTCCTTTGATATCAAGATTCGATCTAATATTTGCTATCATGGATAGACCTGATAAAGAAAAGGACCGAAATATTGCGCAGCATATATTAGAGTTACACCAAGTAGGAGAAAAGATGATAAACGACGAAAGCTATGAGCCAGAAAAAAGGTTTGTTCCTCCTTTCGAAAAGGATTTTTTAAAGAAATATGTTTCTTATGCTAAGACTGTTAATCCGGTGATGACTGATGATTCTAGAGAGGAACTAGAAAGCTTTTATCTAGATATCAGGGCAGGAGGTGGAAGTGAGGACTCTATACCTATAACAGCGAGGCAATTGGAATCTCTTGTAAGATTATCAGAAGCTAGTGCTAGAGCCCATCTTAGAAAAAAAGTTACCATCGAAGATGCAAAAAGAGCAATCAATGTCACGAAGTATTTCTTGAATGAGGTTGCTTCAACATCTGAAGGTGGATTGGATATAGATTTCGTTGAATCTCAGGTCTCATCGAGCGAAAGGACTATAATGCATAATGTACGAGATATAATCAAGGAACTACAACAACTCCATGACGGTGGTGCCCCTGAAGAGGAGATAATCGAACGTGGAGAAAAAGCTGGAGTTGCACCTGAGAAGATTAGAAAAGAACTTAAGCTGATGAGAAGGAATGGAGCTATATACTCCCCTTCCCCAGGCAAGTACATGATCAGTTAAAGAGAGATGTATAAAATGAAGATAAGTTATTGTCTATATGACCAACAAGGAGAAAAATTACTAGCAGCCTGTGATAAGCAACTACTAGGTAAGACTCTCGAAGAAGGCGAACTACACTTGAATGTAAAGGAATCCTTTTATGGTGGCCAAGAGATGGAGATTGAAGAGATATCATCTTATTTTGAATCTATCACAATCGCAAATCTTGTAGGTGAGAATACGGTTAAGAAAGCGTTAGAAAAGGGATTTGGTTACGAAGAGGATGTTCTTATGATCCAAGGGGTTCCCCATCTACAGATAGTGAGGATGTAATGTAATAATGTTCTGCGTAGAATGTGGTGACGAACCGGATAAATTATACGACGGATTATGCCCCGATTGCTATATAGAATCTAAATTGAATGTATCTGTAGATGGACCCATAACTATCGATATTTGCCCTGTTTGTAGCAGCGTGAGAAAAAAGAACAGTTGGATAGAGCGCCCTGATTTGAAGGCTATAATGTTAGAAAAGATAGACGATGCTTTATCGATCCCATTTGATGTAGAGAAGTATGGATTTAACGTAGAATTCGAGGAAGAGGACCCATACAACATAAAAGCAAATATCAAGATTGAACTTCAAACAGATGACCTTTCTACTGAAAAATATATCCATACCAGGATCATCCTAAAAAAGGTTCAATGTGAGATATGTAGTAAGATCCATGGCAATTATTATGAAGCCATCCTTCAAGTCAGACCTACTGATAAGGAGATGACTGACGAACAGAAAGAATTGGTGATGAAAAAGGTAAAGAAAAGGATAGAGGTTAAAGAGGGGGAGAAACGAAACATATTCCTCACATCCCATGAGGAAATACATGGAGGTATAGATTTTTATCTGAGTGATACCGGTGTTACTAAAAATCTGGCCCAAGAGATATCGAAGGCTGTAGGTGGTAGTGTAAAAAGTTCTGCTAAATTAGCTGGAAGAGAAGATGGTCAGGACATCTATAGGATGACATATTCAGTTCGTATTCCACCCTATGAGATAGGAGATTTTATCGAGGTTGAAGAAAAGATATATCGTGTTAAGAAATTAAAAGGCGGTACAGGGAAAGTGATCCTGAAAGATATTGGCAGTGGTAAAAAAGTAAGGATGGATGATAAACAATTGGAGAACCCTGAAATATTAGGTGGCAGTGAAATAATTATGAAATCTGTTATAGTTTCTAAAACTGATAAAGAAATGAAACTACTAGATCCTGAAAGTTATGAAACCGTGACTGTATTAAAACCGGATGGTTTTGATACTGATGAAGATGAAGTCGATGTTATAAAGGTCAAAGGACACCTGTATATCCTTGAAGATGAAGGTCGGTAAATTTTATAGTTTAGGATTCTTTTCTAAGTACTATGTCAAAAGAAGACGGGAAGTTATTGTATACTACATGGTTCGGAGTTTTTGTTACCGATGGAGATGATGTAATCGATAAAATCCTTTTCGATAAAGATCCAGGAATTATAGCTGAAAAAAGATTCAAAATCAATGAGGGGGATATCTTAGAGGAAGAGAAAAAATTCGCTGATGAATACAACCGGTTAAAAGTCACTGAACAAAGGTTATCAAAACTAGGTGAGGTTGTAAAAATCGATGTCTCCTTTATAAAGCCTAAAGATTACTCATTTTCGAGCGAATTATTACAGGAATCATTGACTGAACTCGGAAGTCTGGAACTTAAAGAGTCTGTAGACCATGGTGAACACCTTGCAAAAGCTGTGAAGACTATTCAGGATTTGAACGAAACTGTAAACGTTCTTATGGAAAGATTGAGGGATTGGTATTCCATACATTATCCAGAACTTCAGGATAGTGTTTCTGATGAAGATTTTTTAAAGTTGATAGCAAACTACGGTACCAGAGAAACTATCCAGGAGAAAACCGGTATGGTCGATGAGTCCATCGGAGGGGACATCTCAGAATCTGAGAAAGATTTGTACCGCATGTTCGCTGATATAATTTTGGAGAAGAGAACATTTAGAGAGGAAATTTGGAGTTATGTTGAAGAATTGATGAGAGAACGCGCTCCCACCATAACTGAACTTACAGGAGTAAAATTAGGGTCGGAGTTGATAGCCCAGGCTGGTTCCCTTGAAAGACTAGCTAAAATGCCATCGAGTACTATCCAAGTTCTCGGTGCTGAAAAAGCACTTTTCAGCCATCTTAGCAAAGGAACAAAGCCCCCCAAGCACGGACTTATATTACAACATCCATATGTTCATAAAACCGATCTCGATTTAAGAGGTAAAGTTGCTAGGTTATTTGCTAATAAAATCGCGATAGCAGCTAGAATTGATTATTTTGGAGATAGGAACAAAGGGTCTGAACTTAGAAAGGAGTTAGAAAAAAAGATAAAAAAAATCAGGGGTTGATTGTTTAGCTCAACGTTTCCTCATACCTTCGGGTATATCCATACCAGCGGATATGTTTGGTGTTGAGTGGTTATCTCTATAAACAGGCCCGGCTTTATATTTCTGTGTCATAGTTGGCTTTTTCTCGAGTAGTTTCCATGGCCATATCCTTGAAACGTGATCTACCCTTATATATACCTCCTCAAGATGTACCGCAGTCCAATCAACAAATCCGTATCTTTCATCTTTTGATTCTACTTTTTCCTTGACATCAGAATTAATATCCTCACTGACCTCTTCCCAGTTTATCTCACTAGAAGAACCCTGATAAACATCTTTTAAAACTAAAGTATTTTTATCGAATTCTTTTAGCGTACCTATAAATGAAAGCCCGTCATCCATCACCACGACCAAACTCCCACCTATTAAATTTTTGAGTTTCTTCTCCAACATGGAGTCTATCATTTATACACACCTCGATACATATATGTGGTCCGAGTTATTAAAACTTTTTCGTTTTCTTTATTTTTCCAAGCCTGACTTTACAGTGTTTAGTATCGATTCAAGTTTCCCTTCTAGTATATTAACCCTACATTTGAGTTCCGAATTTTCTTTTTTTAACTCTTCGAATCTTTTCCTAAGAAGTGAGTTTGGCCCTGGTTGGATATGATCATTCCTTTTAGAAAATGTTTCCACTTCATTAGGGTCGTAACCCTTTAGATAATAAATGATCTTGACCTGCACTTCAACTACATTGTTCTTTTCAATATCGTAGTAAACGCTTTTTTTCCCAACATCTAGAAGGTTTTTATGAAGTTCAAGATCTCTAGTCACCATAATATCGTCTTTTTCCATCTTGTCCACGAGTTTTAGGTCTAGTATACCTTTATACTTTTCATCTACATCCAGGATATCTTCTTGATCGTTATGGTTCTTTATCTCTTCCTTTATATCACTTGGTAGATTCTCATCCAGTATTAAACGCATGATACCTTATCAAAAGATTCAGTAATTATAGTTTATCATTATCTCTTATTAAATGGAAAGGTTTTTATTGGTCAAATTCCATTTCACACTGTGATAAAATGGTAGTCAAAATAGATGAGGATGCATGTATAGCATGTGGCTTATGTGAAGAAGCATGTCCAGTGGATGCTTTAACAGTTGAAGATGTAGCAAAGGTAGATGCAGATAAATGTGAGGATATCGGGGACTGTGTAGGAGTCTGCCCAGTGGATGCCCTGTCTTTATAAAGAAATCAGTAAAACTTTTATACACTGCACGCCTCACCCCCTCGTGATAAAATGGTAGTAAAAGTAGATGAGGATGCGTGTATAGCATGTGGCCAATGTGAACCGGAGTGTCCAGTAGAAGCCATAAAGGTAGAGGAAGTAGCTGTCATCGATGAAGATACCTGTATAGATTGTGGTAACTGCATCGATGTGTGTCCAGTGGACGCATTGAGCTTATAAAAACAATTCACGGACCTTTCAAAGGTCCATTTCAATTTTTCTGTTTATTTTAGTTTTTCGATGATGATGTTACTCTCTTCAAGCATCTCCTTTGAAAGCTCGTCAGGATAACCATTTTTATAAACAACTCTTTTAATATCTGCATTGATCAAGATCTTCATACACAGAACACAGGGATGGTGGGTACAATACAATGTCCCATCTTTCACACTTACTCCAAAAACAGCTGCTTGTATGACTGCGTTCTGTTCAGCATGTACACCTCTGCATAGTTCGTGTCTAGTACCCGATTTGACTTTCATCTTCTCTCTCCTACATCCAACTTCTTCGCAGTGAGGTAATTCCTTTGGTGCCCCATTATAACCAGTACTCAAAACTTGTTTATCCTTTACGATCACAGCACCAACTTTTCTCCGGAGACAGGTCGAGCGAGATGCTGAAAGCTCTGCCATCGCCATGAAATATTCGTCTACTGTAGGTCTATTCATCGGTTTTAAGTAAACTCTTTTACTTTAATTAAGTTTCGAAAGAAAGAATATAGAAGCGAAGTTTTATAAATATCGAGGATATTCTATAAGGTGTTCGTGTAATAAGAGTTAAAAGCAGGAGGGATACATCTGTTCGACATAAAAGTACAAAATATTGTGGCCTCAGTAACACTCGGAAAATCTTTCGATCTAGACGAGATTTGCAGGATATTAGATGGCGCGGAATATGAGCCAGAAAAATTCAGAGGAGTCATATATAAAATTAGAAAGCCGGGTATAAGGACTTCAGTTTTACTTTTCGGAAGTGGGAAGATGGTTTGTACCGGTGCTAAGGTTGAAGATGAGATACATGGTACCGTTGAACACATCAAGAAAACTTTAGAGGAAAATAATATTGAAGTTCTAGCTAAACCCGATGTAAAAATACAAAATATTGTCGCAACTACTGATTTAGGAGGGACTTTAAATTTAACTTCCATAGCCATATCATTAGGTTTGGAAAGGACCGAATATGAACCTGAGCAATTCCCTGGTTTAGTTTACAGGATGACTAACCCAAAACTCGTCATGCTTTTCTTTGGCTCTGGAAAAGTGGTGTGTACTGGGGGTAAAAACATAGGAGATATCGAAAAAGGAGTCGAAAAAGTGTATGAAGAGCTGACAAAAACTGGTTTCCTTCATGAGAAAAATAATTAATAAAAGCTTAACTTAGCTCTTTTTGATATGGAAGAGTACCGTGAAGAGATAGTCATGATTTTAAAAGACGCTGCCATAGCGTTAATTATACTTACAATCGTACTTAGTTCGTTATTTATCTATACCGGTAGGTGGCCTCCGATGGTAGTTGTGGAATCCCCTAGTATGAGTCATGGTGAAGGAACACCACCGATAAGTCAGTATGGAGTCATCGACACTGGTGACATAGTTGCAGTGAAAAGTGTTAGTTATATAGACGAAATAGTCACCTATGTAGAAGGTAGAGGAACAGGTCATAGAACTTATGGGCAATATGGAGATGTGATCATATTCCGTCCAGATGGCTCGGAAGATCGAACTCCAGTGATTCACCGACCAGTACTTTACTTAGAATTTAACGAAACTTCTGGAGGTTTCGATGTACCTACTCTTTCTGAACTTCAATATGGGCTGGATTGGAATACCAGTCAAGGTGAAATTGTTAATAATCTTTCAGAAACATTATATATCTATGATTATGGCCATAAGGATGTAACCTTGTCGATCGAGTTAGATAAGTTACTGAGATATGAGCATTCTGGATTTATCACCATGGGAGATAACAATATTCAGAATGATGAAGGTAGATATGATCAAAGGTACCTTGCCAATATAAACGAACCTGTAAAGTTGGAATGGATCGAAGGTAAAGCTAGAGGGGAGTTGCCTTGGTTTGGAAGTATAAAACTGGTATACATGGGTAGGACAGAGCATATACCATCGAATACTTGGCGTAATCTNGCCATCTCGATTATTATNCTTATCTCATTACCCATAATCTTGGAATATTTTGTAGACTATTATAAAAATAAGTACAAGGAAAAGAAAAGTGAATCTGAGGATAGCAAAAATTCCGAGAAGAAAAGAATTAAAAGAATGGAATAGGTTTAGTAAACGTTTTTAGATCAATTTTGTCTGTTTTACCGCTGAAACAGAGAGGTTTTCTATAGGTTTGATACACTCGTCATCTTCTATTATCTCTAAAGTTTCACCGTTCTGTACACTAGCCTGAATTTCTCTAGTTCTTCCTCTTCTACCGAAGGATTTTACTCTAGCATTGATAAGACCTAACATATCCAATTCTGAGATGAGATCAGTTATCCTTCTTTGGGTGAGAGGATCCATTCCTGAGCGTATACATAATTCCTTATAACCTGCGTAAACTTCACCAGTGGTCATCTTATCGTGTCCACTTTTTTCACTGAGTAATATTGAATATAAAACCAACTTTGAATGTGTAGGTAGGGTGGTTACAGCTTCTCTTACACAATCCTGTTCTATTTTATTTTTTGCTTTGTAAACATGATTAGTATCGATATTATTACAGTTCTCCCTTTCGGCTATTTCCGTTGAAACTCTTAGAAGGTCTAAAGCTCTCCTAGCATCACCGTGCTCTTGGGCTGCTAGAGCAGAGCAAAGTGAAATCACATCTTCTTTGATTATATCGCTTTCAAAGGCTTTATTAGCTCGATTGGTCAAGATATCCTTTAACTGGTCTGCATTGTATGGCGGGAATATCAATTTCTCTTCTCCCAAGCGACTTCTAACTCGAGGATCTAAAAATTCTGTGAATTTGAGGTTGTTAGATATTCCTATCAAACTCACTTTACTTTTCTCCAATTCTGAGTTTATCTTGGATAAGTGGTATAAAACCGAGTCGCCGCTTTTTGAGACGAGTTTATCTAATTCATCCAATATGATAACCACTACTCTTGGTTTTTCATCGATTCTTTCTTTTAACGATTCGTAAACCTTCTCCATGGGCCAACCAGTGAATGGTATCTGCTTGCTCCATTTTTCAACGAATTTATTACCGATATTCTTCATAACACCATAATGAGTGTCAACAACCTCACAATTGATGTATGCATACTCTACACGGTTTATTTTTTCATCATTGAAGTCACCATCTAAATTACTATCAACTGATTCTCTCTTCAAACGGTTGATCTCTCTTTCTAGATATCTCACAACCGCTGTTTTACCTGTTCCGGTTTTTCCAAAGATCAGAACGTTTGAAGGTCGGTTACCCCTAAGAGCGGTCACCATAATTGAGGCTAAATCATTGATATATTTCTCACGATGAGGTAGTTCCTCTGGAATGTATGATGGGCGCAGGATATCCCTGTCACCTTTGAATAAAGGCTTCGAATTTATGTAGCTGCTGAATACGTTTCCTTCCATATTTATCTCCCCTTGATGTTTTTATTACCTTTCTGGGCTTGAAGGTATAAACAGTCATTTATAAACGACCGTCTGTTTGTTTATCAGGGCCTTCAATTTTGCACCCCTATATTTCATGTGGAAACACAAACCTCACCTCTACAGGAGTTTAAGGCTCTCGTTTTCACCACATTAGGGGTTTTTGCTAGGGAAATTTAAGGATGTATTAATCTATAAAAAATCTTTCGTCAGACGCTCACTGGTAGAAATCCCTAAGGGAATTTAAAAGATGTTGTATGACACTTTAAATAGGTTTATATAGTAGTAAATGACGATAATAATTAATATCAATTTATATATGTATTCGAATTGATGCTTTCCGTCGGCGATTTTCTACCGGAAAGTTGATTTTTAAAATAGATCAAAAAATCAACATCCGATTTCATCTGCAGGCAAATCGAAAGATTTCACATTTTTTGGGGGGTAGCAACCATTTTCTATGATTTCTTTCAATTCTCGCGTAGTATCCTTTGCTTGTTTTATCTGTTGATTAGATAAATCCGCTGCCTGAAATTCATCAATATCTAAAATTATGTAATTTCCGTCTAGATCAACCCAAAAATCTAGGAACAAGTCCACAGATTCATAACCGCCTATAAATCTTTTAGGTGGAGTTCGGATGTCTGAATAATATCCTACTAAATTTTTCTTATAATCATATATTTTGACAACGTTGTACCATTTATCTATAAGATCAAACATCAATCCATAATAACCATCTTTAATCAAAATACGAGAATCAAAAGGGGAAAATGGTTTTTTAAGGCGGAATCGAAAGGTAGATACGATCATATCCTCCGAATCCGCCAATAAAGTCTGTTCCCACTCTCTAGTTTCTCCACCGGGTTTAAAGTACCGAACTAGTACCATCATTGCTCAACTGGTCCGATCGGGAATATGGTTTTGTCGTAGTACTCGTTTGTAACCTCTGCTAAGGCTGTGTATATCGCACTGAATCCACAGAAGATACCTTCTATACCTGCTATAGTGTAAACGATCTGACCTGCATCGGTATTAGGGCCGATAGCATAAGCAGTAGCTAACAGGAAGAACAGTATCGTTAATGTTGAGAAAACCACTTGAAGAGCTCTATTCAACTTAAGCGTTGAAAGGAACATCCATCCTGTGAACAGTCCCCACATGGCAAGGTAAGCCGCTGTAGCAGTATGGCCTGGTGCTTCAATACCTTCAACAACAGCGGGTATAATACGTATGCCTACGAAAGTAAGCCAAAACAGGCCGTAAGAACTGAAAGCGACCGCTGCGAAAGTGTTATTTTGTTTAATCTCCCACCAACCCGCTATCAGTTGGGCGAAACCTCCGTAGAATATCCCCATCGCTAGAATCATGCCTCCGAGGGGAATAATACCCGCATTATGAATGTTCAACAGTACAGTAGTCATACCGAAACCCATCAAACCTAGAGGGGCGACATTTGCTAATTTATTTTCTTCAGCCATATAATCACTCTTTGGTAAAATATTTGGTATATATAGTATTTATCAAGACTTCTTCGCTTTTTTCTTAGCCCTTTTTCTTCTTTTTTTAGCATCGAAACCGGTAGCTCTTTCCAA
>SL_8KL_010_SEDDRAFT_10003070_pt1 | contig 13875 bp, 14 predicted proteins | sample SodLakKL_010_SED_4_FD_11160 | JGI IMG/M metagenome (IMG submission 11160) | reverse complement strand
CTGCTTTTGCGTGCAAAAAGGCCTCATCCAGTACGGGGTTGCGCCCAAGGCTTACGGAAATCTCGTGTGCATCCAGCATCCCGGCCTCGCATATCCACGATGCCGCGCCGACGCAGCAATATCCACAGGAAGATCGGCCCGCCCAGCACCGCTGTCACAATGCCGATGGGCAATTCCGCAGGCGCGATAATAAGGCGCGAGATGATGTCGGCCAGCAACAGCAACCCCGCGCCCAAAAGTGCTGCTGCAGGCAGCAAGAAGCGATGATCCGGCCCCATGACCAGCCGCAGCAGATGCGGCACCACAATCCCGATAAAGCCGATCCCGCCCGACACTGCGACCGCAGCGCCCGTTGCCGCAGCGACTGTCAGAATGGCGAGGTTCTTCATACGCTGCACCGCGATGCCCAGATGCGCCGCCGCCCCTTCGCCCAAAGCCAACCCGTTGAGCGCGCGCGCCAGCAGGGGGGCGGCCACCAGCGCCAGAACCATGATCGGTGCTGCCGCTGACAGCTTGGCCCAGCTTGCGCCCGCCAGTGAACCCAGCCCTGCGCCAGCCCCCACACCCACGATGCCCGGATCGGCCAGCGGGTTGCGAAACAGACCTTGCATGACCGCCCCGGATACAGCCAGTGACGCCCCGACCAGCAGCCCCGTCAGCAAGTGCGGCAGGCGGATGTCGAACAGCACCACGCGCTCGCGCACGCTCAGCGCCTCGCCCGTTATCCATTTGCCGAAAACTTCGGTGAGGGACACACCCGCAGCCCCTGTACCCAAGGATGCGACCGAGGCCATGGCGACAAACCCCACCAGCGCCAGTATCGTAACACGCGCGCGGATCGAACGGTCCCCGGTTGCGGCCTGGGCGCCGCCGCGCTCCATCGGCATGGCCACCATGCGCTCAGCCCTCTTGCTGCGGCGCGGGGTAGAGGGCGCGGTGCAGGTCTTGCGCGTCACCCGCCGCATCGAACACGTGTACCGAGGGGCGCGCGCCATCCAAGAGCGCAAAGCCATGCATCCAATCCTTGGGGAACATCCACAGGTCGATCTCTGCGCCCGGTACCATCGAGGCATGTGGGTCAGAATGAAAATCTTCCTAAGTGCCGGTGCGCTCATGCACACAGGACACATTGCGCGTCAGCGCCATAACATCGCCCAGCGCCTGAATGGCAGGCATCAGCCGGTCCAGCGCGGGATCAATCCGCACCACTTTTGCGCCATCGACATGGGCGGCGACCAGCGCGGCTTCGGTAACGCCCAAAGTGTCGGCCAGATCGCGGGCGCGAGTTTTGGGGGCGTCTGCGCGGCCGCGGCACAGATCGGTGGGGGAAACGGGGGCGAGAGTGTCCAGCGTCATTGAAAAGTTCCTGAGGTTGTCACGGGTCTGATGGGATCAGGCGCATGTCTGGCTCGGGGCTGGATGGCGCATGAAGCGGGGCGCGCTTCATTCTTGATGGTTTTACTAAGATAATGCTAACGCCGCTACAGGCAGAAGTTCTGCCGACTGCCAACCTCGTGCCAGCCTTTCCTAAAATACTGAACCGAGAAGGCAGCGTTATGCGCGTATTGGCTATTTCATTGGGCCTTGGCCTGTCGCCTGTGATGGCGGACACCCTTTCCATCCGGCTGGATCAGGCCAATTCCGGCGCGGATCAGTGCCCGTTGGTCTTTGTGTTTGACACCACGACCGAGACAGAGTTCACGCAGCTTCAGACCGAAGTGGTGCTTTTGAACACCGCATCCGGCGTGCTGCGCCTCAGCCTGCTGGATTTCCAATCCCTGCCTGCACAGGGGATGCGGGTGCGCAGTTTCAACCTGCCCAATCTTGACTGCGCAGATGTCGGGCGGGTGCTGTTCAACGCAATGGGGCCGTGCACACCGCTGGCCGCCAGTGCCTGCACCGCCGCGCTGACCGTCAGCAGCGAAACGGAAATCGAGGTGCTGAAATGACCGGCATTCTGGACTCCGTACAGGAGTTTCTGGCCCTTGGCGGACCTGTTGTGGCGATTATTCTGGCCATGTCGGTGCTGGCGCTGGCACTGGTGCTGATCAAGCTGTGGCAATTCCAACGCGCGGGGCTGGGTGCGCATGGCCCGATCCTTGCCGCATTGGACCAGTTCGACCGTGGCGCGCGCACTGCCGCATTGCAACAGGCGGCAGGGGCGTGCAACCATCTGGCCCCGCTCGCTGTGCTGGCATTGCGCGCCGAGGGCGAAGGCGGGGCGCACCATGAGGCGCGCATTAGCCCTCACCCCGCGCAACCGCACCGAACCCACGATTGCGCTGATCAATATCGTGTTTCTGATGCTGATCTTTTTTCTTATCGCAGGCAGTCTTGCACCGCCTCCGGATGCTGACGTGGCGCTGGTCGCCCTCAACGAGATCACGACCGAGCCGCCCTCGGATGCGCTGGTCATGCTGGCCGATGGCAGTTTGCGCCATGCGGAACAGATGCCCACCTCCGAAGCGGCCAGAGCCGAATTTGCAGGGGCGGCGCGGGTGCGGATATTGCCGGACCGCGCAGCACTGGCGACTGATCTGGTCGCCTTGGCCCAAGGCTTGCGCGCCGCAGGGGGTCGCGGAGTTGGTAATCGTGACCGAACGGGGGCTGCCATGAACGCCACAAGCCTTTTGCGCGCCTGCCCACAACGGGACGGGTGCCCGCTGGTGCGCCCGCGCGACCTGCGCCGCCTGCACATCGCACCGCGCCTGAAAACCGTAGCGTTTGCGGCTGGCGTGTCGGTGTTGGTGCATCTGGGCGCGATGGCCGCCCTTGCACCGCGTGAAACCACCCTCATCGCGGGCGGGGGCAAGGATGCGCCCGCAGCCCTTGGCACCAGCTTTGCCGATCTCGCCGAAGGGGTGCTGACACCGTCCGAGGCCGAGCTTGTGGACCCCGACGCCGCAGACATGCCGGAGCCTGAAGCCCTGCCCGAACCCGTCAGGCCCGTACCGACAGAAACCACAGAGGCCACGCAACCTGCCCTTGCCCTGCCAACTGCTGCCGACCCAAGCGATGCGGTGTTGCCTGCCGCCCCGCAACAGGACCAGCCCTCGGTCACACTAGCGCCACCCCAAACAGCAGTGCCACCAGAGCAGCTTGAAGCGTCCCCGCAGGTGGATAGGGCCGACGCCGCCCGCCCCGAAGCACTTGCCCCGGACATCTCGCCCACCGAGCGCGCGCCCGAGACAAGCCGCAAGCCGCCCCCGCGACCGGACCGCACAGCGCAGGCGCAACCGACCCGCCAGCCACCCGCGCCGCAAGGCAACGCCCCCCAAACGGCCACACGCGGCAACCAGCAAGGCACGCAGGGCCAAGCGGCCCGCGAAGCGCCCGCACGCGCGCAGGCAACCGCGCAAGGCAATGCGGCGGCGTCAAACTACCCCGGCGAGGTGCTGCGGCGCATCCAGCGTGTGCGTCAGGCCCGAAGCCCAGCACGCAGGCAGGTGCTGGTCAGTTTCAGTGTTGGCGAGAATGGGGCCTTGGCCGCCGTCTCGGTCGCGCGCTCGTCCAGCCATGCGGGCCTTGACCAGATCGCCCTCGACCACATCCGCCGCGCAGCCCCTTTTCCGCCCCCGCCCAGTGGTGCGCAACGCCAGTTCAGTTTCGAGTTTGTGGGCCGATAGACAGCGTTTGGGCATCGCCATATTAAGCACGGAACCCCGCTCGACCCAATCGGTGAAGGGTTCAGGCCCCGATCTTGGGGCGGATGAGTGGACGACATGCAAGACCGGAATTTGCATTCCGCACCCCCAAAGGACTATGATGACGTGAAAAAGCGCGACCAAGGGCACCGCAACTGGTGCTTGATGCGGACAAGGAGGTACCGATGGCAGAGGATTCGAGCAATGAACCTCTTACGTCGCTGCGCGCGGGCACGACCGATGCCCAAGCCGTGCAGACCTATTATGACGACTGGGCCGACAGCTACGATGCAGAACTGGACTCGTGGCACTACCGCGCGCCAGAGGATGCAGCCGATCTGCTTGCGCCGCATCTTGCAACTGGTCAGTGCGTTCTGGATGTCGGGTGCGGCACCGGGTTGCTGGGGCGGGCCTTGTGCACGCGGGCCAAGGTGTCGGTCGATGGTTTGGATATCTCCACCGCGTCCCTGCAACAGGCGCAAAGGCGCGGCCTGTATGACCAGTTGACGCAGCACGATCTGCAAAATCTGCCCTTGCCGGTGGCTGACAACACCTATGATATCGCTGCATCAATCGGCGTACTGACCTATATCGCGGATGCCGGGGCACTGCTGCGCGACCTGTGCCGCGCGGTGCGCAGCGGCGGCATGATCGCGTTCAGCCAGCGCACCGATCTGTGGCTGGAGCGGCGCTTTGACGACATGATTGCGCGGATCGAGGGGGCGGGCCTTTGGCAGCGGCACCATATCAGCACGCCAAAACCCTATCTGCCGGGCAATGCCGAGTTTGCAGACGATATCCGGGTTATTCACACGCTCTGCCGCGTTGTCTGAGAGCGCGCGCAGAACGCCGGTCCGCACCGCGTTTCACGACCCCTGTTCAGCATCGCGCAACGCGCGGCGCATGATCTTGCCTGTCGCCGTCATGGGCAAGCTGTCACGAAAGACCACCTTGCGCGGGGCCAGATGGGGGCTGATACGACTGCGCACACGTTCAATCAGCGTGGCGTCCAGTCCGGCCCCGTCAGCGCCCGCACGCAGCACCACATAGGCGCAGACGGATTGGGTTCGTATGGGGTCTGGAACACCCACGACAGCGGCCATCACCACATCGGGATGCCCTGCAAGGCAATCCTCAATCTCGCTTGGGCCGATACGATAGCCCGCCGAGGTGATTACATCATCCTCGCGCGCAACATATCTGAAATTGCCCTGCCCGTCGCGCACCCCAAGATCGCCTGTGCGCATCCATGCGCCGGTAAATTTCTCAGCCGTCTGCGCGGGCTGGTTCCAGTAGCGCAGGAACATCGCCGGGGTGCCCTTGCGCACAGCTATTTCGCCAACCTCGCCGTCAGGCAGGGCCGTGCCATCATCATGGATAATCGCCACGTCGAACCCCGGCGTGGCCTTGCCCATACACCCCGGCACCGTGTCCATGACACTCGCGCAGCTTGTGACCATCAGATTGCACTCGGTCTGGCCGTAAAATTCGTTGATATGCGTGTCCAGGGCCGTGCGCGCCCACTCCAGCACTTCGACGCCCACACTCTCGCCCCCGGACCCGATTGAGCGGATATCCACAGATTGGGGCACGCGCGCATTGCGCATCAACTTCAGCGCAGTGGGCGGCAGAAACAGATTGCGCACCCCGTGCCGTGCGATCAGATCAAAGGCCGCATCAGGGTCGAATTTCCGCATACGGTGGCTGACCAGCGGCACCCCGTAATAGAGGCATGGCAGGGCCATATTCATCAACCCCCCGATCCAAGCCCAATCGGCGGGGGTCCAGCCCGTATCGCCGGGCTGGGGGAAGAACGCATGATGCAACTCGACCGAGGGCAGATGCCCACTCAGAAACCGGTGGGCATGCAGCGCGCCCTTGGGCGCACCCGTTGTGCCCGATGTATAGATAATCATCGCCGGATCATCCGGCCCTGTCTGTACAGGGTCCAGATGCGGGCTGGCGGCGGCGATTTCCGCCCAGAAATCCCGCACAGGGGCAGCAGCGCCATTCAGCGCATAGATTTCGCGCAGTTCCGGCAGTTGCGCGCGCAGGGTCATGACCTTGTCCAGATCGCCAATATCCGTGACGATCACGCGCGCGCCACTGTCGCCCAAGCGAAACAACAGCGCGTCCGGCCCGAACAGGGTGAACAGCGGCAGGACGATTGCGCCCAGTTTCAGGGCGGCGAAATGACTTATCAGCACCGCCGGCCCTTGCTGCAACAGCACCGCCACACGGTCCCCGCGCCGCACACCGCGCGCGCGGAATGACTGCGCCAGACGGTCTGAGGCACGGGCCAGCTCGCCATAACTCCAGTGTCGCACGGTCCCATCGCTGGCCACGTCAATCAGGGCGGTCTTGTCGGGCGCGCGGGCTGCCCAACTGTCACAACAGCGTAGCGCGATATTGTGCTGCGCTGGGTGCGGCCATTGGAACTGCGCGCGCAACGCCGCCCAGTCGCGGCCAGCAGGTAAAACCGATCTGCTCATGACATCAGATGCCGCAGCCGTGGTTTTGGGTGGCCCGTATAAATCATGACATGTCCCTTGCAGATGGTAAGCGCGAGAATAGGCGGAGCGCGCCTGTTCGACAACAGCGCCGTACACGCAACAGCCGCGCATCCGTCCCGCCACACGCCGCTCCACACAGACTGACATGAGGGTTTCACATTCTGCCCCGATAAATCTAGTCTGGGCACAAACACAGCACAGGCGCAGAATGTACGGGATATCACATGACAGATGAGGCCGAGCACACCGCCCCCCACCCAAAGGATCAAAGCCAAGGCACAGCGGGCGAGGTGTTTTTGGCGTTTTTAAAGCTGGGTCTGACTTCGTTCGGCGGGCCAATCGCGCATCTGGGATATTTCCGCGATGAATTGGTCACGCGGCGGCGCTGGCTGAATGACAGTGCTTATGCCGATCTGGTGGCGCTTTGCCAGTTCCTGCCCGGTCCGGCCTCCTCTCAGGTCGGGTTTGCACTGGGGTTGATGCGCGCGGGCTGGTTGGGGGCACTGGCGGCGTTTGTCGCCTTTACGCTGCCATCCGCGCTGGTGCTGCTGGTCTTTGCCATGACGGCAACCAACATCGCCGGGCCTTTTTTCTGAAGATTGTCGCAGTTGCCATCATCGCCCAAGCCGTCTGGGGCATGGCGAAGAACCTCTGCCCCGACAAGGAGCGCGCGTTGATTGCCGTGGCTGCTGTTGCAGTGCTGGCGTTTGTGCCGGGGGCGTTTGGCATGGTGGGCGCGATTGTGCTGGGCGCAGTGGCGGGGCTGATGCTGGGGCGCGGGGCGGGAATCCCTGTTGGCGGGCATGTCACCATGCCGGTATCGCGCGGGGTGGCACTGGGGGCGCTGGTTGCGTTTTTCGCGCTGCTCGCCTTGCTGCCGCTGCTGGCGGGGCAAGGGCAAGGTTTCGCGGTGATCGACAGCTTTTACCGCGCGGGCGCGCTGGTATTTGGGGGCGGGCATGTTGTGCTGCCGCTGTTGCAGGCCGAAGTTGTGGCCCCCGGTTGGGTGTCGCCAGATGAATTCCTTGCCGGATACGGTGCGGCCCAAGCGGTGCCGGGGCCGCTTTTCACCTTTGCGGCCTATCTGGGCGCAGTGCTGGGGCCGGACCCAAACGGCATGGCCGGAGCGGCGCTGGCGCTGGGGGCGGTGTTTTTGCCGGGGTTCTTGCTGCTGGTCGGCGTGCTGCCCTATTGGGACCAGTTTCGCGCGATGGCGCGCGCGCAATCCATTATACAGGGTGCGAATGCGGCTGTGGTCGGTATTCTGGGGGCGGCGCTGTATTCGCCGGTCTTTACCAGCGCCATTGGCGATATGCGCGATTTCACGCTGGCGCTGGTCTGTTTCGTGCTGCTGATGGTATGGAAGGCCCCGCCTTGGGCGGTGGTGATCGTCGCGGCCTTGGGCGGGGTGGGGCTGGCACTTGTGGCTTAGTGTGTGCCAGAGGGCCGAGAGACGTTATTCCAGCAACCCCATGCGGCGCATCTTGTTGTACAGTGTCTTGCGCGACACGCCCAGATAGGCGGCGGTGTCCCCGCGCCGGAAACGGTTGCGGCGCAGCGCGTCCAGCAACCAGTCCCCGCTCGCTCAGCGGTTGAACAAGCGCATCGTCATCCGCGCCGTCGCCAGAGGGGCCATGCCCGATTGCTGCCGACAAGGCCACCGACCCGATGGTGTTGCCTTCGGTGTGAAGGGCCGCGCGGTCAATGACCGCGCGCAGTTCTGGTGTGTTGCCGGGCCAGCCATGGGCCAGCAACAACCGATAGCCATCGGCTGAAATCTGTCGTGTGCCCCCAAGCACCGCCAGCCGGTGGCGAGCAAGGGCAGGCACATCCTCGGGGCGTTCGCGCAGAGGGGGGATCTCGATCTTGCCGGCCTGAAGACATTGGGCCAGTGCTGCAATCAGGGCCGGCTCGCCCCCGGCCTCGGGCTGGCAGACAAGCACCAGCCGCGCGCCATGCTCGGGGCCAGCGGGGTCGCGCAGACTGCCGACAAGGCCCGGCATGTCTTGCTCCAGCCAATCGGCAAGCCTGGCTTGCACAACGGGGGACAGGGCCTCGGCATTCTCGATCACGACGGTTGCGCCCGATCTGGCCAGCATCCCTTGGCGACGCGGCGCTTCACCAAACAAAAGCGCTTCGGGATCAGCCTTCGGGTTGGCAGCACGCAGCGTCAGCAAGGGACCAGTGCGCTCAGAAAGCGGATGCAGCGCGCGCGCCAGTGCCCCGCGGCCCAGACCCGCCTCGCCACAGATCAGGGCGGGAATGCGCGTTCCTGCCAGCCGTGTGACCTGTTCCAGCACCGCCAGCACGAATTCCGACTGCCCCACAATGCCCGCAATCCGCGCCGTGCGGCCCAACTCGCGCGTTTGCGCAGTGTTGGCTTGCTTCAACAGCCCGAAGGCCTTGAACGCAGAGGTCCGCTCGGTCACTGAAAATTCCAACGGCACACGGTCGAGTGTCGAGCCGCCAACATAACCATCGGCGCGCGCCTCGTCGCAGACGCGAAACATGTCATCGGGGTTAATGATCGGCCCCCCTTCGACAAAGCACAGCGTTTCGGGCGCGCGGCTGCGGATAGAGGTGAAAATGCGCCGCGCGCGGTCGGCCGCTTCTGCAATGGTGAAGCTTTGCGCCACAGATTGCACACCCCCCGCATTCCAGCCGAAATTCAGGCAGATCATAGCCACCTCTGCCTCGATCAGTTGGGCAATCTCGGCGCGGGTTTTGGCATAGCCAAGGGTCAACAGCCCCGCGCGCCGCGCCAGTGCCAGCATATGCGCCTCGCGGGCGAAACCCAGACCCGCTTCTTCCAGCGACTGGCGGAACCGGCCGTCAAAATGAATCGAAGACGGAAAGTTGACGATGCCCTGATAGCCGACATCGCAGGCCTGCTGCACAAGCTGCTCAGGGCTGGTCGCCGGATCAAAGCACGACGCGCCAAACAGAACCGGCACCGAGACGCGGTCCAGTATCTCGCGGCGCGCAAATGTATCGGTGAACTGGTTTGCATTGCTCAGCGGCAGCAATGCCGCCAGCGACGCCGCGCCCATCACCCGGTAGCGCCCCGCATTCAGCGCCAGCAAAAAATCAGCCCCGCCGCGCACAGCCGCCTCGGCGGTCATGCCAACGCCAATCGCCCCGCCAATCAACAGCATTCCGCTGCCGGGCGCGCGTTTTTGCAACATCTCGTTCAGTGCAACAGTCATGGTTTGGGCCGCCCTCGCCCTGGAATGCCTAGCATATCTGACACTACCCTTGCCATGTATCTATGCAAACACCGCCATCGCAATCAGGCATAATGCACCAACCCGTCGGCAAGGGCGCGTGCGGGGTCAAGCTCTGCACCGTAAGCATCGGGACAAAACAGGCGCAGGGGCACTGTGCAGCGCGGGCGCAGCGCGTGCAGCGTGTCGGCGGCGTCGCGCGCGGCGATGGTGCGCGCACGCCAGTCCGCAGATGGCAAACCGGGATGCACCACCAGCACCGATGCCCCATGATCCAGCATACGCTGGCCGTTTTCCGCAGTGGTGCAAAAGCCCGTCACAGACAAGCCTTGCTCGGCGAAACGCGCCAGCATCTGCGCCTCTCGACGCAGGCCAAGGTCGGCGCTGTCAAACCCGCGCGCAGCGACACCATCTATGATCTGGATGGTCGGAAAATTTGCCACGCCGCCTATTCCGGCAGAAGCCAGAAGCGCCACCACATCACGCACCCGCAAAAAAGGATCAACGCAGAGCAATGCGGCACTTATGCCCGGTCGGGCCAATGGCTGGGGGTCGGAATGCGCGCCCTTCAGGGCATCAAACACAGCGCCGTTCACATCCAAAACCGGCAGCAATGCCAGCAGATCACGCTGTGCGGCCGGAATTTGCGCAAGCCACGGCGCGAATATCTGCGCGCTGTGCGATTCGCGTACCGGTTCGGGCGCAGGCAAGGCCATGCTGATCGACAGATCCGGCAGCAGCTTGCGGTGCAACGCGTCTGATGAGTTACCCATTTATCTGGCAAAATGGCTGTGGAAACTTTGCCCTCTGACCTGCAAAATCCCCTGACAAGACCAATTGATCGTCCGCCGCGCTGAGGGAGGAGCCATGATGGCTGCCAGCGCCTGACGAGGAGGAAAACGTGTCCTTGCAGTTCATACTGACCGTCACCCTTAACGGGCTGACGCTTGCATCGCTATACTTTATCGTCGCTTGCGGATTCTCGTTGATATTCGGGCTGATGCGGACTGTGAACATGGCGCATGGTTCGCTTTATATGGTGGGCGCATATGTCGGCTTCGCGGTATATGACCCGCTTTATGCCTCAAGCGCATGGGCCTCGCAAGCGTGGCTGATCGGCATTGTGGCCGGGATCGGGGCAGCCGCACTGGTGGGCCTGATTATGCAGGTGGCCTTTCTGGGCTGGATGCAGGGGCAGGAATTGCGCCAAGCTCTGGTGACAATCGGCCTTTCAATTATCATTGCAGATCAGATCCTTGCGACCTTTGGCGGCAATCCGTTCCGGTTCTTCGCACCGGATATGCTGTTTGGCCCGGTCGAGGTGCCCATCATCGGGCGCTATCCCGTGTTCCGGCTGTTTCAGGTCATTCTGGCCATTGCTGTGGGGGTAGGGTTGTGGCTGCTGCTGAACAAGACCAAGCTGGGCATCATTGTGCGCGCTGGCGTCGATGACCGACAGATGCTGGCGGCTTGCGGGATCAACGTGCCGCTGGTGGCCGCCACGGTGTTTGCGCTTGGCGCAGGACTGGCGGGCTTTGGCGGCGTCATCGGCGCAACGGCGCAGCCCATGTCGCTGGGCGTGGATGTCCGCTTTTTGCTGATGTCACTCGTAGTGGTGATTGTCGGCGGCATGGGGTCCATTGGCGGCACNGCACTGGGTGCGCTTTTGATCGGACTGGCCGAGCAATGGGGGCAAGTTCTGTTCCCGACCTATTCGGTGATCCTGACCTTCGTCATCATGGCCACGGTGCTGGCAGTCTGGCCGCAGGGCCTGTTGGGGAGGAAACCCACATGATTGTCATGAGCACACGCCGCTGGGTGTTGACTGGTATCGGTATTGCCTTTCTGATGACATTGCCGCTGCTGCTGCCCAATTTCTGGCTGGTCAATATCTTCGGTCGGGCACTGGTTTACGGGATCGTTGCCTTGTCGCTGACCTTTCTGGCGCATTACGGCGGGTTCGTGTCACTGGCGCAAACCATGATCGCAGGGGTTGCAGGCTATTCCGTGGCGATGATGGCCCCGACCGCCATTCCCCTTGGCGACGTCGCCTTGCCCTATGCGCTGGCCATACCGCTGGCGGTGCTGGCAGCAAGTTTCGCAGGCGCAGTGGTGGGCCTGATCGCAGTGAACACCCGCGAGATATATTTGCTGATGATCACCCTTGCGCTGGCCGTCGGCTTCAGCCTGTTTGCGCAATCCAACATCACATGGTTCAATGGCTATGAGGGCATTCGCAATGTGGTTGGTCCAGAAATATTTGGCCGCCCCTTCCGCACGCCGCTGGTGTTTTACTACACCGCCCTGATCGTTGCGGTCTTGCTGTATCTGCTGGTTCTGTATGTGGTGCGCACGCCATTCGGGCTGGTCCTGCAAGCGATCCGCGATTCCGACCGGCGCACAGCTGCGATTGGCTTTCATGTAGGGCTGCACCGCGTTGCGTCCTTTGCGCTGGCCGGGTTTATCGCGGGTTGGGGCGGTGTGCTGATTACCTTCTACAATATCGGCATCACCCCCAGTTCAATCGGGCTTTGGGCGACGGTGGGTGTGCTGATTATGGCGGTGATCGGTGGCTTGGGCCATCCGCTGGGCGCATTCATTGGCGCGCTGATCTTTGCCATGATGGACACTTTCGCATCTTCCATTATCGGGCATGACCGCTTCAACACACTGATCGGACTTGTTTTTCTGGCAATCGTCCTGCTGTCGCCGGATGGCGTCTGGGGGATGGGTGGCAGACTGGTGGCAGCACTTGGCTGGCGCCGCCGGAACAAGACTGCGGTCAGCGGGGACACCCGCTGAAACAAGGGGCGCGGCACCCGGACCCGACCGCCCCCACCTGTTGAACAAAGGGTCCAAGACTATCACCGCCGGGGAGGAGGAAACCCGGCACAACACGGAGGAGAGAATACATGTCAGTTTCGCGCAGACATACAACAGCCTGGGCAATGGGCACGGTGGCGGCAGTCTTTGCGCTGTCCGGGGCCATGGCGCAAGACACATCGCCAATTCGCATTGGCTCTATCACCACACTGGAAGGACCGTTCGCCACAGGCGGGCAGGATGCCTACCGCGCTATGGAAATGGCGTTCGAGGCGATTGACTACACCGTCGGGGGGCGTCAGATCGAATGGATACGCGAATCCTCGAACGCAACGCCGGATGTGGCGCTGGCACGCGCCCGCAAACTGATCGAGCAGGACGAGGTGGACATCATCATCGGCCCGCTTTCCGGTGCTGAAGGGATCGCCTTGCGCGACTATTCGCGCACGTTGGACGGCAAGACGATCATCAACGGGTCATCAGGGGCCGCCGATACGACCCTGCGGGATGCGTCGCCAAATTTCTTCCGCTTCAACACCGAAGGCACCCAGTGGATGGCCGGTTTGGGCACCCATGCCTATGAAGACATGGGCTCGCGCCATGTGGCCCTTGTGGCCGCGGACTATGCGTTCCCCTATGCGCAAGTGTTCGGCTTCATGCATGAATATTGCGAATTGGGCGGGGCCGTCACCAAGCTGTGGTCGCCGCTGAACACCACCGACTTCTCGTCGATCATCGCGCAATTCCCTGATGACATCGATGCGGTGTTGCTTATTCAGGGCGGCACCGATGCGCTGGCCTTCCTGACGCAATATGCCGAAGTGGGGGGCGATCTGCCGATCATCGGCGGGTCAATCACCGCTGACCAGACGCTTTTGTCGGCACGCGGCCCACATCAGAGCCTGATGGAAGGCATGGTCGCAGCCGGTCCGATTGCCGACCTGAATGACGACCCGAACTGGGAAGAGTTCGTTGCAAACTACCGCGAGCGGTGGCCGGACGGGTTTGACTCGCCTTCTATTCACGCGGTGAACTACTACACCAACACCATCGGCGTGCTTCAGGCGCTGGAAGAAGTGGGGGGCGATCTGTCCGACAATCAGGAAGCCTTTCAGGCCGCACTCGCATCTATCGAGTTTACGGCCCCGACCGGCGCAAATGTCCGTCTTGACGACAACCGTCAGGCCATCTCGGATATTTTCCTGACCCGTATCGTCAATGATGATGGCACGATGCGCACCGAAGCCTTTGGGCGCACCGAAGATGTCAGCCAGACCCTTGGCATGGAAACGGAAGAGTTTTTGGCGCTGGGTTCGCCCTCGCGTGACAATCCTTCCTGCCCGCCAGCAAACTGATCTGGCCCTGCCCGCCCCTTTGACACCATTGGGGCGGGTCCCTCCAAGACAGGACATATGATGACGTCGTCACCTTCTTCAGCTTCCGATCTGCCCGCGCTGGTTCTGGACAGTGTTGGCCGCCGTTTTGGCGCACTGCACGCCGTCAGCGACGTGACCCTGACTGTGAACACGGGCGAACGGCGGGCGATCCTTGGCCCGAACGGGGCCGGAAAGACCACGTTGTTCAACACAATCTGCGGCGACTACCCGCCGACCTCGGGCAAGATCACCTATTTTGGCGCCGACATATCGCAGATCAAGCCATATCGGCGGG
>SL_8KL_010_SEDDRAFT_10003069_pt1 | contig 13875 bp, 12 predicted proteins | sample SodLakKL_010_SED_4_FD_11160 | JGI IMG/M metagenome (IMG submission 11160) | reverse complement strand
CTTTGGCATATCGTTCAGCCGGCCAGTCTTTCTCCCTGTGGGCGGATGCAATCACGAATCCGACAGCCGGGGCGGCGATATTGTGAAAGAAGGTTTTCTGCCATGCCAGTTCTTCGCTTGTAAAGCGGAAATTCCATTCGACAGGGTCTCTTTTGACGCCCAGGTATTCCAGAAACTCCAAAAATTGATCCTGCACGTGCCCCATGGGTTTTGGCGGAATGTGGCGATTGGTTAAAAACCAGTGCATGTCCCTGGAGCGCTTCCAGTCAAATCCCAACCGGATGCGCGTGCGATGAAGCATAGCCGTTATAATCGATGTTTTTCCGCTAGCCTGGGGGATAACGGCCAAATCGTACCGATCTTTCGCGAGTCGCCGGAAAAGGGCGTGCCACTGCCGTATACCGCCGTTGCGGTTAAAGGTGATGAATTCGTCCACCGCCGGCTGATACCTTACCATGTCATAGCATACCGGCTGCAGCACCCATGTGATCCTGGCTTCAGGATATCCCCTCCGGAGGCCGTTTGCAAGTCCCAGCGAATGGACCGTATCCCCGATTGCAGATGGGCGGACAATACATATTCTTTTTGCCTGAATGGATGGCATCTGCTATATCCATAAGGATTTTTGGATTTATTCCTGCGCACGCAGGCTGTTTGCTGTCGCGGCAGGGGTAAGGTACCGGATTGTGAGCAGAAAATCAAATGGTTTGTCAGAAAGGACGCGCAGGTTCATGAAGGTGGACATCTCGTTGGGAGAACTCGTGGATAAGGTGAGTATTCTTGCCATTAAGCTGGAGAAGATGAAGGACCCTGCCAAGCTTGCAAATGTAAAAAAGGAATATGATATATTGCAAAAATATATGCATGAAGCTGCAATTTCCGAAGAATCGGACGAATATTGCCGGCTGCTGGATATCAACCGGAAACTCTGGGAAATCGAGGACCAAATCCGGGAAAAAGAAAAGGAAAAAAGCTTTGATCCGGAATTCGTGGGGCTGGCCCGCAGCGTTTATTTTACTAACGACGATCGGGCCGCGGTCAAGCGCGAAATCAACCTCCGGTACGGATCGGACCTGGTGGAAGAAAAGGACTATAAGCAGTACCGGTAACCATTGAACATTCGGCCGCTAAATATTTTCCGAACGAGGATCCTCATAAACTACCCCGGATCTCGTCCGGGGTAGTGAATAAAGACTTGCAGCTATGAAAATTTTGTTTGTCGCCCCCTCGTGGGTGGGGGATATGGTTATAGCACAGAGCCTTTTTAAAACGGTCCGCAGCAACTATCCGGGCGCCGTTCTGGACGTTCTTGCACCCGACTGGTCGCTTCCCCTGATCTCGCGGATGCCGGAGATACGTAAAGGCATTTCGCTCCCGGTGGGGCACGGCCGGCTTCGGCTTTTGACCCGGTATCGGAAAGGCCGTGCGCTGGCGGATGAGGGGTATGACCGTGCCATCGTGCTGCCCAGAACCTGGAAATCCGCACTGGTACCGTTTTTTGCCGGCATACCGGTTCGCACCGGCTTTGCCGGGGAATTTCGCTACGGGCTGATCAACGACATGCGGGTGCGGGACAAGAAGAAGCTTACCATGACCGTTCTGCGTTACCTGGCACTTGGCGGAGATAAAACCGACCGTCTTCCACCTGAAATCACGTTCCACCCGAAACTGGAGATCGACCCTGAAAACCGGAGCCGGCTGGTCCGGGATTTGGGCCTGGACACGGATCGGACGGCGGTCGTATTTTGCCCCGGTGCGGAATACGGGCCTGCCAAGCAATGGCCTCTGCATCATTACCGGACGCTCGCAGCGATGCTGCTGGAAGATGGTTTGCAGGTGTGGGCGCTTGGATCGCCCAAAGAGGCGGCGGCTGCCCGGGAAATAAACCCCGGCGGAGGTTACCGTGGATACATAAACCTTTGCGGCCTTACGCGCCTGGAGGACACCGTGGATCTGATGAGCCTCGCTTCATGTGCGGTTACCAACGATTCCGGTCTTATGCACGTTGCAGCGGCATCAGGAATTGTCGTTCAGGCGATATACGGCTCCTCATCGCCGTCCTATACGCCGCCGCTCACAGGCCAGGCAGATATTCACTGCGCAGGCCTGGAGTGCTCCCCATGTTTTGAACGGCAATGCCCCTTGAAGCACCTCAACTGTTTGAAAGAAATTTCGCCCGAGGCGGTCTATCGCTCCATCCGCGCGCGGATGGGAGGATGAAAACTGCTATCTTTTCCCTGAACTGAGTTTGGGTTTCAAAATTTGTCGATACAACTCCAGGTAACGCTCCCCCATGGCCTCGGGAGAAAAAGCGGCCGCGGTTTCCCGGCCTTTATCGGAGAATTGTTTTCTCAGCCCCGGGTTTTCATAAAGCCTCGATATGGCATCCGCCAGGGCCCTGCTGTTTCTCGGCGGAATGAGAAGGCCGTTTTGTTCATGCTCTACGATATCCGGAATCCCGCCCACATCCGATGCGATGACCGGGACGCCGTAGGCCATGGCGTCCAGGATGGAGGAGCCCAGCCCCTCGTCGGGGGACGGGAATGCAAACACGTCCATCACGGAAAGATAATCGCCGGGATATTCGGTGAAACCGGCAAACTCAATATTTTTCACGCCTTCCGACCGGGATTTCAGGATGCGTTCATCTTCGCCCTTGCCGAGAAAAACGAAATGAAAGCCGGAGTATTTTGAATTCAGTATTTCCGCGGCTTCAATCAGGTTGATCTGTCCTTTGGCGCGGTCCCGGAGCGTACCGATGTGACCCACGACAAAATCATCCCCGTAGCGGGATCGAAGCCTGGAGACCTGCTCCGTGCGGCTGGGCAGTTCACCGATGGCGCTTGGTATTACGGATAGATTGAGATCCGGGGCATAGTCTGCTAGGATCTCCTCAATTTTCGTGGATATAGCGACAACCGCATCCGCTCTTTGATATACTGTGGTCGTGAGCCTGTTTCTTTTTAAAGGATTGGGGACCCTTCGGGTGATGATATATGGCTTTTTGCGAATTCCGGTTTCGAGAAAAGTCCAGTGGGCAGCTTTTGCCTCGTGAGCATGAAACAGGTCGGTTTTTTTTAAGCCGAAGCCGTGGCCTGAAAACATGTTATTCGCTTTGTGAAATGAAAGCCCCGGCGTGTTTTTCAGAAAAGCCCGCAGCGGAGATTTTTTTTTGCAGACCAGGCACTGCGCAACGCCGAGTTCCGACAGTCTGCCGATAAGCAGGGCCGTCTGGCGTTCTCCTCCTGCAAAGCCCCGTGCCAAATTGACATGTGTAATATGCATGTTTCGCGACGCGTTGTGTTGGTTTTTTTTGCTGATTACATGCTGATTACATATTGACGACTTCGTAAAAGTCCAATATCTGCGTTATACGCAATTTCTCAGAATTTGCGGCTTACGCCTTGTAAACACACACGTACGCCAGGTACGCTGCATTCTTCCAAAACCGGCAAGCCTTGATCTTGAACTTTTACAAAGCCGTCAGATCACGACTATTTACGAGTGCATCACATATTGGCCGGCATTTTGTCAACGCAATTAACCGACGTTTTCCTGAAAAGTCCGATATTCATCCCTGCGAATGCTGCGTTAATCGGGTTTGCGCAAGCCTTGATCATGAACTTTTTACTACTGCCTTGCGTTGACACCCGGGATTATTTATGCGATATAGTCCAGTTTATGCGGAATCGAAAACGCCGGGAATTGATGGATATGCAAATCACTCGATTCCCGGGTCTTTGAGGCTGTCGGGAACCTGCCTGAAGATTGTGCTGCAGCCCAATATCTTCGTTACGCGCGATTCCTGACGAATTTCATGTGCGCCAGGTACGCTGCATTCTTCGAAACCCGGCAATCCTTGATCTTAAACTTTTTGTAAAGCCATCGGTTCGGGACTTTTTGCGAGCGCATCAATCTTGAGTCAGATTCCGGCAAAAATGACCAGTTGCTGGCCAAATGCGGACCGAAAAGCATTATTGGTATAACCTAAACAGTTTAGGTATAAGCAATCCAATTACGGAGACTTTTCGCCTTGACACGGACATTTTCATAAACCCGTAAATCGTTGTTGTTTCGTTGGTTTTTCTAAAGTGAATCGGGGCGAACGTTATCTCCGGTTTTTTTTACAAACCGGGCGGCGTTCATGTCCTGTAATACAAAGGGTTTGATATGCGGCTTTATGCCGTTTTGAGAAATATCAAAAACAGGCTGGCTTACGGGCGCCATGCTCCGTGGCACAGCCAGAGAATATATGTGGACGCCACCCGCTGTACCCACCATCTTCCGCCCGGCGAAAGGCCTTATTCATATATGCCCCGCAGGCTTTCGGGGATAGTCGTTGGCGGCGACTGGGATCGTCGTGTAAAACCGATTGACCAGTCGCCGAAAGTGGGGTTCTGCCTGCTGCATTGGCGAAGCGGAATTTCCTGGGAAGAAACGGGCTGCTATGAATATTCGATGGCAATAATTGAAAAGGAAGGCGTACTGGATGGAATGCGCAGCTTGGATGAAGTGAAGGAAAGGTACATCAGGCTGGATGAAATATTTGAAAGGGTCAAAAAGGAAAGGCGGCTACTGAACGCTTCCGAGCTCGGGACTGCGCGGGGTAAAAACAGGGAGGATCATGGGATAATGATTCACCTGGACAGGAAAGGGAATCCGGTTTTCGGGGATTCAGGATGCCATCGGATGGCCATGGCCGTTGTCCTGGGGTTGACATGCATTCCGGCCAAGGTCGGGATTGTGCACGAAGAATTCATACCAGGCTGGATCGAGCGTATTAAAAACGATGCATTTGCGAAAAGTTATGACAATCCTTGATCTTGAATTTTTTGCAAAGCCGTCGGACTGCGACTTTTTACGAGTGCGTCAAATTTGAGCCGGACGCAGAGAGAGGCGAAAAATACGGTTTTCGTTCAGCCACTATATAATATTCGGTAAACTGGAGGCGTCGTGGAGATATTTCCGTTAGGACAGCTTCGAACCGTATCCGGCGAAGTTACACCGGGACATCGGGTGTCCCGCACACTCCGGATCCGAAACGCGGCAATGGCTGTGGCCATGGATCTGAAGGGTAAGCGCGTTTTGGATCTGGGATGCGCGGAGGGGCTGCATAGCTTGTATATGGCGGAAAGCGCGGATGAAGTTGTCGGGGTCGATCACCGGAAGAGTGTTGTATCGATTGCCGGAAAATCTGCGGAAATGCTTGAAAAAAAGAATGTAACATTTTTGCAGGGAGACATACGGAATGCAAGCTTTCTGAAAGAGCTTGGCAGGTTCGACCTTGCTGTGGCATGGGGGTTTTTGCACAGGGTGTCTGACCCGATATCGGCCTTGTCCCTGCTATGCAGCCTATCGGACTGCCTGTCTTTGGAATGGCGTACGCCCATGGTGCCTTTTGCCAAAAGAATCAGCATTGCCTATCACAATCCGGTGGCCGAAAAACTGGACCCGATGAATATTGATGAAAGCGCGGACTCTGCAATAATTAAGACTGCTGATGATGACAAAATCGAATCCAGCAGCGGTTTCTGGGAGCCGACCATTGGTGCGGTGCGGGCAATTGTCCGTCGAAACGGATTTTACGATTATAAAATATTCGGCTACGGCGACCGGTTCGCATCCGGATCTGTAACAGCCTCTAGCAAATGGGGGTCTCACTTGTATCGCCACATCATCAGAAGGGATATTTCCCATCAAATTCCGGTGGGGCGGATCCATGCCATGTTTTTCAAAAAAGGAAAAGCGGTTTCCGTCTCGAAACCATCACAGGCCATTTCTAAGATACCTGCATGGGATCTGGCAATGATCGAAAAGTGTGGTCTCGGAAAACGGATATGACGCTGACGCGAAAATACCTGGTTTATTTTTAGGATTAAAATTTGAGATGGACGCAATACCTTGCGGAAAAGGCGGATTTCGTTCAGGCGCTGAATAAGGGTATCAGTCAGGAGAGGCGGTGTTGATTTTTTTTCGTTTAAACAATGTTCATGATTATATGAAAAGGCTGTTTCCGCCGGGAGAGACTGGAGATCTTGCCGAAAAACCCTGGATTGAAGTGCTCGGTTTATTCGGGCTACTGCTGTTGGCTTTGGGTGTGCCGCTGGGCAAGTCAACACAGCTGGCAGGTATTTTTATCATGTTTATCGCCTTTTGCGCCAACTGGTCAAAAACCAGATATTTTGTTCAATCAGACCCCGTTGTACGGCTTGTTATCATTTTTCTCCTCTATGTGTGGGGAAGAACGTTCTGGGAGGTTTTTTCCGGCCATAACACTGCCGATACGGCAACACTGATCGATTATGCCAGAAAACACACCTATATTCTTTTTTTTCCGGCCGTAATCTGGTGGATGGGAGCGTCTCAGCGTCGGATATTCGCATTTTATGCCTTAATTTCAGCCGGACTGGTGCTGCACATACTGTTTTTTTCCAATCTTTCCCTGGATACCATGCTGCAGGGTAGAAGCGCGATCGGGGGGTCCGACAGCCTCTCAGGGCTTTTGCGCAATTATGCTTTTTTGTGCAGCCTGGCGGTGATATGGCTTGTGCTTTTCGGTAACAGGATAGCCGGTCTGACTCATGAAACAATTACCCTTACCACTGTTGTCAGATTGCTTCTCTGGTTAATGGCCGTATTGCTTATTATTGTAATGATTCTGACACTTCAGGCCCGTTCAGCATTGGTATTAACGCTATTTTTTCTTTTGTCAGCAGCTGTAATAGCTATTGTTAGACAGTTATTTGCACAAAAGAAAAATATTCATTATGCATCTGCACTGTTGTTTATTTTATTTGCCGTAGTGGCTGTATCGCTGATTTACGTTAATCGGGATTATGTGCATGATCGTTTTGCGCGGGAGGCGCCGGTAATCAAGGATTTTTTGGCGGGCGAGGACATAGATGAGCTGCAGAGGTCGTCTTTCAGTATAAGACTTTGGCTCTCTCTGGAGGGTTGGGAGTTGTTTCTGGACAGTCCGGTATTTGGGCATGCGTCCGGCAATATCCTTAATCTGCTGGAAGAATCGGAGCGCGAACAAATAAGACAATCAAGCCATCTGCATAATACCTATATTGAAATGCTTGCCTCATGGGGAATAATCGGCTTTTCAATCATGGCGCTCATTGTGCTGTATAGCGTGTACTACCTGTTTTACTGCAGACGGCAGGGTGCGATGGATTTTCAGACGTGGCTGTTTCTGCTGACTGCAATTATGCTGCTTCTGGTTGGCGGATCGGACCAGTCTTTTACCGTGCGCCAGCATGGATGGATTTTCTTTATTATTATTTTTGCGCCGGCCTATAGTTTCGGCGCGTATCACCGGTTGCGGCATAAAATGAAATCTGTTGACACTTGAACCACCTGCAAGCTTTTACGGGGAAATCTTTTGAAAGACCGTTTGCCCGGATATTTAAGAAAAAAACTTTATCTGCTGGATCCTGATTTCGAGGTCCTGAAAATAGTTAAAAACAGGTATCCCCGCATCGCTTTTCAGATACGGATCAAGGATGGTGTTTTTCTTGTCAAGGCCCTTCAGGGCAGAATTCCCTGGATAAGGGCGAGCCGTCACTTCCGCTTTCATAAGGAACGATTTATTTACAAGCAGCTCGGGGGGGTTGAGTTTCATTTTTTCCGGCATCCCAGCCTTTACCATGTGGGCAATTCATATTTCATTACCGAGTTCATTCCCAGCGATACCGGCATTAAAAAGGACCTGGCGTATTATGAATCCGCTATCATCGGGATTGCGGAATTCAATACATCGGATTTTCCCTATGAAAGGCATGGGTGTATCGGCTGGGTCTGGGAAAAGCTGAATCGATTGAAATTTGCAAAGAGCGCAAAAACCTTACGAACCCTTTGCACCGGTTTTTTTGTAAAAAGAAAATTGCCGGGCCGGGTGTTTCTGAAATCGCTGGCTTTCTGGAAGCAGTCGATGGCGAAAACCCGAAGGCTGAAGTCCCCGATCATTGTGCACCGGGATATATTTCACGGCAATATTTTGAGGCCTCCAAACAAAAAAGTTGTTTTTATTGATTTTGAAAAAATGGGCCTTGAAAAGCGGTGGTTTTTCATCGATGCGCTTCGTTTGACACAGGCCGAGCCCTTGTTTTTCAAAGAAGCATCCGATGCCGATGAAAACAATGAGACGTATGGTTTCCCGAGATTTTATGCCACTGTTCTTGTAAAATACTGGAAATTTATTTTGGAAAGGCGGCCGGATATCGATGGCGGCGACGACCATTTCCGGCGTCAGCTGCGTTTTTCACTTCTTGACTGGACGCTTCATAAACTTGTCAAGGAGAAGCATGGCAGGGAAGTAAACGCCATGCTGGTTACATTTATTGATTCCGTTATTCTGGGGCGTCACGAAGAGTTTGAGCAGTGGTTCAGGAACCTTCCGCATCCTGATGCTTGAGTTGACTATGAGCAGGTGCCGGATTGTGAACAGGTCCGCCGCAGGCCGAAAGGACAGATAACATCATGACAGTGGTCATTCCGACTGCCCCCGTTCTTGTTTACTTGAAAAGTTATAAAACAGCGTCGACATCATTTGAAATCGCTTTGCTGGAGTCTGTGAAAAGTTCGTTTCCGTCAGGGCTGGACGAGCCGGGACTGGCGTTTCATGTCTCAATCGATGCAGAGAAATACAGCCTGCCGGTACAGAAAAACAGCATGTTTTTCAGGGGGGTCCCCCGACCCCGGAAAGCGTTTCTGGATAATCGCGTTTTACGTTTCGCGGCTAAAGTGTCGGGGTTTAGCTTCCTGAAACAGCACCAGTCCGCAAAAGACGTCCGCAGGGTATTGGGGGGGCGGATTTGGAAAGAAGCCTGCAAGGTGACAACCGTCCGCAATCCATGGGATCTTGCGGTTTCACGCTACCGGTGGATGTCTTCGGGGAGGGAGGGAAGATCCGGGGTTGTGAATATCCCGTTTGCGAATTTTATTGAAGGATTTACCGGAAACGGAATAATACGGGCAGGTGATCAATATTATAAAATTAAGACACTAAGGCAGCATTTGTACCCGTTTGTTTATGACAAGATGACATTTTGCTGCGATGAGTACGTCCGTTTTGAAACGCTTGAAACGGACGCAGCGGCATTGTTTGAAAAATTTGGGCTTGCAAGACCGGTATTTCATAAAGTCAAAGTGTCCGGTTCGGCATCAAGGCCTCCCGATGCATACAGGGATTACTATGATGATTATTCCAGGGGGCTTGTGCTTAAGGCGGCGGAGCGGTTTATTAAAGACTTCGGGTATGAATTTTGACAGCCTTGTAAAAAACCCAATATCTTCCCTGAAATGAGTCTGTGTCTTTGTCTTTGTTACGTGCGGTTTAGGTCAAACCCGGGGTCATGCATACACTACAGCAGGACTACTTGCATGACTGCTTGGTTCTTATGTGCTAAAAGGTTCTGATTGTTTATGAATTTTCCCGGACTTGCCATGCCGGATTCGAACACTGCGTTTTCCTATCGGGGGTACCGCATTGTTACAGCGCAGGATGATCAGGCCGCGAGAAGCCTTGTTGACCGGGTATTGTCGAATCAAATTGAAATCCTGGAAGTATACAGGGACAACCGGAATTCATTTACTGCAAAATGCGTCTTTGGATTCCGGGAAGCTGTCATCAAGGTTCCCCGGGGTAAAAACCGTAAAAGAATTGCGCGTTTTTTTACCCTGTTCCGGAGCAGCGAACCGGTTCGCCGTTATAATGATATGACTGCATTGCGGAGGCTTGGCATTAACGGCCCCATGCCGGTTTTGGCGGCGGAGAAGCGTTCTTCAGGGATGGTGGTGGACAGCTTCCTGATGTATTTGTATATACAGGGCAGAGTGCCCGAAAGTGGTGACGAAAGCGCCGTACTGAAAGAAGTCCGCCGGCTGCATCGCATGGGATATACGCGCAAGGACTCCAAGCCGGAAAATTTTCTGGTTAATGGCAGCAACGTGTATTTAATAGATTTCAAGCTCAAAAGGCCGGTTTTATTTAAGAAAACAAGGATTAATATGGAGCTTGCCTGGCTTGTTCGAAGGATGCCGGGTGCTCTCGATCATATCGGAGAGGAAGAGCGCGGAAGTTTTTTGTTTCGATTCGGGAGCATGCTGGATAAGGTTTTTTTGTTTACAAGAACATGGCGTAAAAAAGCAAGAAGAGCTTTATTCGGCCCCTCCGCGAACACGGTAAAATGAAAGACAGCAAGGGAAATCTTTGAAATTTATGACTGCATCAATCCATGGCGTAAGGAAAGACTGCTCGTGAACGAAAAGCCGAAGTTTGAATGGATTTTCTATGATCCGCAATACGAAACCGAGGAATTCGTTGGTTTTCTAAACCGGGAAACCAGTAGCGCAATCACCAGAAACCGGGAAGAAAGGCATCAGTTACACTTCCGGGAATACAATGGGAAAAGCTATGTTATAAAAAGGTTTTCGCCATCGGACAATAAACGTTTCGGGCACAGGCTTGATCTTGCTTTAAAAAGTCTTTTCAGTTCGGGGGCCAAAAGAAGTTATCGCGGGGCTGTCTGGCTTTGGGAGGCGGGAGTTCCCACGATACGGCCCGTTGCTTATTCTTCGTTCGGAAGAGGTTTTTCACAGGTTGGGTATTTCATTTACGAGGCGATCGAAGGCGGGGCGCGCGTAAGCTCAATGATCAGTGAGATGGCCAAAGATGATCCCGAAAGATACCGTTTGATAGAGCGGATGGCGGTCATCACGCGCCGGGTTCATGATGCCGGTTATCGACATACCGATATCGTGGGGCATAATTTTCTCCTGGTTCGGGAAGATGGCGGCGAGAAGATGTATCTGATCGATACGGACAAAACCAAAAAGGCTTTTATCGCTTCAAGAATTCCGTTTTTCAAACGCTTTTTCGATATTCGATGCCTGCGCCGTCTGAGGATTGACAATGATGGAATTCGCCATTTCCTGAGGTCCTACGAAGGAGGAAAACTCAGGAAATGGGATTTGAGAATATTTGCTTTCTGGCTTTCGGGCGGATTCAACCCAAGAAAGCGGGTCGATCTGAAAAGAAGGTTGCCGGAAACAATGCGGAAAATATACAAAGAAGATGTTTGAAATGCCGTTTCATTTTTATGCATTCCTAAGAAATCGGGATCTGAGGAATTTTACAAAGCCGCAAGATTGCGACTTTTTACGAGTGCATCAGATTTGAGCTGTAAGAAGAGATTGACGGAAAAGAAGGCTTTAGTTCAGCTGCTATTTGTTCACATTATTAATCATTTGCTATTATCAGAAAAGGGCTTATTGATGAACCCGCTTGCATCCCAGTTGAATGAATTGATCGAAAAAGCAAACCCCCGTGTTCTTGAAATGCTCTCGGATATCGGGAAGCACCTGTTTTTTCCCAAGGGGATTTTGTCCCAGAGCGCGGAGGCGAAGGAAAAAGCGCACCGGTTGAACGCCACAATCGGCATTGCAAAGGAAAAGGGGCGGCCCATGGTGCTGCCGTCGATTATGGAATCGATCGGCGGGATCGGGCCTGAGGAATCGCTGACCTATGCACCGTCGTACGGCCTGCCGGAACTGCGTTCGGTCTGGCGAGATGCCATGTATAAAAAGAACTCGTCCCTGGAGGGCAAAACCGTCAGCCTGCCGGTGGTGACCAACGGCATTACCCACGCCATCAGTGTTTTTGCGGATGTATGGATCGATCCCGGCGACGTGGTGTTGCTGCCCGACATGATGTGGGGCAATTACAACATGATCCTGTCTGTGCGGAAGAAAGCCGTCATACGCCAGTACAACCTGTTTACGAAGGACGGCGGCTACGATGTGGATGCACTTGCCGAAAGTCTTCGGCATGAGGCCACGAAACACGACAAGATTACGGTCCTGCTCAATTTTCCCCAGAACCCCAGCGGCTATACGGTTACCGAGCAGGAGGCCGACCGCATTGTGGACGTGCTCACCCGGACGGCGCAGAACGGCACCCATGTGATCGTTGTGTGCGACGATGCGTATTTCGGATTGGTCTACGAGGACGGGGTTCTGCGCGAGTCGGTTTTCTCCCGCCTGGTTGGCCGGCATGAGCGGCTGCTGGCCGTGAAGCTCGACGGCGCAACCAAGGAGGACTACGTCTGGGGCCTGCGGGTCGGATTTATCACGTACGGGAGTGAAGCCGGTGACGATCCGGTACTGTTTTACGACGCGCTGGAACGGAAAACCGCCGGGTGCGTGCGGGGAAATATTTCCAACGCCAGTCATCTGAGCCAGTCGATCGTGCTTAAAGCGATGCGGGATCCGGACTATCAGGCGCAGAAGAAGGAAAAATACGAGTTGATGCGCCGGCGGGCCGAAAAAATCAAGGCCGTGCTGGGTGATGAAAAATACGCACCCGCATGGGATGTGTATCCTTTCAACTCCGGGTATTTCATGTGCATCCGGCTTAAGACGGTAAACGCGGAGGCATTGCGGGTTCACCTGCTGGACGAGTACGGGGTGGGTCTTATCGCCCTGGGCGAGACGGACCTGCGCGTGGCGTTTTCGTGTTTGGAGGAAGACGATGTGCAGGAGTTGTTTGATATTGTGCTGGCGGGTGTGAAGGATTTGGAAGGGTGATGGTGGAGGGTTGGTTTTGGGGGAAAGGGATGATGCGCTTCGTGGCCTCAGCACATCCTATAACCCGCACATCCTATAGATTGGCGCATCCCATAGTTTGGCACATCTTGTAGCCCGGGGGGTCAGGCGTAGCGGACGTTGAGGAGGAAAAGGCCGTGGGGGGGCGCCGTGGGTGATGCAAGGGCACGGTCCTTTTGTTTGAGGATGCGGGCTATGTCTTCGGGCGGACGCCTGGACAGGCCGATGTCAACAAGCGTTGCCGTGATGTTTCGGACCATGTAGCGCAAAAAACCGTTGGCCGTGATGCGGATCGAAACAATGACGCCATCCGGATCCCCGGCAAAGCACATTTCCGATTCGTGGGCCCCTGTAAACGGCGCGGCATGGGATTGCCGGCCGATGGGGTTTGCGGCTATGCACGCTTCGGATATGTTCCTGACGGTGTGAGAGCGCGGGCTTCCCGTATTTTCGAACCCCTTGAAATCGTGCGTTCCTATGATGTGTTTTGCGGCTTCTTCCATAGCGGAAAGATCCAGGGGGTTTCTGACGTGCCAGCAGTAGCCCCGGCCGACGGCCGGCGCCAGGGNGCGGTTGAGGATCCGGTAGGTGTAGGTTTTCGCGGTGGCGTCGAATCGCGGATGAAAGGATTCATGAACCCGCTCGCANGAGTGGATNACGATATCGTCCGGCAGGAGGCTGTTCAGCCCGGAATAAAAGGCCCCGGCCGAAAGCCGGGTGTCGCAGCGGAACGCCGCNACCTGGCCCANNGCGTGAACGCCGGCNTCGGTGCGGCCGGAGCCGGTTACGCGGATTTGGCTGCNGGTCATCGTTGAAATCGCCTGTTCAATCGTTCCCTGCACCGTTCGCCCCGNTGCCTGGACCTGCCACCCGTTGAAATCCGTCCCGTCGTATTCGATTGTCAGCTTGAAGTTTTTCATGGTGGGATATATTATTCAATCCGCCACCCCCACCGCAACGATTTTCCGCCGGGCGGTCGGATGTTACTTTTCCCGGTGAAACGAAGAAAGGTATCCTTTGGGGAAATCTGATATAAAAATATCCAAATCGAAATCCAAATCGAAATCCAAATCGAAATCGAAATCGGGATCGCTATCGGAATCGAAACCGCGCCAGGGCGCAGGCGAGCCGGCAATGTGGTTAATTGGCGGCCGAGCGAAAACCGGGATTTTTCGTCAAAAGTATAGGATGTGCTGACGAAGGAAGCGCATCGTTTAAATGCCGCTGAAACAGGTTTCACGGGGCAATGACGTGGTGATGCGCTTC
>SL_8KL_010_SEDDRAFT_10003065_pt1 | contig 13887 bp, 11 predicted proteins | sample SodLakKL_010_SED_4_FD_11160 | JGI IMG/M metagenome (IMG submission 11160) | reverse complement strand
ATAATAACCTTGCAGCCGCGAAAGATAATAACTTAACGGCTGTGCAAATAATAACCTTGCAGCTGTACAAATAATAACTTAACAACNNCGAAAATTATAAACTAACAAGTGGTGAGGGGTCTGGGGGACTTCCGGATGTAAGGATGTGCAGATCTTTCGGGGTTCCGTAATACAGAGTTGTTTGGGAGTGAGGCGCTAAGTGTGCGCGGAAGGTGGTTTAAAAAATGGGTGGGGGAGGGGGGGGTCGTCGGGGTCAACCTCTTACACCCCGAACCCCCCTGCTTACTTCCTCTTCGTCAACTATTTAACTTTCGTGGCCGCAATCTTTGAGCCCTCTTTGTCAACTATTCAACTTTCGAGGCCGCAATCTCTGAACCTCCCACTTTCTGCATATTTGTTAGTTTCTGTACTTCCTGCAGTGGGGTACCCCTCCTAAGGGAATCTAACATCTTATCGGGTACCACGAGGTCGTGAGCTATTGCCATCATATAGTCATGCTCAAGGTTACCAATACGAGGGTCTCCTGCACCAAACTTCATAAGGGTTCTGTTGTCCGAAGAGAGTTTGCTGACCTCTTTTTTGATCTTCCCTATATCTGCCAGAGCTTTCATATAGTTATCCCGAGCTTGTGCAGCTTCGCGGATCTTCTGTTCGGCTTCCTGATTAAGTTCCTCCGTACGGTTTACCAATACCTCAGTCTCACCCTGTGCCGTCCGTTTGATCTGGGGACTACCTTTCTGCAAGGCTTCCTTAAGAATGCTGATCTGGTCCTCAGTGTCGGTGATTTCTTTCCGGACTTTCTCAATTTTCTTCTTTGCGGCATCCACTCCAACATCTGCGGTAACGGCTACAGCATACTCATCCAAAACTTTAGGGAGTTCACCCTGTTTTTTCCGAAGAGTGTCCTGCAGAATTCCAATCCGCTCCTTAAGCATACTGATCTGTTCATGAAACTTGTGCATCGTCGCCTCCTTTGTGTTGTTTAGTTGTTTATAAGTTCGGACCCCAGCTTGATGCAAAGTAACTGGGGTTCCATAATCTCTCGGCCTCAAAAAGAGTCTCATAACGGTTGCGTAAGACCCGGCTTGAGGCTCCCTTAAGTGCATTTACAAGCCCCGAAACCGTCTCAGTGGGCGGAATCTTAACAAGTATCCACACTAAACCATCACGGAAAGCCAGATCCCGAAGCTCTACGCCCCGCTTCCTGCAGATTCCAGAAAAAACAGCGAACAGGACATCGAGACCAACTTCTTCCAGACGTGTCTCGGTATCCGGTATGAAGACCAAAAGAATATAAATTTCCGAAACACAGTGTCTATGCGGCTTGCGGGGGGTTGACTTTTTCATAGACCTAATATATAAACAAAGGTAGAGAATGTCAAGCTCAAATTTTTAACCGTACATAGGAGACTTAATATGTTAGCAGGGATACTTTTTGGAGCGCAGGTAGCCGGGAGTTTGTTCCAGCACGCTCACGCTACCCGTGCCGCTGACAGGATGGTAGCGGAACAGCGTGCCGCTGCGAGGTACAGAGGGCTTACCGAACGGGCTGATGCTAAACGGATGGCAAAGGTCCAGGGGCGTGAGCTTACGAGAGAATTTCAGGAAACCGTGGCCGCCCAGCGGGCATCACTGGCCCATGCCGGAGTCCAGGGGGGGCGTACCGCACAACTCATAAGGGCTCGGTCCGAGGCGGACCTGTCCCGGGGTAAAGCCCGCACCCGGGGGGACCGTGCTGCTACAGTAGCCGCCAGCCGCCACACAGAGAAGACTGCAAAACGCTCGGCAATGATACAGGGTTCACAGATGAGAGCACAGGCGGGGGTTGACCTGCTGGGAGGCATAGGCGGGTTAGTACCAGGGATGAGAGAACTCGTGGACGCTCGGAGGGCTCAGCGCATAGGAACACAAGCTCTGGCTCAGGACGAGTGGGGCGGTGTCTCACAAGCAAGACTATAATAGGAGTACATAATGACACAACGAGGAAACATACCACAGTTTAGGTTCCAGGACCCGGGGCCGCAGGCCGCTACCGGTGAGCACGTGCCCGCACAGGCGCAGCCGTTAGATTTTGCCAGTATCATGCGAAGCGTTGACAGTTGGAGACGCCGGGCACTTAAGCGTGAGCAGGAACAGGCCCATGAGACCATGCAGGAAGCGGCCATAGTCCAGCAGGCCCAGCGTCGCCCCGGTGAGGTTGCTGAGACCCCCGACGTGGCCCGGGAATACCAGCAGACATTTGAGCAGACTGCACGTAAGGTACACACTCAGAAAACAAACCTGGACGCTCGCAGGACCCGGGGTAAGCTCGCCCGGGAGCACGAGGACGATCCGGCTGGGTTCCGTACACAGTGGAATAAGTACGTGGACGAGATTTATAACTCCTTGCAGGAATCCGGGGAGTACGCCTACGCCGAAGATATGAAGCTGAATCTGCAGGCTGAGGGCGAGGGCGTTGCCAAACAACTTGAGGATAACAAGCATGCCCGGGATAAAGCCCGGCTGCGTGCCGAGTCACATAACTCATTCAACGAGTCCGTCGGGGAAATCGGTAACCAGTTACTTGGGAAACCCTCTGAGACATTCCTGACGGAATCAATCCAGGCCCTGCACGACGAGGCGGGGGAATTATTCGAGGCCGGGGATATTACCACCGAGCAGTATTACCAGATGCGGGATCAAGCCACCAACAAACTTACAAATGATTACCTTTGGGGGAAGTTTGAGAAGGCTCGGGCTAACGATAACTGGGAGCGTGTAGATACTATAATCGACAACCTGCGAGCTGGGGAATATTTCACCGATAATGAGATAGGCCGTCAGATGGCAACCCGGCTCGAGAATTCTATGCTCCAACATAAACGTTCCGTTGGAAAAGAACAGGATCAAAAGTTCCAGGAATCTATGCGCCCCCTGCAGAAGAAAATGCACATGGCGGCTCAGGGTAGGCCCGTGTCCATGGAAGAAGTGGACGAACAGTTAAGGGTTGCCAGTGAGTATGCCCAGACCGACGAGCAGGAAAAAGCGATGGTCCAGGTCCGGAATGATATAAGCATACTGGAAGGGTTTAAGCCTTTGGTCCAGCAGGCTGGACCGCAGGAGATTGCAGGGCTGAAAAACCAGTTCGATAGAAAATTCCAGGAGGGTAAAATATCTCAGGGAGTGTATGACTACGGGATAGGTGCTCTTAGGGATCAGTATGAACACATGGCGTCTCGCTCTGCCGAAGGGGACTATATTGGTGCAGCACAAGGTAAGACCACACCTGTAGATCCCCTGAACACTAACCCCGAGGCTCTTCATCTGAGGCAAGAAGAAACCGCAAAAACTCTGGGGATCCCAAAAAGTGAGGTGGATTTTTACTCAGATGATGAGATTGAGTGGTTTGAGGATACTGTGAACGATTTATATGAGCAGGGAGAAGAACACCGTGCCACAGAAATGATGGTTATGTTTTTTAGCCCGGCCCTTGAAGATGAAAAGATAGCTCGCAGCTTGAAACGACAGCTTGATGACCATGGAGATACTTTCAACCTACTGATGCCTTTCATACAGAGGGGCGATGTAGAAGGGGCTCAGGATGCCCTCATTGCCGAGGTTATAGGCGGACAGGTATCCGACTCTCAGATGCGGAGCATGGACCAAGGTTTCGATCCTGACCGTTTTTATGGGAATGAGGTATGGCAGAAGTCTATATCTATAATGGCAGACCACTCCCCCAAAGGAATGGCCTCTATAACCGACCAGATGGCCACCGTATACCGGGGTCTGTCCGTCCGGGGTTACAGCCAAGGACTCCGAGGCAGATCATTAAGGAATTACGTTAATAATGAAATGGAAAAATTACTGAAACAGTTCTCTGAAAACGCTATACAGGTAGGTAACAACTATTTTGACGAAACCGCGTTACCTGAGACTGTGAACAGGGACTTCATTAACAAAGTAGAGTCTGTCCTTGACCGGCCCGACCAGGAGATTGGTAGGCATATCTCCGGTACACGGGAGTTCGTGCCTGAACCAACGGCTGATGGTATGATATACAGGGATGTTTCGACCGGGCAGTATGCCCACGACGCCGACGGGAATAAGTTTGTAACTCGCTGGCCGGATGAACCCGAACCCACTCCTGAGGAAAAAGGCGAACGCCCTGCCGTACAACGCCCTGGATTTGATGAAGAAGAACACGCGAGACAACGGGAAGAAGGGCTCGATGTGCTCAGAGGGGCTTGGGGATGGGTCAAAGACCGCGTATGGGAGCCGCAGGTAGCCATAAAAGACGCCAGTAAGGACGAGGGAGTGTCTGAAAGCTCTCTGACCGGTCTCTGGAGAAACACCCGCCGTACTCACCGCAACAATGAAGATTCTGAGGTGTGGGGCGATTTCCTGAGACCTGCCGATGGTTGGCCTGTACGGGCTGATGCTAAGGGGGACGTTAACTTTAAGGCCCTCGGTATGAAGAGGGATGATTTCTATAAGGCTGACAACCAACCCCGTATCATGGCTCATCTATTCGGGAAGTATAACAAACAGTTTGATTCCGAGAAACAGGCCAAAGCTGCACTGCTGGTAGGTCCCGACGGCGTGAGAGAGCTTACGAAGGAATACGGAGACCGCTGGCACTATAAACTCCCGATGGAGTTCCAGGAAATGATTAAATAATATAAGGGGTTTACTATGGTACTCAGAACAATAGAAAAAGCCCGGCAGAGGCGTAAAGAGCCCCAGCAGGTGGGGCTCCCCCGTAATAAAGCGGCGGCGGTCCGGGAAGCAGAACCGCTATTCCCTGCCGGTGAAGCTCCGACCACCGGAGTATACCCTTCCAGTGCGTTCGAGGCTATGGGCCGAGGGCACACAATGAGTTGGTTACACACAGTCGGACGCTGGAAGTCTATATTTGACGATGACGAGCTTGTGCCTATAGAACAACAACAGGAGATGATCGGGGACCGGGGTATAGAACCTGACCCTAATTATGATTTAAGACAGCTCCAGTTTCTGATCGAAGAGCACGACGAAGAAACATACATGCAGAGTTATGACCAGCGGCCCATTATGGAACTCCTGGGAGGCATCCCTGCTGCGCTTGCAGACCCTGTGAGTGTGGCCACTATGCCTATCGGAGGTCCTGGGGTCCGCGCTGCCACCCAAGCCGGTGTAGGGGCCGGGCAGTTTCTTAGGCACACCCTGACGGCGGGAGCAAAAATCAGCGTGGCCGCTGCGCCTCTCGAAGCTGCAATCCACCAGAAGACTTACGGTGAATTCAGGCCAGATATGTTCTTGCTGTCAACCCTTGCCCCCATTGTGGCTACTCCTGTTGTGTCGCTTCCGGGCAGGTTGCTTTCGGGAGTGGGTGGACGTGGGGCTACGGCTACAGATATAGCTCAGAGGGCCGAACGTGTCGCGCCGGAGGCGATGCCTGATGGTCCTAATGTGTTTATGTCCCGTCTGCAAGCCCTGGACACATATCCGGGTGTGAGGACTAAACCTATGCAGTCTTCCGGGGGTGACGTTCGTATGCCCGAGGGACGCTTGACTGAAATGTTTCACCAATACCAAGGAGGGTATCGGCAGGCCGTGCAGGATCTGAGTGCGGGGCTTGACCGCGCCCGGGACTTCTTCCGGCGGCAGGGTGTAGATCCGGATGCTGCTCCCATGCAGAGGTTTTTACTTAAACACCGGGAAGGTACAGCACAGCGTGGAGGCCCTGCACAGTTCGATGAGTATGTGGCCGTAGAAAACTACGCCCGTAGACAGTACACGGCTGATGATCTGGAAGTGCTGCTGAGGCGTGGCATAGTGGACGAGCCAACCGGCGAGCCTCGAGGCCCGTTCAGGGACTTCGTGAAGGCCATGCGGAAATCCCCAGATAAGCGCACTGATTTAGAGGTCCGGGATATAGAGTCCTTCCATCGTAAGGGTGCTGAGGGTATGCTTGGTGAAAGACTTCAGAGACTGCGAGGGCAGTATGACGAAACGGTGGATAACCTCCGCCGCCTTGACGAACAGGTACAAGGGTATAGGGCTAAAGCAAAAGCACCTCCCCGGTACCTTAAGAAGCAGATCCAAGAATTGGAAACGCGCCGCAATAGACTGTATGATGAATTCCGGGATACGCAAGTATTCCTGCAGCGTACTGACGGTGAGTTTAACATCGGTGAGCTTATGATGGCTATAGATGCCTCCCGCTCTGAAAGTGTAATACCCACAAGAGCCCTGGACAGCAGACCTATGACCAGAAGTACGGCTCCCGAGCCCGCTGCAGGGTCCGGCCCCGACGCCCAGATGCAGAACGCAGTCCAGAATGCCCGTAAGACTGGGGTGGATGATGTAGATGGTATAGCACGGGAGACAGACAACATAAGGGAACAAATAAGGAGATGTTAATGAGTATCGAAGATTGTTTGAACAAAGTAGTCCGGAACGTAGAGATGGATGAGTCCATAGACCCGAGCATGAGAAAAACTTTTGTGGATGCCGCTCGGTCTATTATCGACGAGGGACAACTAACCCCAGAACAAAAACGGGCTAAAATAACTAACACTGCAGCTACACAACAGGCTGACATATTCCATAGCAAAGTGGCCATGAAGCTGATGAGGGATAAAGAAGCTGAGTTGGGTCGATGGTTAGCCTCCCAGCCCGACGGGACCCAAGGCCAAGCTCTACGCAACTTCGTGGAGTCATCTTCGGACTATACCGGCCACGGAGTCCCGTCAGTAAATAAAGTGGCCCGTATGGAAGAGAACCGGACCATTGCTAAACTTAATGATGTGTGGAGGGCTATTACAGATAAGCGTGTCCCATGGGCTCGCGATAGCTCCCTCGCCATGCCTGTATACAGAGAACTGGCAGGTGCGGATTCCGGTAGTCCTCAAGCCAAGAAGCTCGCCCAACAGTTCCGGGAAGTGACCGAGCCGCTGATAGAAAGAGCAAACAAAGCCGGGGTCTTTATGGGACGCTTAGAGGATTTTGCTCCGCAGTCCCACTCGGTGGCTAATATAAATAAGAATCTCGACGAGTGGCGCAACTTCATGCGGAATAACCTTGATGAGACCATGCATCCGGATGTAGAGAGCACTATAGATCATCTGTACCGAACCCTCACAACTCGTCACCTTGAGGACCCGGATATGTCCACCCTGAGTATGTCCCGGAAGATACATTTTAAGACTCCCGAAGCTCAGGCCGAGTACTTTAATATGTATGGGGACATGATGGTTAGTCAGGCTTTGCACCACAACGTCCGTACTCTGGCCCGTAAGGTTGCCATAGCAGAACAGATAGGGCCGTTCACAGGACCCATAAAAGAACAAGCGGCCATAATAAAAAAGAGTGCTACCCATCGAGCCAATGAGGCCCGCGCCCGGGGGGATAAAAAAACCGCTAAAAAGTTAGAAAGTGACGCCGCCGCTGCGGGTCGCGTCGAGTGGCTTGTAGACAGTGCCGCCGGTGCATTCCAGAGACCTGAGAATGTGTCACTTTCCCAGTGGGCGGGGGGTACACGTCAATGGATGGTAACTCAGTTCCTGGGGCAAATTGCCGGTCTGTTGGTCACACAGGATTCTTGGATTTCTGTATTCGGTACCCGGTTTCATACTGGGGGGTTTAGCAGAGCTTTATCCTCACAGATACGCAACATCAAAGCAGTCGTCGGAGATGCAAACGCCCGCCAGTGGGCTGAGGAAATGGGGGTATGGACACACTTCCTGCATACCGCCGCCACCGACCGGTTTACTTCTCCCTTCGCTGCGTCTGAGATGATGAAGGGTGTTGCAGGGCAGGCCGCGACCGCAACACAAAGAATATCGGGCACTTATGCAATAGAGAGAGCTTTGCGTTCGGCTACCATGATGACCATATCACGTTCGATGGCCCGTAACCTTAATCATAGTTGGGCTGATATTCACCCGAGGTACAGAAAGGTCCTGGAAGCCAACGGGTTTAATCAACGGTACTGGAATGAACTCCGGAGTAGAGGTAAAGTACGGGAAAATTTAGGTACTATTGAGCTTGACAATCTGCCCCCTGACCTCCAACGTAGGGTAATGTCCTTCTTGCAGCGTGAGGCTGATCTGGCCGTAGTTTATCCGGACCACTATGACCGTGCGCTCTTGACCTTAGGTGGTCAGGCCGGAACCTTCCCGGGAGAGCTTGCAGCTACTGCCACCCAGTTCTGGTCCTGGCCTATAGCCTTCCTGCGGGGACCGCTCCGCCGCGAACTGGCCATGGGGGGTGCCGGTACTGTGGGGTTTGCGGCAGGTATGATGGCCGCAGGTGCTTTCTCGACTCAAGCCTACGCTGTATTCAAAAACGAGCCAACCTTTGAGTGGGACAGTACAACCTTATGGCAGCGTGCCGCGATGCGTTCTGGTCTGCTGACCCCAGTAGGGGAAATGATTATGGCCAACCATCTGTACGATCGTATGGATATAGGTCCTGTAGGTCGTCAGTTCGATAATGTGATTAGTACGGTTGGGAGGGGTAGTATGGATATTCTTTACGGTGAAGCTGAAAGTGCCGCCCGCCCCGCCCTTCAGATGGTCCGGGATCTTGCGATACCCAACGTCTGGTGGACTGAGTATTCTATGACCACGAGGGCTATGGATCATGCGATGTGGGAGTTGGACCCCCAGTATATGAGAGACAGAGACAGAAGGTGGAGACGAGAAGATCGGAGAGTCGATTAAAAAAATGGCCCCCCTCCTGGGGGGCCTTGTCTATGTCGCCCATAAGTATAAATCCGCGTGGCGGATCAGCCCGCATTTCCTGCAGAGACCATACAGCCCGTTAAGTATAGGTTTAGGCAGCAGGAAGATAAACTGTTTCTGGCACCTCCGCGTGAGGGTGCCGTCCTGGTTATAATCCTCAATCGCCCCGACCACCAGAGACAACCTCTTCATTGAGAAGTTGTTTACGGGATCTGAAAGGTAGTCAATGGCCTCATCCTCAAGCTCAGTCCATACGTCGGTTATGGTCCCTGTTCCCTCCTTCTGGGTATTCAACATACTTCTCGGGACCTCATTAACCGGGGGGGTGGTTAGCTGTTCCATAATTTCCTCCGTGTTTTATTTTGCTTTGTTATAGTCAAGTATTAAGCGAAACCCACAGAAGTCACGCCCATGCCTACACCGCTACACTTATACAAGTCGTCCATACTAACAATATCTACTCTTCCCTTAAACAAAGCCTCCCGGGTGCACTCCCGAATATATTCCTTAAAGTGCCGGTAGTCAAACATATCATCCACCAGATAATTGTTGGTGGCCCACTTCCGGAATTGTTTCAGTGAACCGAACAAAGTGTTGGCATCCAGGTGGAAACATATTAAGTGGGGGTACCCTANCAAGTGTAACTCATACACAATCTGCCCGGGATCTTCGGGCTTTTCCCGCTCCCGCTCTTTAATGCTGCGGACAAGCAGCGGCTCAGAGCAGACGGGGAACGGGGAATTCGGGTGCCGGAAATGTACGAATATACCATTCTTGTCGAGGGTGTAGTACCTCTCCGGCGATGCCCCGGGGTAATGGGTGAATACTTTCATCTGCGTCATAGGACGCGACACATCCTGACCTAATTGGATGGGGTTCTTAAGCGTCTTCATTTTCGTCCTCCTTTATGAGTTGTTCCATTTTGTCTAAACGCAACACAAGGCACTTAGCCTTAGAATTAGCACCTAATTTCAGGGCCTTAGAGTCTTCCTTTATCAGTCCTTTCTTTTCCAGAACAGATAAAACTGTACCCATGGGGACAACCTTATTGTTCTTTATGTAGTCTGTAAACCAACGCCGGTGCATCCGGATCTCGTTCGGTCTGAGATTAGCGTCAGGTCCGGTAAACCCTATTACAGTTTCCCGTGCCGCTATAGATTTTTCCTGCTGGTATGAGAGAACTCTCGACGCCCAGCTTCCGTTTCCATCATGCGGGATTGTCCCCTCAGCTACCTCGACGCAGTTTTTCTCGATGTATTCCCGGACCGCATCAGTAACTAATTCCTCAACATTAGTCACCCGGTCCTTGTCCTGCTGGTGCCGTCGGAGAGTGGACCTTTTCACTCTATCTACCAACTTCTGGTCCCAGCTGTCCGGCAGCAAGCCAGCGTCGTGCATGACCTGCATCATAGTAAACCCACCGGCCAGAAGAGTAACCCGGAACCGAGCAGCACTTTCCATGTCTTTACTAAGCTCGGCGTAGTTGTTCTGGTACATCCGAACAATGCTGTCCTGGTTGTTAAGTATATACCTTACCAGCGGTTCACCAGCGGTGCCGAGGTTACTTAAGCACACGTCCCGGGCTTTTTCTATACGCTCCCGGTTATCCTCATCCCTTCCTATATACAGCTCCATTAACCGTTGCTGCTGGGCCTCAGTCAGTGTGGTCAGATCCCGCAAGGATGTATTAGAAGTAAACACACACTGCAGATTGAAGTCCGCCTTAGGNTTGGGATCTCCTTTAGTAGAAGTACGCCCCCGATCTTCTCGGTTGGGTATATCCTCAATCAATTTGCTCGGNCTGTTTACAGTATCGTTATACTTATTTTCCGTGGCTATAAGCTCAGTCATCTCATCCACCAGGACCGGCAGATTTTTTGCTTTTGCTATATTTGCCCGGATGGTAATAGCTGTGTCCGAGGACCCGCTGGAGAGTAACTGCCTCGAGCCGAACACAGACAGGCCGATCCAACTACTGATTGTCTTACCGGTCCCCGATTCCCCGACGAGGGTTAATACCGCCGGTGCATTATGGGGAGACACCAGCTGGTACAAAGGACTGGCCGCCATGGCGAAGATGACAAACTTATGCAGGTCAAACCCGGGGCTGGTAATGTACTCTAATCCCTGCTTCCACCCCTCCAAGGTGGGCGGTTCCCGGAATTCAAGCTCAGGTACCCCTCCGGCCAACATCACTTCCTGAGTGCTGTCAGCACAATACTTCTGGTTGCCTACAATCAATCCGTAACCTCCGGGTCCTCTCTTGGTCCAACCCATCTGTTTGGTTACCGCCTTTATCCCTTGCTCTTGGTTATGTAGAGCTATTTGCGATATGTACTGTCTCACTCTGGCACCTCCTCGTTCTATCCAATGGGGTATGTACCCACCCCACCCAAGATCATGTAGCTTAGATGAAAAATCTTTGGTGTTGTGCGGGCTAAGTAGTCTGTATTCAATCGGCACCCTCTGGCTCATCCTCGAGTTAGAAAATAACACGTACACATACGCCGGGGGAGGGTTGCGGTCATCATTATCTACAGGTTGGCAAACGTCCAGCACCTCAAGGTTGCAATCGTAAATAACTTCCCAGTCGCTGTTACCGTTGTCGTCTACCACCCACTCACGAACCTTACCGTCTCCGAACCTATAGTTTCCTACTATCTTACGGTTAGGGTTTGCACTGATGGGTGATTTACCGTCGTGCTTACACCCTTCGCATCTTTCCTTTTTCATTCCGTCGACCGTCTGTATCCACTCACAAGTAGAGGGGGGACGATCCATTGATGCAACTTTTTGATCGACCTGACTCGGGTCATACCGAGGGTCACCCTCAGAATACTTATGGATGAGATCTTCCCCGCCCTCACAGAACCTCAAGATAGACAGCATAGCAAGCCACTCGTTATAGTGTATGTCCTTCCCCTTACTGTCCATCCAGCGTTTCATCTGAGCGCAACCGTTATATATGTCCTTCACGTCGGCCTTCCATCCCGTGTTGTCCAGACCTGCAGTAAAGTTGTTTGTACCCTCACTGACTGTAAGTTTGGCGGAAGGTAAATTATTGTAAGCCTCCATGATGGCTTCCTTCATCTTATCTGCAGGGATGAGGTTGTCTTCTGTCGGCACCTTCCCCATCAGCCGGGTCTCACTACCTTTGTTTATATTATAGGTCCCGGGTATCCGCAGTACGCGAGCAGAGTCTTTGGTCACACCACCATCTATCGCCTCTACCCCTGACGTTTGGAGTACTTTAAGGAATTTCTCTGCATAATCTTTCCATTTCTTAGCCGGGATGGGTGCGTCCAGAATCCAATACAGGTGCACGCCCATTGTCTGTTCTTCCTTGTTTGTGTTCGTAACAACTGCAAGATTATAGGGTGTATTCGGGAATTTCTCCTTGACAAACCCGGTGAATTGTTGTATCTGTTCTTTAGTGGCACCGTCGAGATCGACGAAAAAAGCCTTAAGGTATACGGCACGTTCCTGGGTTCGTTTTTTATGGGAAAACTCAGCGATCCCCCAATACCAGTTAAGGTTTCGGTCAAACTCATCGGGACCTTGAGACCAGATCTCACCCCATCTGGTGTTTTTGCCTTGGCGGCTGTAGCATCGGTAAAGGTGGGGGTCGTTGGTCCACAGCAGGGGCTGAAGTTGTTTGATAATGTTGGTCATGTCGGTCCTCCTTTGTGTTGTTCGGTTCTGTCTTCGGTAGCTACGGCTACCAGTCGGTTTCTTTCGCCGCCACGCGCGGCGCCCCCTTTACCGCGCGTGCGCCTTCTCCTTGTGTTAGGCCCGGGTATTGTACTCAGTGCACCCAGTGCACTGGGTACCCTCGGGCCTTTTTTTTATTTTCCCAGTGTGTTGTTTATAATGTCGTCGATCGTCGGCTGTTTGGGCTTACCATTCCCGGCAGCGTCCACGTAGCCATCTTCCTTGGCCCACTGATAGTATATCTTCTCCATCATCCGGACATTCCGCAGGTTGGGAGCATTGGTCCCATATTCCCAGAACCTGACCAGTGACCTGTGTGTGCCCAGCATAGCTGCGATGTCGGGACGCTTATACCCACGCTCGTATGCGGTCTGCAGGAAGTTCTGTGTGGCCTGCTTGAGCATGTTGCCGATGTTCTCCTCCATCTGCCGGGCTTCCTCTTCAGCCTCCTCCCTTAAAGGGGCGTAGAAATCAAAGAGCTCCTGCCTTCTGTTTCTTTTTGCTTCGTGCTTGTTCATGATGTCCTCCTCGCTTAAGCGGTAGCCACGGCTACCAGTATGATTGTTGCAGCTATCTGGGCCAAGCCCACGACCATTGCCATCCTCGTGATAATCTCAGTTACTTTATCCATACTGCGCTTCTGCATCTCTGCACCTCCCTTGTGTTGATTATATAAATAAACCAACTGTCCCGTTTTGTCAAGAACTTTTTTTGGTTTATTCTAATTTTTTCTGACTTTTTTAGCATATATTCAGGAACCTTTAGGATTTTGGGGGGCCGAGGTGACTGCAACGCCCGTCATACGTGGGTTTCGGCAGGTTCAAGGGGTCCAGGAACTTTTTGGGGTAGAGGGAAAGGTTCCTGAGATTTGGCTCAACCACGCGGTCTGCGGGGACAGGAACCTGGGAACCTTTTTCCAGGGTAAACATGGTTTTTTTTAAGCTGCAACGCTGCAACGCTGCAACGGTAACGGCAACGAATATATTGTAACGAACGCGGTAACAAAGGTAACAGTAAGTATTGCAACGGCAACGTCCAGATTGCAGCGTTGCACCGTTGCAGCCAATATATATATATTTACCCTTAAAAAGATGGTTATTAGGTTCCTATCCTGCCGAAACCCCCACCGTTGAGCCAGATCTCAGGAACTTTTCAGGAACTTTTCAGGAACCTTTTTTCGAAAAAGTTCCCATAACCTTGCAGCTGCGAAAGATAATTATGTAACCTTGCAGCTGCGAAAGATAAAAATGTGTTAATTGTACGAATAATAGGTAACAAAGGTAACAGCATAAATGCTAACCTTGCAGCTGTGCAATGTTATTATGTAAAAAAATAGGTAACAAAGGTAACTGTTGCAAAAAACTAATAACCTTGCAGCCGCGAAAGATAATAACCTTGCAGCAGCGAAAGATAATTACGGGAAAAATAGGTAACAGAGGTAACTGTTGCAAAAATATAACCTTGCAGC
>SL_8KL_010_SEDDRAFT_10003064_pt1 | contig 13887 bp, 10 predicted proteins | sample SodLakKL_010_SED_4_FD_11160 | JGI IMG/M metagenome (IMG submission 11160) | reverse complement strand
GTTCTGACCGGGAAAGCGAAGAATGATCATCATGCTGAAGGGGTGAAGGGGGTTCAGACCCGGAAAGCGTTGAATGATTATTCCCGAAGGATGTGGTTTCATTTTTAAAGTGGCGGTAACTGTCATCTGAGTCAATTGCTTCTTCCTTCAAGGGTTCCTCTGCTCCGATCCCGCTTGTAAGGCTCATAAGTCTTGCAAGGTCGGTGTTGGCGGAGGAGAATTTAAAATCACCCCTCAAAAGAGAGTCGCCCCTGAAATATGAATACACATTGTCCCACGTGCCTGAGAGTCCGAAATCAGACTCTTCAAATATTACACTGCTTTCAAGAATATTGAATGTCTCGGGGTCAAAATCCATCTTGATTGAGGGGATATAAACAGGGTTGGGCAATCCAGAAAGGTTAAAAGACCCTTTTTCCATCTCTACAAATCCATTTGCAAGCCATTGAAGAAATATATCTTCTTCAGTGTTGTCATTCAATATGTCTGTGTTGAGTGCAATGCTTTCAACAGTGGCCGAACTGGCACCCATTCTTGCACTGGTTTCATAGCTTGTATAGGCAAGCTCAATTGCTGGTCTTTTAGGAAAGCCGGGGGCTGAACTGACTGAGAAATATCCGTAGGGTTTGTCTATATCAAAACTCATAGTATCATTGCCTGCCCAAAAAGTGTCAATGCTGAACCTGCACAACATATCGGGAACAGAGGTTGTGTCCCTTAAATCCGAAACCTGCATATGCAGGTGGGTATTTTTCATGTAAGTGGCGAATTTGGCGTTATTTGACGCTGTCAGTTTGTCAGACGAGATTGAGGCGAAAGCAAATTTTGTGTTTTCTCTTGATGGACTCGGATTGGGTAGCGAAAAATTTATTTTACCAGTCTCTGAGGAAAGAAGCAGGCTGTCATAAACAAAACTGAAATCCGAAAGATCTCCTGAGCCTGACATTTTCATCTTATCAAGCTCAAAAGCAATGGCCTGGGACAATGTAAAATCAGTAAAAAACTCTCCTTTAATCTTGCCTGTGATGTCAATATCCATACCGGGAGGGAAAAATGCCATGATCTCATCGATATTTGCATCCATATTTGTTGTAAGATCATAATGCATATCGGCAAAAAGGCGGTCAACTTCCCCACGGGTATTTATTAGAGATTGCGGTGTGACGCCTTCAAGACGGTCTATTTTCAAATGCGATTCGTCCAGACTGTTCATATTCCAGAAAAAACTCATTTCTCCGTTCAGTTCGCTTAACGGGAAAGGGATATAACCGTAGTCAAGTCTGCCGCCTGTCAACTCCACATCTATATCAATCTCCGGCAGCAGTGTGGCACCTGCAACTCCTTTAATTGTGCCTTCCGATGATATTATACCAGATGCTTCAATTTCACCCAAATAAGAAAGAAATGAAGGAGGGGTCAGGGCCAGGACTTCCTCAACAAGCCAGGGATCACTCCGGTATCTCAGATCGGTTATGATATTGCCTTCCAGGGTATCGTTTTCAATGGTGCCGCTAAGGCTGAGACCAAGATCATTAACAGAAATTTGAGCACCGTTTAGTCGAACCATTTGCCGGGAAAGAATAACCTCCGCAGGGATATCAGCTTGAATTAAAGCTTTGTCAAGATATTTTTCCCCTTTGTACTCGAATGAGATAGAGGAATTTCCCATACCGATACGGCCGTTAATATTGTCGCCAGAAAAGGTGCCGGACAGGCCGGCAGAAAGTCCGCTCACCACTGCATTCATTTCTGCTGCAAGGTCAGTATAGAAGAGGTCAAGGTTATTGAATTGAATATCTTTCAGATCTAAATAAATGGGCTCAACCCTTGTAACTTCAGCCGGGGCATCGGAGGTCATAAAGAGTTTGTAATTGGAATGGCCGGTACTGTCGGTAAAAATATTAATTGAGCTGTTTGTCAGCATGAATTTGTTGACAACGATCTCCCTTTCTTTCCAAAAGGCTTTTGCATCGACCACTCCTATTACTTCCCCTGCCTTGAGCAGTGTGTCGGAAGGGGCATCTGCAAGCGGACTGATTATGGAAATATCAGAGACCCTTACCCCGAAACGTGGAAATGTACTGAAAACTGTAAGCTCCACCTCCCCTATTAAAGTTTCGTAAGGAATGTACTTTTCGGCCTGTTTGCGCACAATGGGGGTGAGCTTTTCAGGGGTGAATGCGTACCAGAACAAAATGCCGGTGGCAACAAAGACAAGAAACAGCAGGGATGCCGTTGAAATAAAAAAAATCTTTAAAAACCTTTTCATCTTAAAGTGAATTTTTCTTACACGGTTAAAACTCTTTCATTCTCCCTGCCAAAGGCTTGTTCTCATAATCTCCTGCTGCATCTAAATGTTCATTGGATGGTTCCCCCCGGTTAAGGTGTGTCAAACCGGAACACACATAGCTTTTATCCACTTTCAACCTTATTCATCCACCCTGGTAAAAGTGTACCCCCTTCCAAAATCATCGTTGTATTTCAGTGTAGTGGAGCTCAGCTCAGTTACTGTGAATATCTTTGTAATTTCAACATCTCCTATCTCCATCTGCTCTTTTTTTATCAGCTCTGCCCCGGCAAGCGTCCATGTAAAATCCTGGGCCTCTTCTTCTCTCACATCATCTCCTTCGTCCCAGCTGTAGCCCGTTCCGTCATCAAAATACCTCTCGAACAAAGTCCCCGATTTCCATTTTCCCGCCAGCAATGAGCTGTCAAAATATTTCTCCTGTTCACATGAGGAGATAATGAATGCAGCCAAAACCAAGGCTGCAAACGAAACAAAGATCTTTTTCATTCGTCCAAATTAAAGTATTAAAAAAGCTGGATTTTCAAACCTCGCCAACCCATAGTTGTTTAGCATCCACATTACGAATATATGAAATAAATTGTTTCACCCTGCATTATATTGATAAAGATGTAATCGGTAATATTATGAAAGAATTTGAATAAATTTCAATACGTTATTTTAATGGTTTGATTTTTGCCCTTTTTTAAATTTAAACCAACTTCAAGCAATAAAAACAGAGATGAAAGACAGCGAAATAATAGCAAAACGGCGTAAAATATGTGGCAACATTGCCACCCGGAAGCTCAAACCGGCTTTTGACATGATAGGTGACCTTATTTCCGAACATGGACTGGGAATATATTACAACGAGTACAGAAACCTGGTGGAAACATACCGCTTCATGCTGAAATACACCGTGGAGGGAACAAGTGATCCCGAAAGGCAGAAAGTTTACCATAAGCTCATAGTTTCGGCTTTCGAGCTGGCCGACAAAATTATCGAGGCTTTGAATATGAAGTATTCATCCTCAGTGGAGTACGAGAAAAAAAGAAACTTTAAAAACTCCTTTATCACCGATTTGGATGCGTTCCTGAAAGAGCTTGAAGATTTTTATATTGGCGCTGAAGAAACACAAAAGTGGACAAAGGCTTCAACGGAGGAAGAAAGCTACGCCGAGCAGTTTAGCCGGTTATCCGGGGAAGAAAAAGAGGCTGCCGGTGAAGAGTCCGCTTCACAGAAAGCTGCCAAAATTCAGAAGGAGAAAATAGAAAGGTTGTTTTACCATATATGGTTTAGCGACAAACTGTCAGCTGCTGAATCCAAACAATGGAAAAAATTCATGTTCAGCAACGTTTTGCCGGTTTCTTACAAAGCTTTGCTGACAACGGGTGTAATGTTAAGCCTGCAGCGTTTTTTCGATCCTGAAAAATTTGTACTGCTGTTCGACACATACGGATCCGAAGAGCCCGAAATAAACCAGAGGGCGCTTACCGGACTTCTTATCTGTTTTTACAAGTATGATCAGCGGATGTCTTTTTATCCCGATATTACCGGCAGAGTGAAAATACTGAACGAAAACCCTGGCTTCAAGCGCAACCTGGAGCGTATTATCATACAGCTCATAAGAAGCAAGGAGACTGAAAAACTGCAGCAAAGAATAAGGGATGAGATCCTTCCTGAAATGATAAAAATTAGCCCCAACCTGAAAAAAAAGATTAATCTTGACAGCTTGATGGAAGAAGGGCTCTCGGAGGACAAAAATCCGGACTGGGAAGATATTTTCAAAGACTCNCCTGAGCTGATGAGCAAAATGGAGGAGTTCTCCGAAATGCAAATGAAAGGCGATGATGTGTTTATGGGCTCTTTCTCAATGCTGAAGTCTTTTCCCTTCTTCAATAAGATCCCTAACTGGTTTATGCCTTTTTTTACAGATAATCCCGAGCTGAGCGAAAATCTCGGGGATGCCGGCCAAACGGCCAGGAAAATGGTGGAGGCTGTTGAGCAGGTGCCCATTTTATGCAACTCCGACAAATATTCACTCTGCTTTAGCATTGAAAGGCTGCCGAAAGAGAACCTCGACTTCATGGCTCAGGCAATGCAAGCAGAGTCTGAACAAATGAAGGAGATAAAAAGTGATGAGGAGCTGTCCGACAGCAGCAGAAATACAGATTTTGTGTCCAACAGGTATATCCAGGATCTCTACCGGTTTTATAAACTTTATCCCAGAAAAGAGGATTTTGAGGATATTTTCAGCTGGCGGCTGGACTTTCACAACAAACACGAACTGGGGGGAATTTTAAGGGAAGATCTGAAAGTACTGCGCAATATCGGGGAATACTATTTTGCCAAAGAACATTATGATGAAGCTGATGAAATTTTCTCATACCTTCTTGAACATGAGAAAAACGGGGAGTTATTCCAGAAAATCGCGTGGTGTCATCAAAAAAGGGGAAATTTTTCAAAGGCTCTGGACAATTACCTGAAGGCGGAACTGTTCGAGGTCAACCAACTATGGAACTTCAGGAAGACAGCTCTTTGCTACCGGAACCTGAAAAAGCCTGACAAGGCCCTTGAGTACTACAAGGCAGCCGAGAAGCTTGATCCTGAAAATCTGGGAATACATCTAAACATCGGACATTGTTTGCTTGAACTTGAAAAGTATGACGAAGCCCTGCAATGCTATTTCAAGGTTGAATACCTGGCCCCCGGCAACAAAAAAGTGTGGAGACCGATTGCCTGGTGTTCATTTTTGACAGGCAAAACTGAACAGGCTGAAAAATACCTGCTGAAGCTGATGGAGGAAGACCCCAACAAGCATGACCTGCTGAACATGGGTCATGTGCAGTGGAGCCTTGGCAACCGTAAATCGGCACTTGACTATTACAAAAGGTCGATCACTAAAAAAGATGGTACCCGGGAGGCAGACCAGGGGAAAACAGGCGAAAAAGCCTCGTCATATGAAGGCCCGGCCAGAACGCAATCCGGAAAAGGCTCAGGTGAGGAGACGAAAAAAGGCTCCGCAAAAGCAGGTCCTGGGAAAAAAGAGTCCACGGAAGAGGGATTTTCAGAAAGTGAATTTTTCGAGGTTTTCGAAGAAGATATCCCCCACTTAATAGAACGGGGAATTGACAGTGACGATATTCCGATCATGCTCGACCAGCTGAGGTTCTCCCTGGAAGAATGATACGGGGGAGGAGTTTTGCAAGAAGTTCATGACACAAATTTGCCTGTTTTAAGGAACAAGCCCCACATATTTGATTTTGCCTGGTGCTTTGCCCGGGAAGCCGGGTTTTAATTAATGTACCCTGATATCGGGCATCTCATTATAAGTACGGCCATTCAGTTCGCGACCGTTTTTGTTTTTGCTCACCCCTCCCCATTGCTTAAAAAAGAACCTGGTATCTGACAGGCGGCATTGCTGTAAAACATCTTCAACCCATTCCTTTTTTATGGGGCGGGCATTGTAGCCGCTTTCACCCCCGAGTATCAACCAGTCTATACTTCGAAGATCCAGACCGGGCAAAGGTGCCAAAAGGGGTTCGCAGCAAAGGAACTTTACCGCGGCGCCTGTCTGTCTCAGGCTGTCAATTCTCTCAAGGACATCGCTATTTTCTACAGTTACCCCCATCCAAATATTGGGCGTCCACCTGAGCAAGCCTTCCCGGTCGTACTTATAGAGCATACCCGCCCTTTTTGTCACAATCTGAAATATGTGGTGGGGATTGTTGTTCATCACGGCAAACACTTTCCGGATATAATCCGTGGGAATCTCCTCATGGAAAAGATCGCTCATTGAGTTTACAAATATAATCCTGGGCTTTTTCCACTTATATGGAGCAACCAGGGTTTCGGGATGGAGTGTAAGGCGAAAGCCGTTTTTGTACTTCTCCTGTCCTATCGCCTTAAGCCTTAAAGCCATCTTTTCGGCATAACAATTCCTGCACCCGGCCGACACCTTCGTGCAGCCTGTAGAGACGTTCCAGGTTATCTCAGTCCGCTTCATTTTGGTGCTTCTTTTATTTCAACTTTGGTGCTTTACTTCAGCTCAAAGTTGGTCATATTTGCTTGAATTGTCCTTTGCCTTCTCCACCGGATATTTTTTGCTGTTCTTTTCAATTTTCTCCAGTACCGCCTTTTTTATATCAATATTGTAATTTTCGGCCAAAAGAAAAATGAAAGACAAAATATCGGCCATCTCATCCTGAACCTTTTGCCTGTCTACACCATCCAGCTCATCCTTGCCTTTCCACAGGAACAATTCATTCAACTCGGCCGCCTCAATTGAAACGGCAAGCGAGAGATCCTTGGGATTGTGAAACTGCTTCCAGTTTCTCTCATCCCTGAATTTAATAAGTGCCTGGGTTATTTCGCGTATATCTGACATATATATTTTATTAAAAAATTACCGAGACCAAAAAAGGGGTAAACTCCTTAAAAGTACAACCACCCAAAAAAGTTTAAAACCCCTCAAAAACACCAAGCCCAAAGAGGGCAAAATCATATTTTACAGGATCCTCCCTGTCCATCTTTCTCAAACAGGCATCCAGCTCATTCAATGCAACCGCATCATTTTGCCTGCGGGTTAGAAGTCCCAGCTTACGGGCAACATTACCGGAATGTATGTCAAGCGGACAGGAAAGCTGTGCCGGGGAAAGGGACTTCCATATTCCGAAATCAACTCCCCGCCGGTCACGGCGAATCATCCACCTGAGGTACATGTTTACCCTCTTGGCCGCAGAACCGCAGGCTGGATCGGATATATGCTTTTTCGTACGGCAAGGATAAGCCAAGGAAAAAAACTCTTTTTTAAATTGATGGATTGCAGGCTGGGTTGACCCAGGTGTGGAAAACAAGGAGAAGAGCTTTTCAATCCCACCTTTCTGACTGTATATATGCCTCAATGCTTTTATAAAATATTTGGCGTCATCCCCGTTAAATGTCCGGTGAACAAAGCGGTCAAAACCCTCAAGATGGTGCTCTCTGTGATTCATAATAAAATCAAAAGGTGAATCCCCCATTAAGTCCATTAACCTGAGCGCATTTCTGATTATGGTCTCCCTCCTGCCCCAGGCAATGGTTGCAGTGAGAAACCCTGCTATTTCAATATCTTCTTTGAGGGTATACCTGTGAGGTACCGATATTGGATCACATTCTATAAAATCGGGGTTGTTGTAACGCTGCGATTTCTCATCCAGAAACTCCTTTATGTCAACTCCATCTATTTTCAAATTATCTCCGTTACCTTTTTTTCAGTTTTTCCATTAAAGCTTTTGCGGCTTTGACATATTTTTCAATTACCCTGAATCAGTTGACCGGCCACTCATTTTCCCCGTTTTGAGCCAACTGAACCCTATTAATTTTTGATTTTTCAAAGTTATTGAATAAATGACAATAGTTATTTGGTGATCTGAAAAATTTCCTCCTAAGTCTGCCAACTGACTGATTAAGGGCCAGCTATAACGAGCCAAACAGCAAACTACACTCAAATCCGTGGTCGGTTGCAACTTTTCTCTATATTCGAGGATTATCATACGGTACTTAAAAAAACAGCTATTTGCTTCTTTTATAGGCTGCTTAACACTTTCTCCCCCCTTAATTGATTTCTGTTTTCTTTCTCCCTGTATCAATATTAATTAACAAAATTTTATTTTTACGTAAAATATTTAGTATTAATCCCATTAAACCTCCGGAAATGTCACCTAAAAACCTTAAAGCTATTGAAATTGCTAAATTTTTTGTTATGAGACACTCACCGGTATTTTTTATTTTATTTATCAGCCTGCTATCCTGCAGTGCGGTCCGGCCGGCTGCAGAAGAGGAGAAAATACCTGAAAAAACAGTTTCCCCGGACGGGGGTCTCTGGGAACAGGTTGTAATCCGTCGCACAGATTTTGGCGTTCCCCACATCTATGGCGAGAATATAAAAGCGGCGGGCTATGCCCTGGGCTACCTACAAATGGAGGATTACGGTGAGCCGGTTGCCGAGATGCTGCTCAAAGCAAGGGGTGAATGGGCAAAATTCAACGAGCTGCACGGAAATGAGCTGTCAAGTGCCCTGGACAGCGATGCTGCCAATCGAAGGAATTACAAGAGAGCTGTGGAAACATGGCAAAAACTTGAGCAGGACACCAGAGATATACTGGAAGGATTTGCCAAAGGGGTTAACCGCTACATCGAACTTAACCCTGAGGAGTTTGACGACTGGGTAAAACCTCACTTTACCGGCTATGATGTTCATGCAAGAAATATTTATACAGCGGGAACCGGCACAATACGCACTTTCCTTTCGGCACATGAAAGACGCAGAGAGGAAGAAGCAAATAACAACAACGATGCTGGCAGATCTTTAACCGCTTCGACAGAGAACCTCTCCGGTGAGACCAAAGACAAAACGATCTGGGCCAGACTGGCAGCAGGAGAAAAAGAGACACACCCTGATGCCGGGTCAAATGTTTGGGCTTTATCCCCGGAGCGGACAGAATCAGGGAACGCAATACTGATGCGCAACCCTCATCTTTCATGGGATGCGGGATACTACGAAGCAAGGATGAAAGTGCCGGGAAAAATCAATTTTTACGGTGACTTCAGGATCGGAGGAGCACTTGGTATAATCGGAGGATTTAACGAAAACCTGGGCTGGGCAACCACAAACAACAATCCAGATCTTGACGAGATTTACTCATTTGATGCCGATCCTGACCGCCCTGACCACTTTTTGATTGACGGAGCCTCGGTGCCTGTCAAACGCGAAAAGGTAACGGTGGAATTCAAGCACGGTGATGCAACCGGTACTGAAACCCGGGAATTCCTTTCAACGCCCTACGGACCTGTCATACTCCGCGAAGGAGGCAAGATATACGTTCTCCGGGCTGCAGGCGCCGACGAATTCCGCACGGGTGAGCAGTTCCTTAAAATGATGAAGGCGCAAAATTTTGACGAATGGGAAGAGGCTATGAAAATGAGGGCAAGAACTTCATCTAACATTACATATGCAGATGCCGACGGTAACATATTTTACGTTTGGAATGCCACCATGCCCGACAGGCCCCATGAAGCAGGCGGAGACACAATGGCTGTTCATGTTAACCATTCAAACCAGATGTGGCATGATATACTGGAGTGGGAAAAGCTGCCCCAGCTTAAAAATCCCAGAGGCGGTTACCTTAGGAATGAAAACGACCCGTTCCACTTTACCAACCTGTATGAGGTTCTTGAACCCGGGGATTTCCCTTCCTATTTCGAAGAACCCCGCATGAGACTGCGCAGTCAGCACTCCCACGAACTGGTGCACAATGACCGTATATTTTCTCTCGAAGATGTTGTTGAAACCAAACACAGCATGAGAATGCTGCTGGCCGACCGTGTAAAGGATGATCTTATAGAAGCGGTTGAATCATCAGACCCTCAGGGAGAAGTGGCAGAAGCACTGGAGCTGATAAAGGAATGGGACAACTCTGTTGCCAGACACAGCCGTGGCGGCTTACTTTTTGAAACATGGTGGGACCGATACCTGTCAACTGCAGATGAAGACAGAGTAAGCAGCTCCCCTGAATCTGCAGGTTTTTCTGCTACCCCTGAAAAGCTTTTCAAAGAGCCCTGGTCATTCGAGAAGCCGGTTTCCACTCCCTACGGACTGGCAGATCATGAACGCGCAGCTGAGGCATTTGAATGGGCCGTGGAAGAAGCCAGGGAAGAGTTCGGGCACTGGAACCTCACCTGGGGGGAAGTCCACAGGGCTGTGATCGGAGACGTTGACGTGGCAGTAGGAGGAGGCGGAGGACTCCCCGGATGCTTCAGAATACTCTGGTTCAGAAATCACAGGGATGATGACCAGAAGCGTGAGGTCCGCGGAGGCGACGGCTGGGTCTTTGCCGTTGAATTCGGCGAAACACCGCGTGCTTATTCAATACTGGCATACGGACAAAGCATCAGGGAGGATTCACCCTACTACAACGACCAGCTGGCGATCTTTGCCAACAATGAGATGACACCTGTGGCCTTTACAGAAGAGCAGGTGAATCAGCAGCTNATNATAGAATACAGNCCNGGNAAGCCGGATNAAGAGAAAGAATGAACGAAATAAGATTTCAAAAGTCCTGTGTGAAATCGGTTGCGGGAGTTGCTATAATTCTTGCCGCACAGTTTTGTGTTTTTTCACAACAGGAGTGTACCACAATACTTGCCGGAGTGAATGAATACGGGGTTTCTTTCGGTTGCAATACAGTATACACGAAAGATGAACTAATACCGGAAGGTGAAGGCGGGATACAGCGCTACAGCATTCAGGAGAAGTCTGGTTCCATAAGGGTACAGGATCTAAAATCCATTATGAGAAGTCATTATGAGGGTACGGATGATTACCATTACCCGCCTTATGAAACCGATATCAGGGGCCCCATTTGCGTCAGCAACACCAAGGCGGCCCAGGTCTGGCATCTTCAAAGCGATCAAAATACCCGGGAAAAATACCTCACTGAGCAGGCTGCAAAAACCGGTAAAAAGTCGCTTGCAAAATACCGGGAAGGGGATACTGAAAAAGCTCACGGGCTTTTATCCAACTTTACTTTCAATATGCTGAGAATGGTATACAATGAGGCCAAAGCCCTTCTTGATGAACTGCAACGCAACCAGGATAAAGAATGTAATTATGAGAAAGAAAGAATAGTTAGTAAATATAAAAACAGGGAACCTGAAAAATGGGGGGAGAGAGTCCCGGATGTGGTTACAGGTATCGATACAGAGGAAAAAATAGTATTCCTTACCCTTGACGGCTGTGGGGGTGAAGAAAAAGGGTATGATGAAGATTTAATCGAATTCCTTAAAGAGAAAGAAATCCCTGCAACAGTATTCCTCAGCGGTATATGGATTAAAGAAAATAAAGAAGCTTTTGCCAGACTTGCGAATAATCCTTTGTTTACAATTGGAAATCACGGCACCGCACATAAGCCACTCTCAACTACCGGCAAAGAAGCTTACGGTATAAAGGGAACAGGATCACCCGGAGAAGTTGTCCAGGAAATCCTGTGCAACAGTTTTAAAATTGAAAAACTCACAGGAGAGAAACCTGAATTTTTCCGTTCAGGAACAGCACATTACGATGAGATATCTGTGGAAATTGCAAAAGATCTGGGTAAAAAGGTAATTGGCTTTGGGATTTCAGGAGACGGCGGAGCCGAATATAGCAAAGAAGAGGTAAAACGCGCTTTTTTAAACGTTGAGCCGGGGAGCATTATACTTGCTCATATGAACCAGCCGGCTTCGGAAACTAAGAAAGGGATAAAAGAGGTTATTCCAAGGCTTAAGGAAAAGGGCTACCGCTTTGTACACCTTGAAGAATACAAAGATCAGTTTATTTATCAAAAATAGTTAAGCGCACCCGGTGAGCGGCAGAAGGCGTGCAACGGGCACGACAGATGAATCATTACCGGAGGGAATAAAAGATAAGCAATAGCGCCCATCCTTCAGGATAGGGTTATTTTTGAGCTGTTTTTACGGCAAGCAGCCTTGTGTATTTTTTGTCTTCAAAAAGAGGTTTGCTATTGCCAAATTTTTCTTCTATCTCCCCTTCCCCACCGGTGCCTTTTCTTACATCAAGAACAAGTATGCCTCCCCTTCGGATCTTATCATAAACCTGATCAAGATATGCTTTTACAGGAAAATGATATCCCCAGGAAAAAAGCGAAACAACCACATCGAATTCCCGGTCAAAGGTGATTTCATCGTTTTCGGCAGCCTCCTGCAGGTGAATCCTGTTTTTATCAACTCCATTGATCTCAAGCAGCCGGCGTGAAACCTGAAGCGAATTGTAAAACGAGGCTCTCTTTTTGTAGCCATAATATACCTTACTTTCAACTTCAGTTTTGTCAATTAAATAAATATCCGTATTGTCGGCATAATGCTTGCTCAAAAGAACATCTATGCCGGCCACTCCGCAACCTATGTCCAGTATAGCTCCCGCCTCATCAGGCAAATGCTCTTTAATTGCAAAATATTCCTCGTTCATATCCTTAATGAACTCTTTCTTGATCTGTGAGGAAAATAGCTTAGACCTTAAGCCAACACAAATGTTCCTGTAGCCGAAATCCCCAAAAATTTTGAATATTCCAAGCAACCTGAAAAACGGATTGCTTTTCAAGTAAGCTGTTCTTTGCAGAAGAATATATCTCAGAGATTCGTCCGGTACCTTAAATTCGATAAAATTATTCGTATTCATAGGTATATTATTTTGTCTGCCAAAGAGTTATTAGAATTCACAGGTATATTGTTTTGCCTGCTGCAGAATGATGTGGACAATAAAAAATGAATGTTCAAAAAGCAAATGGCCGGCTTAACCCGCTGTTGATTAATATTTTTTTCTTTTGCAAATGTTTGTGTTTTCATCAAAATGAAAGTACAGGCTTTTAGCTATATTTCAATCCGATAATTCAGGGGTCTGAAACAATAATTTTTGGGAACAGGTTCACAAAAACCCGGCAATATAGGCATTTCCTTTATAAGAGGAAAGTTTTAATCAATGTTTTTCACTTCAATAAACTCTTTGCCGGTAAGGTCAAGTGCAAAAAGGCTTCCAAAAAATCCGGCTTTACCGTAAACACAACCGCCATCTATGTTAACCGGCCCCTCAAACTCCTGAGAAACAACTGACTCTCTGTCCATGGGGGTATGACCATGAATCAGAAGCCTGCCGTTGAGATAGGAGCGGTCAACCGCAAAATTCCTTATCCAGATCATTGAGTCCTTGTCGGCAAGAGGATCATCTGCGTAAAAATTCAATCCTGCATGAACAACAATAAATTTATCTGTTTTTACATAATGGGGTGTCTGACTGAAAAACTCCATATATGGCCGATCAAGACCTTCTGCTGAGCTTATGCCAAAACTTTCAAGCGTACTCTCTCCCCCGTTTAACATCCACAAATCAAACGCCCCCCCTTCTTTCAAAGAATCAAGCATCATCTGTTCATGATTGCCCCTTAAAGTATGCAGACTGTACCCCTTTTCCCTAAGCTCCAATATATAATCGATCACTCCTTTGCTGTCAGGTCCCCTGTCAATGTAATCCCCAACAAAGTAAAGGGTGTCGCTTTTATTAAGTTCAATTCGTTCTATCAGCTTTTTAAAAGTTTCACAACACCCGTGTATATCACCTATAAATAATTCTCTGCCCATATATATCAAAATTTGGATAACTTATAACATAACACTTTTACAAAAAAACAAAATTTCATACCAATCCAAAAAACCGGACAGGGCAACTTAAGGCAAACAAAAAGCCAAATTGCCATCACATTCAATGAATTGTGCCGCCAGCAAAAATCCTTGTCAAGGTCAACGCTCTAGCTCTTTTTCCTTTGGATCAAAAGGTAAACTATGGGCAAAATCCCGACAGTATTGAAAATTCCAATGCAAATAAACCAGGCAAGCTGATCCTTTCTTGCCGATTTCCACATTGCTATCATCTTCCATACTGCCTCCCAGACAGCAAGAATAAAGACCAAAGGTATAAACCAACTTAAAAAATCCTGGTTTTCCATAACTCAGACTTTTTTAATTTATAAAATATAACATATATCCTTAAATATACTAAATAATCTTGTAAC
>SL_8KL_010_SEDDRAFT_10003062_pt1 | contig 13889 bp, 18 predicted proteins | sample SodLakKL_010_SED_4_FD_11160 | JGI IMG/M metagenome (IMG submission 11160) | reverse complement strand
AGATGATTTGGGCGCAGACACAAAAGTGTTAGGAAACAAATGAGTATTATCCCCTCCAGAATCAGCATATCTATTATTAGCTGAACTTAAAGTAGAAACATCTAAAGTCAAAACAGCTGTGCATATCTGCCACCCATTCTCATACCTTATATAATCACCATCTGCTGTGCTTCCTTCATCTACTACTTGACTATCTTCGAGTAATTCAAAGTTTTCTCTTATTTGCGGGATGTCATCACCTATTTTATTCCCCAAATTAGGTTTTGTAGGGTCAAAACTCATTTTGTCTCACCTCGTCCCAAGTTTGGTTTTCGTAGTCGTACCAGTATCGAAGCACACCCTTTAAACCTTCTTCCATCAAATACCTACTTACTATAGTTTCTACCACAGTGCTTGCTGTGGTGTCGGTTTGTGCTAGAGCCACAATCCGTTTATCCGCCAGATAATGCATATCAACACAATCTACCAAGTGAAAGAACTGGCCGGTGTTAGTCACTGCCTTCTTTTTGCTAATTTCAACAAAACCACGGAACACCAAATCCCCACCGTCTTCAATTCGAACCTGCATTCCCTTCTTGAACTGAAATTCATTGTGCAAATCCTTAACTGTGAAAGAAGCAGTGGAGCGATTTTCGATGGTCTTTTCGATATCCAAACTGCCGGTTAGAACAGGCACCTTTTCGTCGGAGATATAAAATTCCATTACATAATCACCCCACCTTTAACGCGAATTCGGTCCGCCAGCGGCTGTTCTACAGCTTTAGCTAGAACCCGACCGTCCAGTTCTATGGTGATGTCGGCCTTGCCCGGTCCACCGTTGGTTTGCATCCCCCTTCTCATCGTGTCACGGCTAATGATCCCTTCCCCCACTTGAGCCATAACCAGCCTTTCGTCACCAATTGGACCGGACCGGCCCACGATGCCACCGTCGTGGAAAATACCACCAAGGATACTTCCAAGAATTCCGCCACCGACTCCACCCAAACCGCCGGTTGCGATGGATAAGAAACCTTGCACCGCCTGTTGAGCCAAGAAATCGGCTATCTGACTAATTAGGTTGTCGATTAAGTTGCTAAACATACTGCGCATAGCGTCGCCGAAGGATTTCGTTCCGGATAGGATTTGGTGAAATGCGGTGGAGAACGCACTTTCCAACGTTTGACCTACGCCTTCAGTTCTTTCCTCGAGCCAACTATAATATTCCTTGGTGTCTTCTTCCTGTCGCTCATGGTGTTCCTTGGTGTCTTCTTCCATTTCCCCATAACTCGAACGCATTTCATCAGCCAGATTGCGGACGGCCGGCAACACATACCTTTCGGCGCCAGCTCGAAGGCCCCCGGCGTAAGCGGCCATCAACCGTTCACCGCCCTTGTCGATGTCGGAGAGCGCCCCTTCTCGGGGTGGCGATTCACCAGAAATAAAGCCTCGCAAACTGTCAGCCAAAGTGCCACCAATTAATCTAATGTCTTCTACAGCATCGGCCAAACCGCCGATGAAGCTGTCCATCATTTCCCGGGCGCCGTCGGCCAACCGTTGTGGCATATCCTTCAAGAGTCGGTCAACCAGAGCCATCATAGTTTCAGACACTGCTTCAACCATTCGGCGTGGGTCAAATACACCCACTACCCTATCCCATAGTTTGTTCATTGGGTCACGAAATAAATGTTCCCAAGCGTTTTCGAGAAGGTCGCGCATGCCGCCCCACACACTGGACCAAATCTGCTCCAACCCTTCGATGGCCCGGCTAAAATCCCCGGTGATTATTCCGGCCAAAGTGTCAAGCGCCCCTTCAATAACTCCAAACACGGTGCTGGCAACTACTTTAAGTTGTTCCAGTGTGTATAGAACGTTGTCCACGATGTCTTCACCAAACAGGTCCCAGAAGTCTTGAAATCTATCAATTAAGCCGCCCACTATGTCGCGAACGGCTCCGAAAATACCGGACAAAGCTTCTCGAAATTCGTTGGTCTGCTCTGCCGCTTCCCCGTCGGAACCAAAAATCCGGCCAACAACGGCGCTGATTGTTTCAAAGACGCCAGCCACCTTCGGTCCCCACTCTTCAGCGAAACCCAAAAGGTCTTCCAGTACACCAATTAAAACTTCACCGATTGTTTCCATAAACGGGTGAAGGTACTTCCGCTGTATCAGAGTCCAGCGCTCACCGAGTGATTTGTCATATTGGTCACTGGCGCTTTCCACGGTACCTTCGCTATCTTCAATAACGGCCATCATTTCTTCCACGCCGGCTTCTCCGTCTTCCATCGCCCGGACCATATCAACCCCGGCCCGTCGACCCAAAATATCCATCGCGGCGGACATTTCCTCAGAAGACAGCTCTCCTTCGTTAAGCCTTTCCATTAGGTCTTCCATTCCACCTTCGGCAACTTCAAACCCTTCCTCGGTTTCTCGGACTTCCACGCCCAGCTTCTCCAAACTTTCAGCTTGGCTTTCGGTGGGGTCCTCCAGTCGGGTCATAGCGTTTCTTAAACCGCGGGTTGCCGTGCTGGCGTCCACGCCGCGTGCTTCAAAGTGACCAAGCAGAGCGGCAGTTTCATCGAAGTCCATTCCCACCGCTTCGGCCACCGGCGCCAATTCACCCATCGTTTGTTCCAAATCCTGTACGTCTATTCCGGTTTCTTGGCTGATGGCCTTAAACTTGTCCATTACTTCTGTGCTGTCCTCGGTTTCCAGCCGCCAAGCTTCCTGCACGCCGTGCAAACTCTCGACGGCCTGCGCTGTGTCTTGACCGGTCACCTTCGCGTAATCTAAAAAATCCTGCTCCATACCTTCGCTGGCTTCCCCGTGTCTTTGACGCATAGCTGTTACGGCTTCGCCCAATTCTTCGTAACTGTCGGTGTTTACCTTGTGCAGGTCTTGGACCGTGTCCCGGAAGCTTNCCATCTCCTCTTCGGTGGCCCCGGTAGCCACAGCGAAATCNTTGGTGGCGTCGTCCAACTGCTTAATATTTCTGGCCCCCTGCGCGGCGGCACCGGCTAAAGCCGCACCAACGCCGGCCGCGGCACCGGCCACACCCACTTTAAGAACGTCGGCTAGGCCAATTCCGGTTTGTTCGGCTTCGGCCATTGATTGCTGGTACCCGCTGTCGTCAACCTCCAGCGTTTGGTACAATTCGCCTACCTTAAGCGCCATCCATTACACCCCCATATCTGTAAAAAACTGCTCCGCCGCTTCTTTTGGGTCGATTTCGCTGGTCCCGGTGGCTACGTCCTCTCGTTCTTGCATCAGCCGCCGGATTACAGTGGAATTGGCCGGCAGGTTCTTCAAAAGAATGATAAACCGGCGCCAACTCATTTCAGAGTTAATTAAGTCAATCCCGTAAACTGCTTGGAAATCGCTCTCGATGGCGTCCCAATACTCGACGAAGCTTATAGTCAGTTTCCCTCTTCACTTCCCGCTTGTTCCTCGGCGTCCTTCTCTGCTGAAGTTCTGTACTGTTTAAAAATTTCACGTAGAAGCCATTCGGCGTCGTCCACGTCGGCACCTTCCTCAATTAGAGCTTCTAGAGCTTCTTCGCTAATCATTTGTTCAAGTGCGGTGAATATCTGTTCTTCTGGTATGGTGCCACCCTTCCCGAGCTTTTGCCGCAGTTCGATTATGCTTTCCATAGTCTTAAGAGGTATTTGTGGCGGAAGTTCAAATTCTTGACCAAACGCCTTGATGATCACTGGTTCCTTTTTCTTTTCCTTCCTATACTGGTCAAAGTCGATGGTTCTGTTAGACATTTTATTTACGTCCCCCTTTTAACTTTTGGGGGCGCCGTTAAAGCGCCCCCGCTGTAGTTTATTCTGTGGTTCCTCCACCATTTTCTGGGTCGTCAATCATCGGTTTGCCGTTCACTTCAAATTCGAAACCCCAGCTGGTGGCGTCATTGGTGTCCCCACCAATGGAGCCAAGGTCGATAGAACCCTCGAGAAAGAGTTCTTTGCCGCCATACGGGCTTTCCATATGAAGCACAACGAGTCCTTCCGGGCCGATTTTTTCGGCCAAACTTTCCACGTATTCTTGGCCGTCGTCCCGGGTTCCGCCATCGTCTTCTACATAAAAGCCTTCAAAAGTGAGTTCTGCTCCCCGGCCAATTGGGATGTGTTCATCCCAACCTTCACTATCAAAATCGGTGGTTTCGGCAGACTCCTTAGTTGGACTGTATTCAAACGAGGTTAAACCGGCGATGGTGATGTATTCCCCTTCACCTTCGTCCGGGTCGTATATCCCAAACGCCCAATCGCGCGCCGGCACCTTTCTTTTAACTGCCATTCTTCAACACCTCCATTGTGAAATTAAAACTAAACCGAAATCTTCCACTGTCGTCCCTACCAAGCGGGGTTGGCCCACCGGCAATAGCTTGCATTGAAATTATCTCCCAGTTGTCACCCATCTTTTGGTTTGACATTCCGTGCAATAAGTCATAGATTTCTTCGCCCCTGTTCTGCGCCCAAGTGGGGAGTCGTCCGCTCCGAACTATTATTTGAAGTCCTTCCACGCGATAATTGGGCATCCAAAAATCGCCGTCGGGGGAATCCGAACCAATAACTGCGGCCGCTTCTGCTGGGTCTTTTGCCATATGATCCACGAAGATATTTTCGTCCCAAGTGAATTCATTTAATTCCTGCGCGATGTAACGCGCTATTTCCTCTCGTAGCATCACATCAACCCCTTGAGCTGTTCCGCGATGTAGTTCAAGTACCGGTCTTTGTTCTCCTTGGCGGTAAGCTCCAGCCATTTGCGCCGGCCCCTGCCGCGGAAGTTAAATTCCCCGGGAGCGGACTCGTGTAACCTCAACGCATACTTGGTGTCATAACTCACCGCGGCCGTGCGTTCATCAAAATCCCAGCTCGCCTGCGAAGACAACTCCAGAGCGCCGGTTCGATGCGGCACAGTTTTGTTGGCGTCGTCTTCCATTACGTGAGCCACGTCGCGAAGTGCCTGCGTTAATTTCTTCTCAACCAGCTTGGTTACTTCATCGCCCTTCCAATTGAATTTAACACTCATTGGAGATTCACCACCGTATAAGCGTGCTCCCCATTGAGTATACTCCAGTGTAAATCATAACTTATAACGTCATGTTCCACACCATCAAACTCCAACAAACTCCCTGTCTTGGGCCGGACCAAGTCGTCGGTAAAGAAACGGGAACTGGACACCACTTCGTCGCCGTCTTGGTCGCGCACCAGCTCCCGGGTTTCTTCAAAAAAGCCCTCAAGTTCAATTTCTTCACCAAAGTTCGGGCCAAGAGAACCAGAACTTTCCAGCTGTTTAAGCGTTGCCGTATGCGGCTTCACGAAAAGTTTCATCGTGAACTCACCCCCCTATAAAATAAACCAAAACGCGTCAAAGCCTGTCTGGCTCTGGGGGCCAATTCAGTTAACCCCTCCTCGGCGGCCTGTCCCACCGAAATCGATTGACTACCGATGGAATACGAAGCCAACCGCCCCAAGAAACCAAACTCATCGCCGGTGGATAACCAATATTCCACCTGCGCACACACCGCCAAGCGGGCCGGGCCTTCAAATGCGAGTATTTCCTTCTCAACCTCTTCTGGCTCAAACTCGGCCCAGTACAGCACGTTCGGTGGTTCGGTGTTCGGGGTTGCCTTGTGGTTGAGAACGCAAATGTAGTGGTCTTCCTCATATTCCACCACGTCACCTTCCAAATAGTCCACGTTCTTTTCCCACTCGTCGTACTCCTGCGGCACAAGCGCCGTGATTATTCGACCAGCCCGGTCCAACGTGTAATAGTTGATAAGCTCGGTGGCGCGTTCCAGCAAGCGTTCGGCCTTGTCCGGGGCGTCTTTGCCGAGGTATTCTTCTAAGTCTTCCACGGTAGCGTAAGCCATTATATCACCACCTTATATTTGGGGGCCGCGACGGCGGGGGGACATATCCGCCACGGCCCGCAGACCACCAGAATTAGTCTTCGTGGGTTTCAATTCCCATCGGGAAAGAAACCACGTAGAATTCCAACTCGTCTTCGTTGCCGGTAATATCCCCACCGATTTCCACAGTCACGGTGCCGTTGTCCTGCTTGTACTTGGCGGACTCCAGAATTATGGCCACCGCTTCGCCATTAGAAATGGTCTTCTCCAGTGGCACATATTCTTGGTTATCTTTCTGCCAAGCTACGTCACCACCTGCGGGAATAGTAATATCAGCAGTTCCCTCATCGGCGCCGGCGTAATTAACAATTAACACGGCGGCGTCGTGGGGAAAATCGAAACTGAACTCGTCTTCCGCGGCCGAGGTAACTTCCAAATCGACCGCTTCGTTAAGGTTTAGTTTAGTTACATCTATATCTTCAGCCATTTTTTACCCTCCTGTTCTCGTTATTCTGCGGAATGTTCGGCCTTAATGGTAATCATAGCTTTTGGGTCAATCAGCTTGGCACCGAAAACGTACAGCCCTTTGACGGCGTCGGCGAAGCCGTCTTCCGGCCTGTAAGCTTCGGTGGACAGTATCTGTTCTGCAAAGCTGAGCGCTCTCGGAGTACCAAACGGCATATAACTTTCATCACCGTCAGTTTCCAGATTATTGCTAACCAAGAAATCAATTCCGAGAGTCCGGCCCAGATACCCTTCACTTTCTACGTCGTCGGCGTTAAAACTGCCCTGCTGTTCAAAGAGCTTAGCTAAAATCATCTTCTGTTTGAACCACGGAGTCACGACACCCCAGCGGTTGCCCTGCGGTACGTTATTTTCGTCCATCTTCCTATTAACTTCGGTGATAAGCTCGTAAACGTCGCCGGACTGTGTTCCGCCGGCGGTTTCAATGTGACTGGCCTGCTTGGCGAACTTGGCCAAGTGGCTGTCGGATTTATCGGACAGAGCGTGTGCGGCTTCCTCCATCGCTTCATCCATTACCTTAGGCCTTTGTTGTACGGTGTCAATGTCGTCTACAGAGAAGTTAAAATATTCGGCTTGGTCGATAGTCAGCACGGTCTGTGCACTGTCCAGCTCGTCACGCTCGAGGTCTTGCCCTTTCTGGTAGCTACGGACGGTCACCGGACCAATGCTGTTAATTTTAACAGTGTCGCCAAACTCGGAGATTTCACCCTCGTAGTCGGTGTTGGCCACCTGCGCCAACACGTGAGCTTTCCGAAGGTTCTTCAGTATCCGAGCGGACCAAATCTTCGGAATGAAATTATCCAAACTCATCTATTAGCCCTCCCTTTGTTCTAGGAATCGTTGAATTTCCTCCCAATTCTCGTTTATTTCGTCTTCAGACATTTGTTCGATTTGCTGTCTGGTCAATACCACGCTGTCATCGTTGCCACCAAAACCTTCACTGCCGGCGTGGGATGGCGTGGGTTTCTGTTCCGCGAAGAGAAATGATTTCTCCTCGCGAAGCTGTTCGATTTGTTCCTCAAGTCCTTTAATTCCGTCGTCGTCGATTTCGATTGCATCCTCGTCCAGAAGCGGCCGGACCGCCTTTGGTTCCCGTGCATTAGCACGAATGAGTTCCTTTTCTATTTGCTGTTCTCTCAATTTCTGCCGATAGTTCTGCTGTATCTGCTTCCGCTCGTCTTCCAATTCTTCGATTTTCTTCTTTAAGGCGCCGGAAGCCTGCGAATCGTTCTTGAGCTGTTTCATCTGCTCCTCGTGGGTTTGAATTTGATCCTTAAGAGATTGAATTTCCTCGTTCTTATCGTTCAGACGTTCCCGCGGGATGTAACTTCCGTCGTTCACGATAAGCTCAGTGTCTTCCGGTAGAGCTTCCCGGACCGCTTCCAAAAGTTCTTCTTCCAAGATGTCTTCCAAATTCATCGTTTTTGGCCCTCCTTTAGCCGTTCGGTTTTACGGTTATTTTACGTGGGTGGCGTTCCACGATTCACCGTCTTGCTCTTTTACGCCTACAATACCAAAAAGGCGAGAATGTTACGAAAATTCTTCCCACTGTATTTCACAAACTGCCCTTCTTTGTTCCTCGTCGTCGAACTCTCTCGTCATTACATCATCACCCATACATCTTCTAATGAACTCCTCGTACTCTTCACCTTCGTTTGGCCGGGGGATAGGCATTACCTCATTCGTTCCTTCAGATTCAATTTATCACCCGGTGAAGTCGTATTGTGCTTTCGAGCTTTCGCTTTGGCTATTAACCTGTCGTTAGAATTCCCCGGTTGATAGAAATGGCGGTTGCCGTTGTTATCTTCAAAGAACCCCAAGCGCTCACCATCAATTCGCTTGTAGCCGTCGGGCATTTAAATCACCTCCAAAATTTCCTGCACTTCGGCCGGGTCTAGGTCGGCCATTTCGCACCGTTCCTTAAATTCCTCATCATCTATTTCACCTTGTTTATATTCACGAGCAATCTGCATCGCCCGGGTCCAGTTCCCCGCTGGTCCACTGTCGAGATTAACCATCGGTTGCTACCTCCTCTAAAATGTCTTTGTCGCCGAGAGCATAGCCCGTCATTTCTTCGCCCGAGCCGGTAACTACAGTGGCGGCATCTTCCCCGCCAATAACGACAATTTCCTGTTCCCCGTGAGTACCAAAACCGGTGCCGGGAAGAGAGAACACCCGGTCCCGCGGCACTTCTTCGGCCATCACCGCACCGCGCCGGCCTTCCTTGGAGCTGTGAGCGAACTTCGCCCCCTCTCGAGCGTCTGCCGAGAAGGACGACAGCGGTTGAGTGCTGGTTTCCACGACTCCTTTCTCCAGTACGTCGCCGAATTCAAAATCAGCCAAATCGGCGGGCGTGTCTTCCGGGTCAAATTTTATTCCACGATAAACCGTCACGGAGTCAATGCCCTGCTCCTCAAGATATTCCTGCGTGTTGCTGTACATTTCCCTGCACACCTTTTTGACGGCGTCGCCTTCACTCTTGAGGAAAGCTTGAATTTCCGGGTCGTCCAAATCGTAGTTGAAGTGGTCGGTGGCGGCATCATCAAGCCCGAACTCTTCTTGTAAAACGTATTGCACCGCTTCACTTTTGGGCGTTCCCTTGCCGCCGTGCATATCCCATTCCTGCTTCACTTGGTCAATGTAGTTTTCTACGAACATATCCTGTTCGGCAAGTCCCGACAGCGCCTGTTCCATCTGTTCGGGGCCGAGCGCTTCTGCCATACTGTCCCAGTCGATGGTCTTGGCTTTAACGCCTTCCCAACCGGGTTCCCATTCGATGTGTTCTTCCAGTTCCTCAACGCCCACCCCGGCGGCTTCGGCCATCTGCGGCATAGCGAATTCGGTCATTTCCACCATAGCGCCTTTTCCAATGTCGGGGTCGCCCTTGAGCTTTTCCTTTATTTTTTCCTGCTGTTCCAACCAATCGGGGCCGGCTCCCGCTTCGGTCAACCTTCGAGCTTCCCTGTAGCTTTCTTCCAGCTCCCCTTTGGTTTGATTTATAGTTTTAAGCGGGTTGGTGGGTTCATCTACTTCTTCGATGGGGTCTTCCTCGTAACCCTCGGGCATTTCGTCCGGGTCCGGTATCTCGTCCACGCCGAATTCCTTCACTGCCTGCTCGGGGTCACCTTCTCCCGGTTTCTCCCGACCCCACTCTCTATACCTTCCGGTTTCTTCCACGTGTTCATCGAGCCGCTCGTCCCACTCGTTTATTTTGGCTTGACATTTGGCTTCTTCCTCTTCGGTAACTGCGGCGGCCTTCCGTCTTTCCCATTTCCGCTTGCCGCGCTCCAGATACCTTTGCTTCTGCCGGTCCTCGTATTCTTCGCCGCCCGGTTCCGCCAAGTGTCTGTCTATCTTGGACAAGCCCGGGATGTAAGTTGCCAGACTGTGGCCGCAATTCGGGTGAAATAACCCTTCGACCTCGGCTTCAGCAACCGAGGTGTAAACGTCGTCTTCTTCGTGGGATAAAACTTCTCTTTCCCACGGGTCGCAAACCGGACAGCTTTCTGCGTGCGCCGAAACAATCACCAAATCGTATCCGTTAGCTTCCGCCCTGTTCATGTGACCCTGCCTGTGGGCGCGGGCCGAAGCCGTTCTGGTGGCCATTTCGGCGTAGGTGTCAGCCTGCCACGTGCGCCCGGACTGGTCGGTCACCTTGGTTATGCCTTCGTTGGCGAACTCGTTAAGTGTTCTCTGCACGCCCTCTTCGATGGTACCAACGCCAGTTATGGCGTGTTCGGCGCCACGCGCTACGCATTTCCGAAACGCGTCTTCGCTGTCCCGGGCAATCCGGCGGTTGATGCTTTTGGTTTGGCCGGCAAGTTCTTCGTGTAAAGCCACCAAAGCTTCGTAGTCCGGTTTATACCAGTCTTTTGTTGCGTGGCTTACCGAGTCCAGCCGATCTTTGCCGGCCAACTCCTCGAGGTCGTCGTGAAACGCGTCTTTGCCCTGCAGTTGAAGCCTCGCCAGCGCCTTTTTTAGGTCATCGTCCACAAAATCGTTGAGCTTCTGTTCAGTGTTCTGTTCAATTTCGCGACGAAGCCTGCGGGCCTGTTTGAGCTTTTCTTCCTGCCAGTACGTGGGTTCCTGCACGCCGTCGTGGCCCAACCTGTCTTTCATCATTTTTAAGATATCAATTTCCGCCTGCGCGTACACCCTCGCCACACTGGTGGCCACAAAATCAGTCATACCGGGCATTTAAGGCATCTCCATTGACATCGGGTCTTCCACCGGTCCGATGTTTTGTTCTTCCTTAATTTTTTCAACTTCTTTCCGAACCTGTTCGTCGGACCAATCCGGGTGCGCCCAGCGAACTTTGGTTTCCACCGAAGCCGCTTCCGCGGCGTCCAATTTTTGAATGGAGTCGGCTATTTCGGCCGGGTCTTCCGGTATTGCCTGCCCAAAGTCCATGTTCGGCCTGTAGTTTGGGTCAATCTCGGTGTTGTCGAATATTTCATAATCGACCAAGAGAGCAACCTGCAGAATTTCTTCCTTGGGCCGGCGCCAATGTTCCTGCTTCTTCTCCTTGGTCTTAAAACTCTTCCGCTCCCGTATCTTAAGCGCCGTTCCGGACTCGGCCCGACCCTCTATTCTAAGACCAAAACTCTGCGGGGCGTAGCCGGCGCCGGAAATAATCCTTTCGAGAAGCTCCTTTGCGGTGTCGGCGTGTTCTTCGGTCCGTATTTTGAATTGGTTAAGCGTTATTCCCGCGCCCTCGTCACCGGCGGGTCCCATCGCCATCGGGGTGAAAATCGATTTGTCTTCTGGAAAGTACAGGTCTTCGTTGGTTTCGTCGTAGTCCAAATAAATTTCCGGGACCAAAATCCGGGACTTGCCCAATTGAATGTCCCTAATCCAGCTGGTGTAGGTTTCGTCCAGACTGTCCATCAACCCTTCTTGGCCGGAGAGGTCGGACTGCCCCAGATGTGAAGACCGCCAGAGTCTGTTCGGCTTCTTGTTTGGTACGTAGCGGACCAACAAATCGTCAATTCCAGTTTCAATTTCAGCCTGTAGGTCTTTAGTCCGGCGGTCAGCTTCAAGTTCAATTTCACGCCCGAGCGTGTTGCGGGTTCCAGCGTAGAGCTTATTTTGGATGAGGCCCCGCTCGTGATGCTCAATGTGCCTTAAGACCACCTGCTTGCCCCAGCGCTTTTCTTCCCGAAGCTTCTTGAAAAAGGTTACGCGGACCAGCTTGCCCCACTTGAATTCCGGGATGGCCGAGTCGGCCTGCGCCACAGTGACCAGCGGGTAATCGGCGATGTCCTTCGACCAGTTTACCTTAAGAAAACAGCCCCCGAGCGCGGTTGCCGTTTCGGCGGACTCCAAAAAGCGGGAGTACATATCGTTTTTGCTCATTATCTCATCAAGCCTGTCTTGGGTGTTAATGGCGTCGGTTGGAGCTTCCTCGGCGTGTGCTTCCGGTATAGTAACTGTCGGTGGTTCTCCGTACACCAAATCGGCGCAGGTTCCGGCTATGTCGGAAGCTATCGGGACATGAAGCATCGTCCGCCGTTCATCGCGCACCTGCTTCGCCCAAAACCTGCCCTGCGGACTCGGCGTGTAAACCAAACCGCTGTGAATTTCCGCAATCCGGTTGGGGTCGCCGGAGTACCACGCCGCCCATTCTTTGTAGCGGTCATAAACTTCTTTCCATTCTCTTGGCGGCCATTGTTGGTCTTCTTTTGGTATCATTTCTTAAGCGGCCCTCCTTCCAGCTGTTAGCAAACGGTCGCGAACGGACGGGTTAATCCCCCGCACACCGTATCTCAAAGCGTCCATCAAGTGATCACTGCCCTTTTTAGGCCTGTCAACGCCTTCCCTCTGCGCGTCAATGTCCCACGAATAAAGTTGAAGCTCCTTGAGCGTTTCCCGGCAGTGGTCCGCCACTATCAAGCGACCAAGCGACATCAAAGAGGAAACCTCCCTTATTCCTTCCAGAACCTCGTTGTTCCCCTTGGCTACCTTGGCAAGCGCCGGGTGTTGGTGTCGTTTTCGGTAGAGCTGAAGCCGGAAGGATTTCGCGGACGGGTCAATTAAAATCCACTTCGGTTCGGTGTCACCCAACCAGTGGATGAAGTCGTCGGCCAACTCCACGTCGGTTTTGTCGGCTTCCGTTGCGCTGGGTTCCGTCTTAAATTCGTCTATAACATACAGCACGTCGTTCGCTAGACCAATGAGAATAAACGCGGTGGGTGCCGACATTCCGTAGTCAATCCCAACCCAGTATCTGTCGAACGAGTTCGGGATTTCAGAAGAGGTCCGCACGTGCCGCCTGCGGTCGAAGCAATCGTAAATCAGCCCTTCGGCCAAAGTCCATTCCCCGAGAACGTAGCGGTCATACCAGACGCCGGTATATTCCTTTTTAAGTTGTTCTTTAAAATGGGGGTCCAGTTTGGTGTTGTCGTCCAAAGTGAAGTGCAAGTGGAAAAGGTCCAGTATATCTTCTTGGTCAAGCATATCCTGTTTTAACCAGTGATACGGCCCTTCCGGGTTACAGGTGCCGTCGAAACGTGATTTCGGTTGGTCCAGACGCGATTTCAGCATCGTGAAGAACTGCTCCGGCCACGTCGTAACCTCGTCGCCGTAAACGTACTGAAAGCCGGCACCCCGAAGTTTCTTCTCCGAGCGCTGGTCGTGCGCGCCTATACACCAAAAGTCCTTACCAAAGATGGTAGCAGTCCGTTTCTTGCCGGTGATGTCGGACACCCGGGATTCGCCATATTTCTGTTGCAGTGGGTCCAGCACGTTCCGCATTATGGTCACTTCGGTTTTGCCAATAATTGCCCGGCGGCCGTCGGGAAGCTCCCTCAAGCGCTTCAGCAAAAGTTCGTTGGCCACGTAGGTTTTGCCGGACCGCACCGCTCCGGTGAAGAAGTTCCAACGCGCATTCGCGTTTTTAATAGCTCGACGCTGTTTTGGCGTGTAGTAACTCATTCCTCTTCACCTGCCGCTTCCATCATAGCGTCTACCACTTCTGCGAGCTTTTCGTCGTCGTCCTGTTTAGCCGCGTCACGTAACTTTCGAATGTCCCAATCTAGTTCCTTGAGCGACCGTAAAATGTCGGCCGCCGCCCTTAGGGCCTTCATCTTGGACCAATTTGGGTTGGCGGACCGGATTTCTTCCATCGTCATAGCCCGAAGCTGATCAACGTGGTCAGCGTATTTCTGCCGCAGTTCGGCTTCTTCTCCTGCCAAGCGGTCGAGAACCATCTTCCGGGTCCTGTGGTCGAGAGCGGGCTTTTCGGATTCCCGCTCCTTCCAACCTTCTTTCCGCTTGTGGCGGTAGCCAGTACTCTCGGCGAAGCCGTATTTTTCGGCCAGCTCGGGCATTGACGCGCCTGCTTCATACTCCGTTTGAATTGTCGGCCAATCATACTTCGGCTTTTGACGCGCCATAAGTTAGCCCTCCTCACTTTCAGTATATCATATCGAATACGTGTTTGTCAAGTCGGGCAATATGGTATGGGGTATTATATGAGGTATTATACTACTAGGTGGGGGGTCGTCCCGGCACACCGGCCCCCCGAAGGGGT
>SL_8KL_010_SEDDRAFT_10003061_pt1 | contig 13889 bp, 13 predicted proteins | sample SodLakKL_010_SED_4_FD_11160 | JGI IMG/M metagenome (IMG submission 11160) | reverse complement strand
CTTCTTGAAATGTATGAGTTCATGATCCTCAACAAGGACGTGGAATACTTCAAGCATTTCTACGAACATTATCCCGTCCACCCGTCCCTGCACAAGGACCTTTTGCGCCTCGCTCTCAACAACTACGAGGTGTTTTGGTACCTCTCGGAACTATCGAGCATGCAATCGCTTGTTCATGATGAAGGCATCGTGTTTGACATCATCGCCATGCATCCCGGCCTTTTGAATATGATCGAAGGGGTCGACAATCTGGTTGAATTCATGGACACGGACCTGTTCATGCATGTTTGTCAGCTGGATTCACTGGAGGAATTCGCAAAAGCGCTCGACTTTCTTTTGAAACGTGGTTTTCGCATCAATGAAGAGAATGGTTTCGGCCTCACGCTGTATCACCAGGCCCTTCGCTTTGCGAATGACCCTTCTTATGTCGAATGCTTGATTGAACGCGGAGCGGACACGAGCATACGGACATCGATGGGCTATCCGCCTGCGCACCAGCTCATTTTCCGCGACGCGCAGTTCACGCTTGATTTGAGCGAAGTGATCGATTTCAATGAAAAAGATCCCAACGGACTCACATTGCAAGACTACGATGCGATGATGCGTCGGCGCACCCTCAATTATTTCGATATCCTGAGCATGGTGAAAGCGGTGCTCAACATGGATGAAAGCTATTTCTACGAACTCAGTGAAGAAGAATTCTACCATCTTGCGACGATGCAGGGCGTGGACATCTTCATGCCGTTTGTGACGTTGGCCTCGTTTGAAAATCCTCGGGCTAAGGAGGCGTTCTCACACGGCATAGCGAACGAAGGGTTCAATGCCGGCGACATCATCCCGCTCAAGGACATGTTCCCGGGACAGATCAACCATGACGTCAACAAGACCCTCCAACTCGATGTCGATTTCTGGGAACTGACCGATGAAATCCTCGAGCATTTCCGCGATTTCGCGCTCAACCATAACACGAAAGTCGTCATTGAAAGTGAAGAGGAGAACCTCAATCAGCGCGGACAGGTGTATTTCGAGATTGAGTCAAACGGCAAAATCAAGAAGCACGCTATTGTCTATTCTCACCTCATTGACGTTTATTATCTGCATTTCTATTTCGACATCCCGCTTGCCAACATCATGTATCACCCGACCGCCAAGAAACCCGAGCGGTTTTTGAACTGACCAACACTATGCAACGGAAAGGATAAATCATGGCCATAGAAAAACGAAGCATCGCGCTTTTGATCGATGCCGAGAACATCTCAGCAAAATACATCGAAATCATCATCGACGAGGCGAACAAGTACGGAAACGTGACCTACCGCAGGGTATATGGGGACTGGCAGAGCGACCATATCAAGCCGTGGCGGGAAAAAGTGAACGATTTCGCGCTCACCCAAGTCCAACAAAACACCTACACAAAAAGCCGTTCCAAGAATGTCTCGGATTTCACCCTTATCATCGATGCGATGGACATTCTTTATTCGGGGAAAGTGGAAGGGTTTTGCATTGTATCCTCGGACAGCGACTTCACCAAACTGGTCACAAGGCTCCGTGAAGACAACATGTTCGTGATGGGCATGGGCGAAAGCAAGACGCCGCTTTCTTTGGTCAACGCCTGCGAGACATTCTCTTACCTTGATAAAATGTACCACGAGAGTGAAGAAGACACTTCTCAGGAAGAGGAGCCGGTAAAAGAAGAAGCACCGGCGAAAGAAGAAAAACCCGCCAAGAAGCCTGCGAAGAAAAAGAAAAACGGGAAGGCCGAATCATCCATCACGCCACTTAAGAAAATCGAAAGCGAGCTTAAAAACATCATCGAAAACAATATTGAGGACGACGGATGGGCGTACTGGAGCATCGTCGCCGATCTGCTGCAGAAAAAATATCCCGCATTCCACCCGCGGAACTACGGCCAGAACATCCGTCCACTGACCTTCTTCAAGCGCCATAAGGCTTTCGAAGTCAAAATCGAGGACAAAGTGGCCTACATCCGTAACAAAAAGAGCTAACCACACCAAGGAGGCATACACATCATGCAAAACGAATGGAAAAGTGAAATGCTCTCATGGAAAACCTTTTTCCTGTTAGTCTTCATCGCCGCCATATTCGGCACGATTTTCCTGTTTGTCTTCTCGGCCGCACTGATCGCCGAGGAAGGGCAGTGGACCGTCGTGACCGATTCCATCCTGATCAACGTCCTTGTATTCTTCGGACTGTCTTTCGTCTTCAGCGTCGCCTTTTTCTTCAAGGACTGGTTCCAATACAAAAGTCTGAGTGTACGGACCGACCCCGAAACGATCACCTTTGAATCCGGACATTATCCGAAGAAGACGTTTTCTTATGAAGAAATGCTTTCGTTCAAACGTGTCAAGACGATTTACGGGTTTAAGAACATCAACAAGGTCATCATGCATTTCAAAAGTATCGACACCAAAAGACGCCACCGCATGATCATCTTGCTCAGGGAGGATAACGCCAAACGCTTCATGAAAGCCCTTGAAGAGAAAAAAGGCGTTCGAAAGTGATTATTTAGCGTGGATTTTTAGATTCAAACAAATACATACTGAAGGAGAAATCATGGAAAAAACCACCACTGAAAACTTGCAAGGATCCATCGAAAACAGCCTTGACAAGCGTTTCGACAAGGATGCCAAACTGAAGAAAGTGTTTGTACGGTCCTATTCCATGACCCATGACATTGATGTCTCCATCGCACGCGAACGCGACAAAAAGGCGGCGGATGCCTCGCAGCCCATCTACATGGCAAGCGTCGGCAAGATGTTCACCGCTACATTGATCGGCATTCTTAAAGACGAAGGCAAACTCGATTTTGAAGACCGCATTGACAAGCATCTGGATAAAAACACCATCGAAGACCTGGTCCATGAAAACGGAGAAGACATCAGTCCCACGCTTGAAATCCGTAACCTTCTCAACCACACGAGCGGCATTGCGGATCATTTTTGGCCCATGCTTGAAAAAATCATCACCGACAAAAACTTCAAAGCCTCGAAAACGGACGGAATCGAATGGGCCAAGAAAGAAACGCCTACGAAAAAAAGCAAAAAATCCAAAACCAATTATTCCGACACCAACTACCATCTGCTCGGTCTGATTATCGAAAAGATTCGTAAGAAGCCGTTCCATGAAGTATTGAGCGAATCCATCTTCGAGCCGCTCAATATGAAAGACAGCTACATGCTCGGATTCTCCAAACCGCTCAACAAAAGGTCGAAACCCGTCACGAAGTTCTTTTTCCGTGGCCGTGACCTCTCATCGAACCCATCCTATGCGAACATCGATTATGCCGGAGGCGGCATCGTGTCCACGCTGGATGACATGCTTTTATTCATGCAGGCCCGCCTCAACAACACCCTGGTCTCTGAAGTGACGGATAAGCGGATGCATGAAGACACAGCGTCCTATGGCCTCGGCATAAAGTACGGCTATGGCGTAATGCGTTTCCAATCCGTGCCTTTGCTGATGCCCAAGCACTTCGAGATGTGGGGACACGCCGGCGCGACCGGAGCCTTTTCATTCTATCACGAAGGCTTCGATCTTCATATCATCGGAACGTTCAATGATTTCAACTATGAACAACGCGGCGTGCGCTTCGTGTTGCTCAATGTGCTTAACCCACTGAAAAAGCTGCTCAAATAAGCAGCTTTTTTAGTGTTACATCATGCCTTGCATGGCATTGTTGCCGTTATCGTTCGAATCGTCCTCGAGCTCGCTCACAGCCGCCTCAGTCGTGATGAACATGCCGGCGATGCTGGAGGCGTTGAGGACCGCGTTCTTGGTAACTTTGGTCGGGTCGATGATGCCCGCTTCGAACATGTCGACCCACTTGCCTTCCTTGGCATCGAAGCCGCGGTTGCTGTTTTCACTGCGTTGTATAGCAAGAATCTCCTCTCCGTCATGACCGGCATTCTCAGCGATTTGGTAGATCGGTTTGAGCAAGGCGTTCAGTACAATGTTAATCCCTTTTTGACGGTCTGTCACATCATCTTTCAATGAATCCTTGAGGTCGTTGTAGACATTGACGAGGACCGCTCCACCGCCAATGACGATGCCTTCTTCAACGGCCGCTTTGGTCGCGTTGAGCGCATCTTCAATGCGGTGTTTTTTCTCTTTCATCTCGGTTTCGGTCGTTGCACCGACTTTCACGATGGCGACGCCGTTGGTAAGCTTGCCAAGTCGCTTTCTGAGCTGCTCCTTGTCGTGTTCGCTTTCCGCGTTCTCAATCTGTTTGCGAATTTCTTCAATCCGTTCTTCGAGCATCTGTTTGTTGCCGCTGCCCTCAAGAATGGTCGTGGAGTCCTTGCCGACAATGACTTTTTTCGCAAGCCCGAGGTTCTCGATGCTGGCATCTTTGAGATTCATGTCAAGATCCTTGGCGTAGAACGTCGCGCCTGTCAGGTAGGCGATGTCCTTGAGAATCTCTTTTTGATTGTCGCCGAAGCCCGGAGCTTTGGTCGCGACGACGTTGAAAGTGCCGCGGAGTTTGTTGACGACCAGTGTGCTGACCACTTCATTTTCGATGTCATCGGCGATGATGAAAAGCGGTTTGTTGTTTTCAACCACTTGTTCAAGCACCGGAAGCACGTCCTTGATGGTCGAAATCTTCTGGTCGGTAATAAGAACGTGGGCATCCTCGAGCGTGACTTCCATTTTTTCCCGGTCGCTCACCATGTATGGCGAAATGTAGCCTTTGTCATACTGCATGCCTTCGACCAGTTCAAGCTCGGTATCAAATCCTTTTGATTCATCGACAGTGATGACGCCGTTCTTGCCGACCTTGTCCATCGCTTTGGCGATGATGTCACCGATTTCCTTGTTTCCGCTGGATACGGATGCAACCGAGGCGACGTCTTGGGATGTCTCGATTTTGTGACTGCGTTCCAGAATCTTGTCGCGGGCGGCACGGGAGGCTTTTTCAATGCCTTCACGAAGCAATACCGGATTTGACCCTTTATCGATGGCGCGGATGCCATCGTGTATCATCGTTTGGGCAAGAAGGGTGGCGGTGGTCGTTCCATCACCCGCGATGTCATTGGTTTTTGAAGCAACTTCCTGTACAAGTTGCGCACCCATGTTCTCGTAACGGTCCTTGAGCTCGATTTCCTTGGCGATGGTTACTCCGTCGTTGGTGATCACCGGAGAACCGTAGCTCTTTTCCAAAATGACATTGCGCCCTTTGGGGCCGAGGGTGACACTGACGGTGTTGGCCAGTTTGTCCACACCATTAACCATGCGATCGCGTGCTTTTTTAGCGAAAAGAATGTCTTTGCTCATTGTTCATCCTCCTTTACAGTTGCCAGAATGTCGCTTTCCTTAATCAGAAGATACTTCTCACCGTTGAACTCGATATCGGTCGTCGCATAGGATTTGAAGACGACCATATCGCCTTTTTTGACGGACATGGCATGATCCTTTTTACCGGGGCCGACCGACACGACTTCAGCCGTTTTCGGGCTTTCTGTGTCACTGCTCGTCAATATGATGCCGCTTTTGGTTTTTTTCTCTGGTTCTTTCTTTCTGAGCACAACATTGTCATGCAAGGGTTTCAACATGATTCCTACCTCCTAGTGTCATTAATCTTTATTAGCACTCGAATATGTGCTTTGCTAATAAAAATATACAAAATTTTGTTTTTGCTGTCAAGTCCCAAGTTAAAATATCTCTGTTAAGGTCTAAAGTGCCATTTATAGGATGGTTTTATAGCCGGTCTTCGAGCGTGAACCACGAAGTCGTTTGCGAATAGATTTTCTCACGTAAAAGCGTAGAAAGAATGTTTGTTCAAGACGGCGAGAGTGGACAGACCGTGTGAAAAACTGGTAATATAAGAGTAGAGTGTCCGTTGTCTAAGGCATTCACCGATTGGAAGGGGTTCGCCCCAATAACAATAAAAGGAGATCAAATCTATGGGAAAATACATCATGGCCATCGACCAAGGCACCACAAGTACCAGAGCGATCGTTTTCGATAAGGACAATCACGTCATTTCAAGTGCGACGAAAGAGATTGAGCAAATCTATCCGAAACCCGGATGGGTGGAACACAACCCGAACGAAATATGGCTCTCCGTGCTTTCAGTCATTGCCGAAGCATTGGTCCAACGGGACATCAAGGCGAAAGACATCGAAGCCATCGGCATCACCAACCAGCGTGAAACGACGGTGGTTTGGGACAAGGATACGGGCAAACCTGTTCACAACGCCCTCGTTTGGCAATCCCGCCAATCCCAGCCCATCTGCGAGGATTTGAGGACCAAAGGCTATGAGCCGTTCGTCAAATCAAAGACCGGGCTATTGCTCGACCCGTACTTTTCCGGGACGAAAATCAAATGGATTCTTGACAATGTGAACGGCTGCCGGGCCAAAGCGGAAGAAGGCAAGCTCCTCTTTGGGACCATCGACAGCTGGCTCATCTATAAACTAACCGGCGGGGCGGTCCACGTCACCGACTATACCAACGCTTCACGCACGCTTCTTTACAACATCTACAAACTTGAATGGGATGAAGAACTGCTTGAGCTTCTCGATGTGCCCGCGTCCATGCTTCCGGAGGTGAAATCCTCTTCGGAGATTTATGGCAGCACCGTCTCACATCATTTCTTCGGCCTTGAAGTCCCGATCGCCGGCATCGCCGGTGACCAGCAGGCCGCCCTTTTCGGACAGGCATGTTTTGAAAAAGGGAGCGTCAAAAACACCTACGGCACCGGAAATTTCATGCTGATGAACACCGGTGAAGACGGCGTCATCTCGGACCATGGTCTGCTTACCACCATTGCATGGGGCGTTGGCGGAAAAGTCGAATATGCGCTTGAAGGATCCGTTTTCGTGACCGGTTCAGCGGTTCAGTGGCTTAGAGACGGATTAAAGATGATCAAGACCGCCGATGAAACCGAAAAACTCTCCAAACGACTGCCACACAATGAAGGCGTCTATTTGGTACCCGCATTTGTCGGTCTTGGCACCCCTCACTGGGATACTGAAGCACGCGGCGCATTCTTCGGCCTCACCCGCGGAACGAAAAAAGAGCACTTCGCCAGAAGCGCCCTTGAAGCGATCGCGTATCAGTCCATGGACGTCCTTAAAGCAATGGAAGAAGATACCGGAATGCCCATCAAACGATTCAAAGTCGACGGTGGGGCGACCGCGAACGACTTCCTGATGCAGTTTCAAGCGGACATCTTGAATCTCGAGGTCGAACGGGCCAAAGTGCAAGAGACAACCGCCTTGGGCGCCGCTTACCTCGCCGGCCTTGCCACCGGCTTTTACAAAGACAAGGCAACCATTCAAAAATCGTGGAAGACCGACAAGACTTTCAAGCCTTCTATGGACGATGAAACACGGGAACGCCTTGTGGCGGGGTGGCACGATGCCGTACGGTCGACACGAAACTTCAAACACGGAAAGGATTAATTATGGCACGCGATACGAACATTGAACTCAGAAACACATTGATCTACCAAGTATACGTTAGAAACCACACCGAGGAAGGCACCTTCAAGGCTCTTATCAAGGATTTGGACCGCATCAAGGCTCTCGGAACGGATGTCGTCTACCTTTTGCCGATTCATCCGATTGGTGAAAAAAGCCGCAAAGGCGAGCTCGGAAGCCCTTATTCCATCAAGGATTACTACGCCATCAATCCCGAACTCGGCACGGAGGACGATTTTCGTGAACTGATTGACGCGGTGCACCAAAAAAGCATGCGCATCATGATGGACATCGTTTTCAACCATACCTCCTATGACTCCGTCCTCTTCAACAAGCACCCGGAATTCTTCTATAAGAAGGACGGACAATACACCAACCGTGTCGGGGACTGGTGGGACATCGTCGATTTTGATTTCACCAAAGACAGAAGACTATGGGACTACCTGATAGAGAATTTGGTCCATTATACGAAAATGGGCGTGGACGGCTTCAGGTTCGACGTATCGAGTCTGATCCCCTATGATTTCATGAAAGAGGCCAGAGAAACGGTCGGGTCCATCAACCCCGATACCGTCTGGTTGAGCGAAAGCGTCCACGGACACTTTCTTAAGGAAATAAGGGATCGAGGCTTCGACGGGCTTTCAGAAAGCGAACTTTACGACATCTTCGACATGGCCTACGATTATGACGCGCACCCTTATCTTGAGGCCTACCTCGAAAATAGGGGCCCTTTGTCGGACTTCGTTTTTTGGCATCAGAAACAAGAGGAGATCTATCCGAAAAACTACATCAAGATGCGCAATCTCGAAAACCATGATTTCGGACGGTTCGCGGGACTTGTGGAAAGCCAGGACAAACTCGAGAACTGGCACGCGTTCTCGTTCTTCGCGAAAGGCTCGACGATGATATTCGGTGGTGGAGAGGCCTCTGAGCCGCATCACCCCGACCTTTTCAACAAAGACACCATCGCATTCAGCGGAAAAGATATTTCACCTTTGATCAAAACCATGCGTACAATTACAAACGACCGGCTTTTCTACGCGGGCGTTTACACCATTGATCAGCCCGAATCCCTCGAGGCGATCCGGTGCACCTACACACTCGACGGCAGACAGGCCATCGGCATTTTCAATGTCGGCAGCGACGAAGGCCCCGTTGATGTGACGCTTGAAGACGGGGAGTATACAAACCGGGTTAACGGTGACACGGTTAATGTCAAACGAGGACAAATCCACCTCCAAAGAGGTCCCATCGTCCTCGTTTCTGAAAACTAGTCATCATTTTCATTGACTTTGACGGCGCAATTTTCTATAATTAGGTCGTAAAACTTATAATACAAGATATCTTCAGGGCAGGGCGAGATTCCCGACCGGCGGTACAGTCCGCGAGCGCAAGCTGAATGGGTGCGATTCCCATACCGACAGTATAGTCTGGATGAGAGAAGATGTGTCTTTTTAGACGTCTTTCTTGACTGAAAAATGCCCTGTCAACAGGGCATTTTCTATTTTTAAGGTGGGATCGTATGCACGAAAAATTCATGAAAAAAGCTTTGAAACTGGCTGAAAAGGGTGCCGGATACACCAATCCAAACCCCATGGTTGGCGCACTCATCGTAAAAGACGGTAAAATCATCGGCGAAGGCTACCATCAGAAATACGGTGAGGCACACGCCGAAGTGAACGCTCTTAAAAACGCCAGCGAGGACGTCAAAGGTGCGACCATGTATGTGACACTCGAACCGTGTTCACATTACGGCAAGACCCCGCCTTGCGCAAAAACCATTGTCGAACATGGCATCGGCGCGGTCGTCATCGCCTCAGAGGATCCCAACCCGCTCGTCGGTGGCGGTGGGATTAATATCCTGAAGGCGGCCGGCATCGATGTGACGACCGGCATTCTCGATGCGGAGAACAAGGCGCTCAACGAAATCTTTTTCAATTACATCCGCACCAAACGCCCCTTTGTCATCCTTAAGACCGCGATGAGCGCGGATGGCAAAATTGCGACCCGCACCAACGAATCCAAATGGATCACCAACGAGCGTTCTAGACAATTCGTTCACAAACTAAGACATCGGGTCGCGGCCATCATGGTCGGCGCAAATACTGTCTTTCACGATGACCCTTTGCTCACATCAAGGGTGCGCGATCAAACGACTCAAAATCCGATCCGGATCATTCTGGATACGGACGGTCGCACCCCCCTTACCAGCCGGCTGCTTTCGGACAAGGCGGCGAGAACCATCATTGTCACCACCAACAAGGTCAAAGCCGAAACACTCAAAGCCTTCAAGGACAAGGGGGCCGAGGTTCTGGTGACCCCGCTCAAAGACGGCAACGTCGATCTGACTCATCTCATGGGGACGCTCGGAGAAATGGGCATCGACAGCATTCTTTTAGAAGGCGGCGCTTACGTGAATGATTCGGCGATGCGGGAAGGCTTGATCGACAAATATTATTCCTTCATCGCACCCAAGCTGATCGGCGGCGAAAACGCCCCCACACCGATCGGAGGCATCGGCTTTGCGGCCATTAATGAGACCATCACAATGCGTCGCACCGACGTCAGGACATTCGATGAGGACCTGCTCATCATTTACGAAAGAGGGGATTGACATGTTCACAGGAATCATTGAAGAAATCGGAACGCTGCGGGAAGTCCGCAAGGGAGCCAGAAGCGCCCGTCTGACCATCGAAGCCAAAAAGGTTCTTACAGATACCAAAGTCGGCGATTCAATCGCCACGAACGGTGTTTGTCTGACCATCACAGACAAAGACGAACGTAGCTTTTCGGTGGATGTCATGCACGAAACGCTGAGAAGTTCCGACCTCGGCAGCATGCAGCGAGGCTCGAAGCTGAATCTCGAACGGGCCATGAAAGCGAGCGACCGGTTTGACGGTCACATCGTCAGCGGCCACATCGATGGAACAGGAACCATCGAAAGCATCACGCAGGATGATATCGCCTATTGGGTCAAAGTGTCCACAGCCCCTGAAATCATGCGCTACATCATCCATAAAGGCTCCATCGCCATTGACGGCATCTCGCTGACCGTGGCCGACCTTGATGCGCACAGTTTCAAAGTCTCCATCATCCCGCACACCAAGGACTGGACCACGTTGCTTAAAAAAGGCACCGGGGCCACTGTGAATCTAGAGAACGACATCATCGGAAAATATACGGAAAAACTTCTCAAGCCCTACTCGAAAAACACGTCGAACCTCGATGAGGCATTTTTGAGACGGCATGGCTACTAAGGAGGCCACACATGAAATTCAATACGATAGAAGAAGCGATCACCGCCATCAAGAACGGTGAAATGATCATCGTCGTCGACGATGAGGACCGCGAAAACGAAGGCGACCTCGTCATGGCGGCCGACAAAGCGACGCCCGAAGCGATCAATTTCATGGCGAAATACGGCAGGGGGCTGATCTGTCTCCCCATGGAGGAAAATGCCATCAACAAGCTTGGTCTTTCATCCATGGTGAAAGACAATACCGATCAGTTCCATACCGCATTCACCGAAAGCATCGATGCCGCCGAAACCACGACCGGCATCAGCGCATACGAACGTTCACTCACCATCCGCAAAGCCATTCACGAGGACGCAAAACCGGCCGATTTCAAAAAGCCCGGCCACATCTTCCCGCTCGTGGCAAAACCGGGTGGTGTGCTCAAACGTGCCGGGCATACCGAAGCGTCGGTCGACCTTGCAAGGCTTGCGGGGCTCAAACCCGCCGGAGTCATCTGTGAAATCATGAACGACGACGGCACCATGGCACGCGTCCCCGACCTGATGAAATACAAAGGAGACGCACAACCTCAAAATGATTACGATCGAGGCGCTCATCGAATACCGCGCCCAGCAGGATTCCTATATCCGCCGCGCCGCCGAGAGCCGGCTGCCGACCGAACACGGGGAGTTCAGGATGATCGGCTATGAGAACACTCTGAGCGGCGAACATCACGTCGCCCTTGTCAAAGGGGACATCACGCCTGAAGAGCCCGTGATGCTGAGGGTCCATTCGGAGTGTCTGACGGGCGACGCCTTCTCCTCGAAACGATGTGACTGTGGCGAACAGCTCAATGCGGCGATGCACAAGATTCAAAAAGAAGGAAAGGGCGTTTTGCTCTACATGCGTCAGGAAGGCCGGGGCATCGGCCTCATCAACAAAATCCGCGCCTACCATCTCCAAGACCAGGGCATGGACACCGTCGAAGCCAATGAAGCGCTCGGTTTCGACGCCGATCTGCGGGATTACGGCATCGGCGCACAAATCCTCAAGGACCTCGGTGTGGGAAAAATCCGCCTGATGACCAACAACCCGCGCAAGATCAACGGCCTCAGAGGGCACGGCCTCAAAGTCGTCGAACGCATATCCATCCAGATGAACCATAATGAACGCAACGAACACTATCTTAAAACCAAGAAAAGCAAACTCGGCCATATGCTGAGATTCAAGGAGGAAGAAAAATGAGAACATTTGAAGGAAATTTTGAAGCCAAAGGATTGAAAATCAACATCATCGTCGGTAGATTCAACGAGTTTATCGGTTCAAAACTACTTGACGGGGCGCTTGACGCACTGCGACGCCACGGCGTCTCAGAAGAGGATATCGACTTGACGTGGGTGCCGGGCGCATTCGAAATCCCGCTGGTCGCCAAAAAAGTCGCCGGGTCCAAGCGCTACGACGCGGTCATCACACTCGGTGCCATCATCCGCGGTTCAACCCCGCATTTCGATTACGTGGCCGCAGAAGTATCTAAAGGCGTCGCGAATGTCTCGATCGACACCGAGGTCCCCGTCATTTTCGGCGTCCTTACCACCGACACCATTGAACAAGCCATCGAACGTAGCGGTACCAAAGCCGGCAACAAAGGCTATGATGCCGCGATGAGCGCCATCGAAATGGCAAACCTCACCAAAGATCTGGACCGATGAATCCTAAAAACATCCGCACCATCCTGTTCGATTACGACGGCACCTTGCATGATGCCTTGCACATCTATGCACCCGCTTTTCGCAAAGCCTATGAGTATCTAGTGAAAAACGGACATGTGGAGGAACGCAGCTGGAGCGACGACGAGATATCGAAATTCCTGGGCCAGACGCCCAAGGAAATGTGGGACGCGTTTGGAAAAGGCCTTCCCGAATCAGTCAAAAGGGAGGCCTCATCCATCATCGGCTCGGAGATGGAGCGCCTCACAAACGAAGGTCAGACCAGACTTTATGAGGGCACCATCGAAACGCTTCGCGAACTGAAGCGTCGTGATTACTTGCTCGTCTTCATCAGCAACTGCCGCAATTACTACATGCATGCCCACACACAGCTTTTCAGTCTGGGTCGCTACTTTGACCACATGGTGTGCAGTGAATCCTATCCGGGCATCGAAGCCAAAGAAAAAGTGCTTGAGACACTCAAGCCCGAACTCGTAGAAGAAATGGTCATCATCGGCGACAGACATCACGACATGACCGCCGGCAAGCACAACAACATCCACACCATCGGAGCCCGTTACGGGTTCGGCGATGATGAGGAACTGTCCGGCGCCGATAGGACAATCGACGATATCCGGGAAGTGCTCGACATCTTCAAAGGCGTCCGCTGACCCGGTTAAAAACGATCCCTGCCTGATTTAAGGCGAGGGATCGTTTTTTTATTCCATAAATTCAGTAAAAGCGGCATGAAAAGCGTCCACCGATTCGATGAAAGGCATATGGCCGCTATCTTCAATGATTACCAGGGTTGATGAAGGAAGTACCACATGATATGATTCACCGATGGCCTTGGGGGTCCACGAATCCTGTTCTCCGTATAGGATCAGGGTTTCCACATCCAGTGTATCAAGGGCGTCAAGATTTTCCAGATCGACATGTGAACTCATCTTTCGGAGAATCTCGGGCGGAATGTCGCCGCTGAAATACACCATGGGGTCGAAATAGGTCTTATCATTGAATGCATCGTCATGATGCACGTTTCTGAAGGCGTATCGCTGAACATAGTAGTTTGAAAAGACCATCCGGTAAAAGAGCGTCGGAAGCCGTCTTCTGGATGGCTGCGAAGCTTCGGCCGCCGCGACAAGCGTAAGCGTCATGACGGTGTCGGGATGGTCCGTGGCATGAAACAGTACGACCCTGCCACCCATGGAATGCCCCAAGAGATGGTAGCGGTCGATGTCCATGACCGTCATGAACGCATGAAGGGTCGCCGCATGATTGGATGCGGTGTATGCATAGTCGTTCGGTCTGGTTGAATGCCCGAAACCGGGAAGATCAGGCGCAATGATGTGATAATCCTCTTCTAGACGTTCCACCAAAAAACGGAAATCATAACTGCTTCCGAGAAAACCGTGCACCAGCACGATGGTCTCATTGGATGAATCGCCGTATTCCCGGTAGGCGATCCGGACACCATCGATATAAGCGTGATTCACCGCATCGAT
>SL_8KL_010_SEDDRAFT_10003057_pt1 | contig 13912 bp, 10 predicted proteins | sample SodLakKL_010_SED_4_FD_11160 | JGI IMG/M metagenome (IMG submission 11160) | reverse complement strand
ATTCTCAACATGGCCAGTTTTATTATATCAGCTGCAGAACCCTGGATCGGAGTGTTTAAAGCCATCCGCTCTGCAAAACTGCGGGTATTATGGTTAGAGGAATAAATCTCAGGTAAGTAGCGCCGCCGCTTTAACATAGTGGTTACATATCCTTGTTCACGGGCCTGGCCGATTATTTTATCCATATATTCTTTTACTCCCCGGTAACGCTCAAAGTAGCTATCAATATACGCTTTGGCTTCCGCACGGGGAATGTTTAGGTTCTGGGCCAGCCCGTAATCGCTGGAACCGTAAATAATTCCAAAGTTAACCGCTTTCGCTTTCTCACGCATAATCGGGGTTACTTCCTCTAGGGTGGTATCGTTAACTTCTGCTGCAGTACGGCTGTGAATATCCTGTCCGGTTGCAAATGCTTCAATAAGAATTGGATCCTGGGATAGATCAGCTAAGATACGCAGCTCAACCTGGGAATAGTCGGCAGCAAAGAGTATTTTTTCTTTTTCCGAAGGAACAAATGCCCGGCGGATGCGCCGTCCTTCTTCAAGCCGGATCGGGATATTTTGCAGGTTTGGATCACTGCTGCTCAGCCGTCCGGTTGCAGTGGCGGTCTGGTTTAAATTTGTGTAGAGCTTTCTTTCGTCTGGATCAACCAGGTCAATTAAACCGGAAAGATAAGTTCCTTCCAGTTTAGCCAGTTGGCGATAGTGAAGGAGTAACGCTGCTATTTCATGCTGATAAGACAACTCTTCAAGCACTTTTGCATCGGTTGAGCGTCCGGTCTTGGTTTTTCGTAATTCAGGAAGTTGGAGTTTATCAAAAAGGATCCTGGACAACTGTTGGGGGGAGTTTATATTAAATTCCTCACCGGCCTTGATATAAATTTTACCTTCAAGCTCCTTAAGGCGGTTGCAAATTTCTGCGGAAAGATCGCGCAGGTAATCTAAATCGATAGCAATCCCCTGCCGTTCCATCCGGGTTAATACACTGGCCAGGGGCAGCTCAAGCTCGTAAAGCAATAATTCAAGTTCCTGCTCCTTCAATTCCTGCTGCAGTGTTTCCATGAGGGGAAACAACTTCCCGGCCTGTCCGGCCATCTGCGGTCCGCGCCGGTCAAAATCCGGATCCTCTTTCTTTCGGCCTCCCAAATGCTCAGTTTCCAGGCCCAGGTGCCGCTGCAGCAAGTTAGGCAGGTCATAACCTCCACGGGCCGGATCAGTAAGGTAAGCGGCTAATTGGGTATCAAAAGCAAAGCCGGGTGAGGGCAGATTATGTTCGGAAAACAGGTGAATCCACTGCTTGACATTATGAACCAGGAGATTTATGTCCCGCTCACCGGCAGCAGACAAAGTTTTCCAAATTTCTACTTCCTGTTTGCTAAAAGCCGCCGGGCTCAGGTAATAGCATTTTTCCTGATCAATAGCCAGGGCCAGGGCAAAAACCGGCTGTCTCCAGTATGGGCGGCCGCTTTCGTGTTCAAGCAGCAGGGCCAGGGTATCACCGGCACCTATTTCATCAAGAACTTTTCTTAGTTGATCGGGGCTTTCAAGCAGCTTGCCATTGCTTTTTTGTTCTGCCGGCATAGACAGCATGCTTTCACCACTATCGGCTAATTTAGATTTAATTTTATTAATCAGGTTTTTAAATTCGAGTTCATATAACAAGGGCAGTAATTGATCGTAGTCCGGATCGCGGTAGCGGCACTGTTCCCAATCAAGATCAAGGGGCACATCGCGGCGCAGGGCAACGAGTTCACGGCCGGTATTAAGCTGATCGCGGTATTCATACAGATTAGCAGCTGTTTTCTTTTTGAGCTGATCGATATTATCATAAATTCCTTCCAACGTATGATATGTTTCAATCAGCTGGCGCGCTGTTTTCTCGCCAATCCCGGGGACGCCCGGTATATTGTCAGACGCATCGCCTTTCAGCGCTTTATAATCGATGATCTGCTCGGGTTCCAGTCCGTATTCTTCTTTTAAACGGGCACGATCATAGCGCTCCATACGGCTGATTCCCTTCCTGGTCATCATAACGGCAGCCTGATCACCGATAACCTGGAGTAAATCGGCATCGCCGGTAACTATGGTCACCTGGAGATCTCTTTTTGTAAAGAGATCGGTTATGGTGCCAATCACATCATCAGCTTCAAAATCATCAACTTCAAAAACAGGAATGCTCATCGCGTTAAGAACCTGGCGGCTCCGCAGAAACTGCTCGCTTAACTCGGGCGGAGCTTTTTCACGCTGCGCCTTGTAAGAGTCGTCAATGCGGGACCGAAAGGTGGGCTTTGGTGGATCAAACGCCACAGCCACGTAATCAGGTTGTTCTTCTTCAAGAAGCTTAAAAAGCATGTTAGTAAAACCATAAACCGCGTTGGTGTGCTCACCACGACGATTTTGAAGCAGGGGAAGTGCGTAGAAAGCCCGGTAAAGTAAACTGTTTCCATCTACAATTACTAATTTTTCTGGTCTTGAAGATTTCAATTAACCGGCTCCTTGTATGACATTTTATGGCATTTAGGTCGGGCAGCCTTTTTACTTTCAGGCTTTCTTCCTAAGATTCAAACTGGCTGTTCAAATCGGCCATTTCAATTGCAGAGGCGGCAGCCTGCCAACCCTTGTTGCCGGACTTGCTGCCTGCTCTTTCTATAGCCTGCTCCAGGGTGTCGCTGGTAACCACCCCGAATATTACGGGGATCCCTGTATCAAGGCCGACACTGGCTATACCTTTGGCCACTTCGGAGGCCACATATTCAAAATGCGGAGTCGCGCCGCGGATAACCGCTCCCAGACAGATCACAGCATCGTAACGCTTGCTTTGAGCAGCTTTTAAAGCTCCCATCGGGAGTTCAAATGATCCGGGCACCCAGATAATTTCAATTCCTTCTTCTTTGGCTTCGTGCCGCTTTAAACAGTCCAGGGCGCCACTTAATAGGTGTCCGGAGATAAATTCATTGAAACGGCTGACAATAATGCCAAATCGGTAGTCACGGGCTATAAGTTTTCCTTCAATAGTCTTCAAAATATTCCCTCCCAGAGTTTAATGAGGAGCCCTAATTTTAACTCCCTGTTTATTGCTGCTGTTTCCGATCTTGCTTTGCCTGATTTAAACCTCTTTAATCAAATTCAGATAGTGACCAAGCTTGGTTTTTTTGGTCGACAAATAGTCGTTATTGTACTGACATGGTTCAACTTCTAAAGGAACTCTTTCGACAATGTTCAGTCCGTAACCTTCAAGACCTTTAATTTTACGGGGGTTATTGGTGAGGAGTTTAATTTTTTTCAAACCTAAATCGACCATGATCTGCGCGCCCACTCCATAATCACGCAGATCAACTTCAAAACCGAGGGCTTCGTTGGCTTCACAGGTATCTTTACCCTGATCCTGCAATTCATAAGCCCGGATTTTATTTAGAAGCCCGATCCCCCGACCTTCTTGACGCATATAAATCAAGACACCGTTACCGTTTTCTGAGATCTGTCGCATTGCCTGATGCAATTGGTTGCCGCAATCACAGCGCAAAGAGGCAAAAACATCACCGGTCATACATTCAGAGTGGACCCGGACCGGAATTGGTTCTTCCGGATCAATTTCTCCCATCACCAACGCCAGATGATCTAAGCTGTCAACACTGTTCTCATAGACAATTAGTTTGAAAACACCGAAATTGGTAGGCATTTCAGCTGTTGCTGCCCGCCAGACTAACTTTTCTTTTTTGATCCGGTAATTGATCAAGTCTGCAATACTGATTAACTTGAGGTTATGTTCCGTGCAAAACTCGATTAACTGGGGCAGGCGGGCCATGCTGCCATCTTCATTAATGATTTCACAGATCACCCCGGCAGTTCCTAAACCGGCTAAGGTTGATAAATCAACTGCTGCCTCGGTATGGCCGGCCCGGCGAAGGACTCCTCCGGGTTTTGCTTCTAGCGGAAAGATATGGCCGGGACGCTTCAAATCTGAAGGCCTGGTCTGAGGGTCAATGAGGGTTTCAACTGTCTTCGCCCGCTCGAATGCACTAATACCGGTAGTGCATGCACTTGCATCGACTGAAACAGTGAAAGCTGTACAGTGGGGATCTGTGCTATCCGTAACCATCTGGGGCAGCTCTAGTTCGCTAACTCGCTCCCGGTTCAGTGGAGTACAAACCAGGCCGCGCGCATAACGGATCATAAAATTTATCGCTTCCGGGGTCACTTTGGAAGCGGCCATCACCAGGTCACCTTCGTTTTCGCGATCTTCATCATCAACCACAACGACCATACGTCCCTGTTTCAGATCTTCAAGGGCTTCTTCTATGGTGTTAAAATTCATGCTGCTTCACTCCTAACAATTAAAGATATCCTTTTTCCTGCAAAAGGGAAATGCTGATTTTTTCAGTTTGATCCTGCTCGCCTTTATAGTGGGAACCCATTAATTTTTCGACATATTTGCCAATCATATCAACCTCGAGATTTACGGATGAACCGCTTCCTTTGCGACCCAGGGCAGTTTGGGCTGCAGTATGTGGGATCATACCGACCGAAAAACCATGGTCATTTACATCGACAACTGTTAGACTGACTCCGTCGAGTGAAACCGAACCTTTGGGAATAATATAGCAAAGCAGGTCTTCGGGAACATCGAAAAATATAATTAGCGATCCACCCTGTTTTTGGCGACCGGTCAGGGTTATTACCGCATCAACATGGCCGCTGACCATATGTCCGCCCAGCCGGCTGCTTAAAGTCAGCGCCCGCTCCAGGTTAACCCGGTGACCCGTTGAAAGATCTTTTAGGTTTGACTTCTTCAATGTTTCAGGCATCACCCAGACAGTAAAGCTGTCCTGATCCAGAGCAGTAACAGTCAGGCATGGCCCGTTGACAGCTATGCTGTCACCAATTTCAAGATCCCGAAGGACCTCTTTGGCTTTAATGACCAGGTTAGTGCCATCACCTGATCCGCTAATGCGGAGAATCACTCCCTGTTCTTCGATTAAACCTGTAAACAAAAGTTGTCCACCTTTCATCCTATCAAGATTAGTATAATGTTATGTCATTAAGTCTTTGACTAAAAGCTGCGAAACGCCATATTTGCCAAAATAAAACAATCAGAACCACCCCTGCTGCAAACTTTATTCATGGAGGACCGGGTAACCGATTAAGAGCAGGTCCCGGTCAAATTGCTTCATTTCGATATCTTCAACAAACCAGGCTTCTTTTAATGATTCGATACCGGATCCTGAGAAAGGGGTGGGACTTCCCCTCCCGCCGATGATTTTTGGCGCTATAAAGACGAATAGTTTATCAACAATTTTATTCTCAAGCAAACTGTAATTTAAGGTGCCGCCACCTTCAACCAGAACAATCGTAAGTTCCCTTTCAGCCAGCTTTTTCATCAATTCTACAAGATCAACTTGTCCGTTTTTAGCAGACACCGTGACTATTTCAACGCCTTTTTCTTCAAGAATCCGGCATTTTTCTTCAGGGGCCTGATCGGTAACGGCCAATATAGTCCGGGCCGATGAAGTGCTTTCTATAACCCGGGCATCAATAGGCAGGCGGGCTGTACTGTCAACAATGACACGCAGCGGATCTTTCCCTCCCCCGCCTTCAATCCTGGTTGTAAGCCTGGGATTATCTTTCAAAACTGTTTCAATACCAACCATGATTACATCACTGTTATCACGGAGCCGGTGCACAAATTGACGTGATTTTTCACCGGTAATCCAGTGCGAATCGCCGGTCATCGTTCCAATTTTACCGTCCATACTCATGGCCACTTTAATCGCGACAAAAGGCAGACCGGTGGTAATATACTTAATAAAAGCCTCATTCAAGCGGCGCGCTTTCTGCTCCAGAATACCCTTGTTAACCTTGATACCTGCTTCAGATAACCTGGCAAAACCCCGACCTGATATTAACGGATTCGGATCCTGCATTCCGGCCACAACCCTGCTAATACCGGCCTTAATAATTGCTTCTGCACAGGGTCCTGTCCGCCCGTGATGGGAGCACGGCTCAATGTTGACATAGAGGGTTGCCCCCTTTGCTTTTTCGCCTGCTTTTTTAAGGGCAATTGTTTCGGCATGGGGCATTCCTGCGGCCTGGTGATAACCGGTCCCCACTACCTCGGAATCCTGAACGACAACAGCACCAACCATCGGGTTGGGACTGGTCCGGCCGCGACCCTGGCGGGCCAGGTCAAGGGCCATCCACATAAATCGATCATCGACATCCAACTACATTCACCTCGTTAGTTAAGAATATAATAAACCCCGAGCATATTAATGCTTCAGGGTCTTTTTGGGCAATTGAAGCTTTTTGTAAGCCGTCTCTTCTCCCCTCCAGACTATACTGTCGGCTCCGGATTTACACCGGATCAGCCACTTAGGCTCGCGGGCTTAACTTTCCTTGCAAGAAAGTTTTACCGCCGGTTCGGAATTGAAGGATCTAATCCTTCTCACCTGACCCTGAAGATAACGGTTGAATAGATTATAGCACATATTGTAAAATTTACAAGACACTTTGGTTTTAACAGAAACTGAGTTTATCTATTGGCCGCTATTTTTCAATTCGCCAATCAGGCTCATCCCGTCTTCAGCCTTAAAAATAGCTGATCCTGCGACAAGAACGGTCGCTCCTGATCTGACAATATCCGGCCCGTTATGTCTGTTAATACCCCCGTCAACCTGCAATTCCGTGCTTAAATCACGACTGCGAATTTGATTGGCAATATAACTAATCTTTGGGAAAACAGTCGGGATAAATTCCTGCCCTCCGGCACCGGGGTTAACACTCATCACCAGCACCAGGTCAAGCAAAGACCAAACATATTCCAGGACAGAAGGTGGAGTTGCCGGATTCAGGGCTACCCCGGTTTTGGCCCCGAGGTCCTTAATCCCGCGTAAAACCCGGTCAAGATGGGCAGTTGTTTCTGCCTGAACAGTAATCAAGTTCGCTCCTGCTTTAACAAATGATTCGATGTGATTTTCCGGTTTACTGACCATCAGGTGAGCATCCATGAATAATTCAGTCTGCGGCCGCAATGATTTAACCACTACCGGTCCGATCGTAATGGCCGGCACAAAATGCCCGTCCATAACATCAAGGTGTATCCAATCGGCACCATGATCTTCAATCCGTTTTATTTCATCACCCAGACAGCTGAAATCAGCAGATAAAAGTGATGGAGCCACCTTTACAGTCATCGTTAAAAGGCCTCCTGTTTGTTTAACTCTTTAACAAATTGCTTGTAGTGTTCATAACGCAGGGGGTTTATAGAATTGCCTACTTCCCGGCAGACTGCACATTTTGGTTCATTGATATGCAGGCAGTCACGAAAAGCACACTGGCCCCGCAAATCATCAAACTCCGGAAAGTAATCGGCCAAATCCTCTGCTTCAATCTCAAAGAAATTCAGGCGCGTAAAACCTGGAGTGTCGGCAACTATGCCCCCTGTTTCAAGCGGGATCAGTGTTACCTGGCGGGTAGTATGTTTCCCACGCTTAATTTTATCACTGACCGGGCCGGTCTGCAGGGCCAGCCCCGGTTGAATGGCATTGAGCAGGGTTGATTTCCCAACTCCGGAGGGACCGGCTAAAACAGAGCACTGTCCGCTTAAACACTCTTTAATATCATCCAGCCCGCTGTTGTTGACAGCACTGGTGTAGATCATTTTATAAGGAAAGGGCCCAGGTTCAAAAGGCAGTTCATCCAGCTCTTCCTTTAATAACAAATCAATTTTATTGAGACAGACGATTGCTGAAAGGCCCTCTTTTTCAGCGAGGGCCAGCATGCGGCTGACAAGCTGCCAGTCACATTCAGGCTGCTTCAGAGACATTACCACCATTAACTGGTCGACATTCGCTACCGGGGGACGAGGCAGGAAATTTTTACGGGGCAGCAGTTTTTCAACCACTCCTTCATTGTTTGATCCTCCGGAACTGTTTTTTACAGGCTCGAAGAGAACCCAATCCCCAACCATCAAACCTTTCTCATCTTGTTTGAGCATTCCGCGGGCACGACAAAAGTATTCACCTCCATCTTGTTCAAGGACAGTGAAAAACCCCCCCGATGCTTTAACTACTTTTCCCTGGAGCAAATAAAACCTCCTTACCTTTCAAAAATCAGTTTATCTTCCAACAATTAGATCAACTGATTGCCCGGGTTCAACTTCCTCTCCCGGTTCCGGTTTTTGCCTGATCACATGTCCGGATGAACCAACGGAAAACTCAGTCCGAATGCGGGGCCTCAAGTTATTTGCTTCCAGGTAATCGACGGCACCCTCTTCAGAGTAACCGACCAGATTAGCAATTCTAAAAGGCCCCCTGCCCTGGCTGACATAAACGGTCACTTTATCTCCCTCAGTAATCCGGAAAGATTCTCCGGGAACCTGGCGGAAAATATCGCCTTCTTCCACCTCTTCGTTGTATTCCCTGATCACTTCTAATTGCAAATCCAGCTCACTCAGGATGGTCCGCGCTTCCATCTCAGTGCGGCCGGAAAGATCAGGTGTAACAATATAGTCCGGCCCCTGGCTGACAAAAATATCGATAACCCTATCCTGGCGAACCACCCTTCCTTCGGGAGGATCAGTTTTTACTACACTGCCCACCGGAACTTCATCATCGGATATATAAGAAATATCTGGGCTGGGAACCAGCCCTTCTTCCCTGATCATCGCCATAGCTTCGTTTTGGCTCATGCCCTTAACTTCAGGAACAGTGACCTCCGGCAAATAAACATAACTGCTCACATAATGAAAGCCTCCGCCCACAATTCCGGCCAGCATGATAATAACAACCAAAGCCTTTACCCATCTCCAGTTTATTCTGCGGAATATAGAAACTTTCTTCTTTGACAAACCGCCCGGAGATGGCCTTAAAACCATTTCGCCTTCATCATCGTCACTTCCCGTAAGCTTACTGCGGGGCGGCGCAACCCGGGGCACTCCCTTATCTTCAGCATAGAAAAGATCTTCAAGTAACTCAGAAGCGCTTGTGTAACGTTCTGCGGAATCTTTTTGAACTGCTTTAAGTATAATCCGCTCCAGGGTTTCCGGCAAACTTTCAACCAGGCGCCGGGGCGGGACTATCTCTTCCTGGATATGCTTCATAGCCACTGCTACCTGGCTCTCTCCGGTGAAAGGCACTTTTCCGGTCACCATTTCATAAAAAACAATGCCCAGCGAATATAAATCAGACTGTTTCCCAGCTACTCCACCCCGGACCTGCTCCGGTGAAATATACTGTACAGAGCCAACTATTGTATCACCGGCGGTAACAGTTACTCCATCTCCGGCGATAGCAATACCAAAATCAGTTACTTTAATTTTGCCGCTCCGGGAAAAAAGAATATTTTGCGGTTTTATATCGCGGTGAACGACCCCGGCTGCATGAGCCTGCTCAAGAGCTTCAGCAATTTGCTGGACAATCTTAACTGCTTCATGAACCGGAAGGCGCCCTTTCTCCCTGATATACTCTTTTAAGTTTTTACCATCCACATATTCCATGACCATGAAGTTGGTTCCATTTTCTTCACCGACATCATAAATATTCACTATGTGGGGATGGGACAGGCCTGCAGCAGATTGGGCTTCCCTTTCAAAGCGGCGAATAAAACCTGCATCACCGGTCATTTGGTCCTTGAGCACCTTAACTGCCACAGTCCGCTTGAGGATCAGATCACGGCCGCGGTATACACGGGCCATTCCACCCTCAGCTATTTTCTCAATTAATTCATAACGTTTTGCTAATACTTTTCCAACCATTAAGGCCTCTGACCCCCAATACCGGCAGCAATAACCACCGTGACGTTATCATAACCGCCTCGTTCGTTGGCCAAATCTATTAGTGCTTTTGCCAGAATCTGCGGATCGAATATTCTTTTCGATAAATCTAAAATTTCATCATCATAAACAAGGTTGGTTAAGCCATCGGTACAAAATAAAAGGCTCGCTTGATCATCTAAGTCCTCTTCAAGTATATCTACTTCAAGATCTTCGCTAAGTCCCAAAGCGCGGGTCACAATATGACGCTGGGGATGGCTTTGGGCCTCATCAGGCCTGACTTGCCCGGATTCGATTAACTGCTCCAGGAGAGAATGATCCTTGGTAAGAAGTTCTATACTACCATCTTTGATTAAATAAGCCCTGCTATCACCAACGTGACCAATAGTAAGCCGCTTTCCGAAGAGCAAACCGGCGGTGAGGGTGGTCCCCATTCCCCGCCTGGAAGAGGCATTATTTGCCTCGGCAAAAATTGTTTTGTTAGCTTCGACAATCAGGTGGTTTACTATCTTTCGGGCTTCTTCTGCTGAAGGCGAAACACTGTAATCTAAATTATTCCAAATTTTTTCAGCAGCAGAAATTGCCAGGCTGCTCGCCACATTACCGGCTTGGTGCCCCCCCATTCCATCAGCTACCACCAGTAAGGCCATATCAGTATCGGCTTTTACAAAACAGCTGTCTTCATTGCGAGAACGCACCAGACCACAATTAGTTAAACTGGCTACCTGCAAATAATAAATCCTCCCTCTTCAGCGATTAGCAATTTCTAACCATGTTAAGTATAGCAAATAGAAACTGTGTAGGCAAGATAACTGGCAATCTTACTGCTTTTGAAACCCTGTTCAACTATATTAAGCAAACAAAAAATAACCGACGAAACCAGGCAAACAGACAGACGGACAGTTTGCCTGGTTGGACCATCCTTCCCCTGCCCGGAGAATCAAGATTAGCCCCCCTGTCTTCACTCGTAAGGAAATTACCGAAAATATGACTTTTCCAAAGTATAAAAAAAAATTTTTACTGTTTTAAAAGGTTATTCCAGTAACTTTGTGTAATTATATTTTAGGCAGTTTAGGTATGTCATTTAATTAATTGTTACTGTTCAGCTCTAGCCGTGATGCATTTTGAGCTGGTGACATTGCGATAGAGCGGTCGCAATGGTCGACGAAGCAAAGGTTGCTGCTGATCGGCCTCTATGGATCCAGGCCTCCGAGGCCTGAGCCATGGACGAATGCCGAGGGCAACCAAAGTGAAAGCCTGCAGCTGAGTCGCCGCCATTGCCCGCGAGGAGCTGGCACCAGACCAAAACGCAGCACGGCTGTACAGACACAGGTAATTATAGGTTTGGAGCATTTGAAAAGGTCAATAAGTAGAAGGTGTTATGATGGAGCAATTTGTCTGGCATATATATGCACATGTTTACGATTTGATTTTGCCGGAACTGAGCCCTTACCAGCAGATGATCAGGCGGGTATATGAAGCCTTAGATCCCAGAAAAGGAGAATGTTATCTTGATGCTGGTTGTGGAACCGGCAATTATTTGTTGCCGTTCCTTGATAGCGACCATCATTTAACGTTGGTTGGGATCGATTATTCTAATGCTATGTTAAAGCGAGCCCAAAAAAAGCTAAGAGGTAGAGAAGAAAAAGTTGATTTGTACGAGCTAGATTTAAATAATGATTTGCCTTTTGATAAAGGGGTTTTTAATGGTGTGACCTGTATAAATGTGCTTTATGCAATAAAAACACCGAAATTTGCAATACAGGAGTTATACCGGGTACTTAATAATGGAGGCAGGATGGTCTTGATTACCCCCTTAGATGAGCCTGAAATGTTGCCGATCTTAAAAGAACATTTAAGCACTTTAAAAGCTAACTACCCTAAGTTATGGGGGCTAATATTTTTTTATCAGATTATCAAGTTTTTTATGCCTGCCCTGATTTTTGTACCAATCAACATTTATATTAAGAGCAATAAAAAATATCATTTTTTTTCAGAAGAAGCAATCCGGTTATTATTAACCTCTAATGGTTTCCGCATCCACGAAATTGACCTGATTTATGGGCAACAAAACTGGTTTATTGTAGCTGAAAAAAGCCAGGTCAATGCTTGACAACAAGATAAGAATCAGGAGGAATAAGATGCCAGAAGCAGTTATTACCGGGCTTGGACCGGTAGCACCAAACGGTATTGGTAAAGATGTCTTTTGGAAAGCTATATCCTCAGGCAAATCAGGTATTCGTGAGATCAGTAAATTTGACACTGCCAACCATTCCTGCAAGATAGCAGGGGAAGTATTGCCGGAATGGTATGAAAAGATGTTAAAAGAACTGCCTGAATGGCTTCCGGATTCGAAAGCCTGTAAATTTTCAGTTTTGGCAGCGAAGTTAGCTTTGGAGGATGCCGGGTTAACGCCTGAAGAAGTAGGTGAACGTAACTCCGCAGTTTATATGGGTGTAAGTTCTCAGGACATGGAAGTGATCCAAAGAGAATACAAGAACCAAATGGAAAATGGGTTAACGACCCCCGGGTTCCTTGCATCAGGATTTCCTCATATTCCTGCCTTGATTATTTCACATTTTTTAAAGTCTTTTGAAAACGTGGTTACTATATCAACGACATGTACTTCAGCGGTAAACTGCATTTATTATGCTGCTAATATGATTAATAACGGTGAAGTTGATATTGCTATAGTCGGTGGTGTAGACACAGCGATAACTCCTCTCGTTATGTCTGGATTTTGTTCTGCCGGGTTAGTATCTACCAAATATAATGATACTCCAAAAAAAGCAAGCCGGCCTTTTGATCAAAATCGAGATGGCGGAATCCTTTCTGAGGGGGCAGGAATCGTGATCCTTGAAGAGAAAAAATATGCCCAACGCCGGAAATCTCAAATCTATGCATCTTTTGCCGGTGGGGGCCTCTCAACAGCGATGTCACCTTCGTGGATGAAGAGTTCCATGCAGGATGCAATGTCAAAAGCACTTAATAGTGCTTGCTTAAAAACCAACCAAATTGATTACATAAGCGCATCTGCACCAGGGGATGTTATGATTGATCAGGTTGAAACTGAAGCAATAAAAGGATTATTTGGAACCAATGCATATAACATACCGATCAGTTCCATTAAATCGATGATAGGCAATCCCGGAGCTGCAGCCGGCTTGTTCCAGGTGATAACCACAGCTTTATCAATTAAGTACAAATATATACCACCGACAGTTAATTTAGAGCAGGCTGGGGATAAATGTGACCTTGACTTCGTCCCTATTAAGGGAAGGGTAGCCAGGGTAAATCGGGTTATGGTTAACATGCGCGGCTTTGGAGGGGGTTTTACCAGTTTAGTATTTAACTCATCGGATTAGTAAATCATGCTAAATTTCTATAGAAAATGCAATTGTTTACCTATATCTTACCAGGGAGTTTGATAACATTGTTTGCTGTTGAAGTATACTTATTATTAGCAACTATTCTTTTCCACCTTTTAATGGGTATTATAGTCATTGCCAATAATCCTTACAGTGCTATAAACCGCTTAATGGTGAGCTTATCTTTAAACGTTATTTTATGGTCCTTTTCTGTGCTAATGATAACCATTAACACAGATTATAATGCCTTGTTATTCTGGATCAGAGCCAGTCATGCATTTGTTATTTTTCTTCCCTGGCATGTTTATGCTATAGCAACGTCTTTTCTTTGGACCAATCCTTTTTCTGATAAAAAGACAATTGTATTTTTGATTGCCAGCCTGTTTTTTTCTGTAATTAGCTTTACTCCGCTTGTAATTGAAGGGGTAGGGGAACCATTATTGATGAAAGAGCTCCAACCCGGTCCTTTGTTCATTTATTTTTCGCTGTTCTTAATCGGGGTTCTGGTTAATTCCATAATATTATTATCCAGGAAACTCATTGATTCCCGTGGTTTAATTCGTATCCAGATGAAATATTTAATATGGGGGATTATCAGTTTTATTATTCTTTCTACTCTGGTCAATTTGTTTCTTCCTCTAATGGGGATATGGGAATTAGGGTCTTTTGATTTGCGTCCACTGGGACCGGTATTCTCCCTGGTTCTTGTTGGTTCGATAAGTTATGCGATTGTTAAATACCGATTTATGGATATCCGTTTTGCTTTTCGCCGGAAT
>SL_8KL_010_SEDDRAFT_10003056_pt1 | contig 13913 bp, 14 predicted proteins | sample SodLakKL_010_SED_4_FD_11160 | JGI IMG/M metagenome (IMG submission 11160) | reverse complement strand
GCCCTTAACTGGGTAGTGCTGGGCGGCATGGTTATTATCGATGATATCGATGTGGAGGATAAACAACATGAAAGAATTTTCGACGTATTCTGGAATGGTGTTTGCAACCTGCAGGAAAGCACGGGAAGCACCTCTTTAAGCAACAGTTAATCCCGGGGAAGCAGAGGGACGGCGGTATTGCTTCCTTAGTGACATTACCGGTAAAGCAGTTGCAATGCCCGGTGAGCCCAAAGTTGGAAGCCGGTGAGGACGGTTCCGTCGTTTCCCCTTCGGTTTTAGCTGTGCTTATGCACGCTCGAACCGCCCCCACAACGTGGCCTCAGGCCTGAGCGATGGATGACGAATGCTAAAGACCAACTAAAGTAAAAGCCTGTAGTTTAACTCAAAGCGATTGCCCTTAGATGTGCCGGTACCAATTTAAAATACCGCACAGCTGGACAGGCAAGATTAAACTGCTTCCCCGCTTTATTCCAGGGCGGTACCGATTTCTTTGCCGTAAGCTTCGGCGGTTACAACAGCTTCTTCATCCGGGTTCCAGAGCATTTTTAAACCGTCGCTATTGATCAATTCAAAGCCGGCTTCTTCAAGCAGCCCGGTGATTAATTTGACCGATTCACCGCTCCAGCCGTAACAACCGAAAGCGCTTCCCTTCTTACCTTGAAATTTTAACCCTTTGGCCATCTCCATCAATGCGGCAATTGAGTGTAATATTCCCTTGTTGATTGTCGGCGAACCTACCACAATTCCTTTTGATTTGAATATTTCTGTGACAATGTCGTTTGTATCGCTGCGGGCGGCATTGAAAAGCTTAATCGTGATGGAGCTGTTTGCTTCTTTGATCCCTGTAGCAATCGCTTCCGCGGCGCGCCTGGTCCCGTCCCACATGGTGTCGTAAATGATAGTTACCTGGTCTTCAGCGTAGCTGTCTGCCCAGGTGGCATAAGTTTTCACGATTTGCAGGGGATCTTGCCGCCAGATGATCCCGTGGCTGGGGCAAATCATCTCCACCGGCAAATTCATGCCGGTGAGCTCATCAATCTTGGCGCTGACAAGTTTACTGAAAGGAGTCAGGATGTTGGCGTAGTACTTGATCGCTTCTGCGTATAGTTCGTTCTGGTCGACCAGGTCGTTGAACATGTGCTCCGAGGCGTAATGTTGGCCGAAAGCATCGTTGGAGAAAAGGATGTTGTCACCGCTCAAGTAGCAGAACATGCTGTCCGGCCAGTGGAGCATTTTGGCTTCGACAAAAATGAGTTCTTTGCCTCCGAGGTCAAGTTTGTCGCCGGTCTTGACCGGGTGGAAATCCCAGTCCTCGTGATACTGGCCCTTGAGCGATTTTTCCCCGGCTTTACTGCAGTATACCGGCGTGTCCGGTATTTCCCTCATTAATTCAGGCAGTGCACCGCTGTGATCGGTTTCGCCGTGGTTGGCGATGATGCAGTCAATTTCGGTTAAATCAATTTCTTTTTTTAAGTTTTCGACGAACTCACCGGCAAAAGGACCCCAAACCGTATCGATTAATACGGTTTTCTCATCTCCCCTCACCAGGTAAGAATTGTAACTGGTTCCCCTGTGAGTGCTTAATTCTTCGCCGTGAAATTTACGCAGTTCCCAGTCGATCTTTCCAACCCAGGTTACATTTTCGCTTACTTTAAAAGACATTATAAACCCTCCCGGTTTTTTAATTTTGATTCTGCGATCCTTTTATGAACGAATCATTACCAGCATCATTTTGAACCGCTCCCTGGCCATCAAAGCATGCGGTTCGTCGGCGGGCATGATAATCAGTTCTCCTTCACCAACCTGATGACTTTTCCCTGAGATCGTTATTTCGGCGGTCCCGTCAAGAATGCAAACCAGGGCATCAAACGGGGCGGTGTGTTCGCTCAAGCCCTGGTCCTTGTCAAAGGCAAACAAGGTTACCGTCCCGGTATCTTTCTTGAGGATTTCTTTGCTGACCACAGAATCATCCTGGTATTCAACCAGGCTTTTCATATTAGCCGCGCTCGCGGTTAAATTCTCTTTTTGCTCATTCATACAATCGCCTCCCGGATTTATAATTATAACCATAGCGGTTAGGTAGATTTTATCATAATGGTTAGTTGAGCACAATAGTTGTTAAGAATTCAGGCATTTGTTGAAGGAATTGATATGCTCCTGTCAAATTAAATAAAGGAAGATAAGCAGGATCAATCAGTTTGGAGGTTGTTTTTTTATGCAAAAAAGCAGGTTTTTTATCATTGCCTTAATTGTGATTGCTGTTGCTGCAGTTGTCGCTTTGCCTTTTATTAACGGAGTGGACCCGCGCCGGGCCCCTGAAAGGGTAGGCGAAGACCGTATTGTAGTAATCAGGTTGAGCGGGCCGATCCAGGAAGGCGTCGGTGGGTTGTTTGCTGCCGGGGGGATTACGCCGCACCAGGTTTACCGCCAGTTAGAAAGAGCCGAAGAAGATCCCGATATCGAAGGAGCGGTTTTAAGGGTGGAAAGTCCCGGTGGTTCGATTGCTGCTTCCCAGCATATTGCCGCCATGGTGCGGGATTTTGAAAAGCCGGTAGTAGTTTCCATGGCCGATATGGTTGCTTCCGGAGGTTATTACATTTCAGCCCCGGCCCAGGGTATTGTTGCCCATCCGGGGACAATGACCGGTTCGATCGGGGTAATTAGCCAGTTCATGGATCTGGAAGAACTGTATGACAAATTGGGGATCAAAGTTGAAACAATCAAGTCGGGTGAGCATAAGGACATGTTCGGTCGTGCGCTAACTGATGAAGAAAAAGAATTAATGCAAGATTTATCAGATGAGGCTTATGAACAGTTTATTACCGATGTAGCTGAAGGCAGGGACATGGAAGTTGGAGAAGTGCGTGAACTTGCTACCGGCGAACTTTTCATTGGAAGCCATGCGAAAGAACTGGGCCTGGTGGACCGGCTTGGTGGTATTGATGAAGCAATAGAGTACCTTGCGGAGATGAATGACTTAAAAGATCCAGTCCGCTATGAGTTTCCTCCGCCTTCGCTTTTCGAGCAACTTTTTGATTACGGATACGAAGTCTTAGTTACACTGGAAAAGGCTTTTATAGATCCCGAAATAATTATGCTTGAAAAACTGCGAGATGGAGTGCCTCCCGATATTCGCTACCAGGTGCGGTAGTTTTATAGAGTTGCTGTCAGGCAGCCGTGCTGCATTATGGACGGGATGATTGCTTTACAAGTGGTTGCAATTTTCAATGGGACAAAGGTGGGGGCCGGCGCCACTTAAATATAAAATATTGGTTTCATCAGACACAGAACTATTTTAGCTTGCCAAAGCTTAATACTTGGCAGGTATACAGATAGATAAAGGAGGAGCATAAAAATATGGGAAGCAAACTGATGGACTGGCTGTTCGGTGTTATAGCCAGTCCGGTAAAGACACTGGAAGAGATTGCCCGGGAAAAGCCGGTGGGGCCGGCCCTCCTGGTAGCGCTGGGAGTTTCCATCCTCACCTTGTTAGCCAATTTTTACAGTGGTGAAGGAGTCCGGGGCTTTGAGGAATTAGGGCGTGAATTTGGTATTTTTATAGACCCTTCCATATTTTTAATTGGGGGGATAGCAATAGTAGTGGTGATGCTGTTTATTATAACCGGACTTCTGCACTTGCTGGCGAAGCTGTTCCGTGGTCAGGGTGGTTTCTGGAACTTATTCTCGGCATACTGCTTTGCCGAGTTTCCGATGATTATCAGCGTTCCGGTAATTGTGCTTGGGGCCTTTGCCGGGATTGCCGGTAATATCTTGAGCGGCCTGGTCGCTTTTGGCCTGACGATCTGGGTTATCGTGCTGCAGGTCATTGCTGTCCGGGAAAGCCACGGTCTTTCTACCGGGGTCAGTATCGCCGTTTATGCAATTCATTTTGTAGTTTTGATTGTGATCCCGGTGGCGATTGTCCTGGGGCTGGTTGCCGCGGTGCTCATTTCGGTTTAAGTAAAAATAAACATTGCTACTCAGCCGTCTTGATTTAGATTCCCCCAGGTGGTGGCACTCCTACCGGCAGTCTTCGTCGTTACCGGGAAGCATCATATCATCAAGCGGTTTTAAGGCTTCTACCACCCAGTTGAAACCACCTTCCCGGCTGGCGCGGTAGGCTGCCGGTGATAACTCGGTCATAGTTTGGCGAATAATTTTAACGGCCTCTTCTTCGTTGCCCCGGTGCCGGGCATTTCTTGCGTCAAGCAAGGCCCGGTGGATCTTTTTTTTGATTGCTTTTTTTTCTTTGGCAGTAAATGACTGCCCCTGGTTATAGTTAGTCATTATCTTATGCCCTCACCTTAAATTTATTATACTACCCGGACGCTTTTCAGACAATGTATATACCCGGGGGGCTTACGGGAGGTTAAAAAGAATGATAAGATTAAACGCAGAAAGATTTGCTCTTTTGTTCTTTTAAATTATTACCACTAAATAAATATTAAAGGATGTAAATGCCATTGATGGATGACAAAGACGACCTGGATCGCGAAATTAAAGAAGAGATAAACCGCAAGTACGATCAAGCGGATACGGAGATAGAGTTCGAAGGAACGTCTCGTTCCCGCCACTTTGTCCTGGGAACTATTGCTCTGGTTGTGGCCTTAATCTTCCTTTTAAGTGTTACCGGTCGGGCTCTTTATGTCTTCGGCGGCCCGGCCCTATCCTTCCTCCAAGAATCATGGGCCTTAGCTGATGACCCCGTGGTCAGAGACTCTCGCGATGCAGTTGCCCGGCTATACGCTGATGGTGTGCCGGGAGTGCCCCAGGGACAGAGAAGAGGCACCGGTTTTAATATTGACCCGGACGGCCTGGTGGTAACCAACCGCCACCTGGTTGAAGACGCAACCATGGTCAGGGTTTCCTTCCCCGGCCGCGGCACTTATACTGCCGAAGACTGGTATGTTTCCGATTACGTTGATTTGGCGGTAGTGGAGCTGACGGGGGAAGAATTGCCGACTGTGCCCCTGGCTGATAGCAGGGCTCAGCCCGGTGATGAATTGCTGGTTATCGGTAATCCCATGCAGTTTGCCCGCATAGCCAACAAGGGTGAACTGGTCGGCTATTCTGAACATCCTTATGACCGGGATCTCCCTCTTTTGGTAGTAGAAGCAGCAATATATCCCGGTAGCAGCGGCAGTCCAATGTTTAATGAACAAGGGGAAGTTATCGGGGTGGTGTTTGCTACGATCAGGGATCGTGATCCAGGGGCGGTCCGTGGGTTGGCGGTTGACGCCGGGGAAATTGAACTTTTACTGGCGGAAATATCCCCTGCTTTAAATGAAACTGCTTTCAAACAGCCGGGGCTATTTAAGATCGATTTTCCCGGTGTTAAAGTTCAGTGCACTTTCAGTTCACCAAGATAATCGTTTACAATATTTTGGTTGAGCTTGCTGTGCCCGAGGCTTAATGCTCTACCCACGATCACCTTATTATCAGTGTACTTATTGCTCAAAATTTCTTGCGTGCCGGCTAAGCCTGCTTCCCTGGCCAGTTCGTCCATTAAGACACGGTAGCTGTGAATTAAATCATGCTGGTAGGTGTGATAGCTGAAATTCCCGGCATTCATAGCTTTGTTGCTGTCCTGGACCCCGTCATCTTTTTGATAAACCCTTACCTTGTTTTTACCAGCTTCCTTGGCCTGGTAAAGAGCCTGGTCAGCTTGCCGGATCAGATCTTGTTTTTCACTGCTTGGTTCAGGGTAAGCAGAAATACCGATTGAAATAGTAAGTTTGACTCCGTCGGCCAATTTTCCGGGTAATTTTTGCCTGCTGTAGCCGGAGATGAGGCGTTTTGCCAGACTGGTTGCGTTATCTGCACTTGTATCGGGCAAAATGATCACAAACTCATCACCCCCATACCGGCAGACAATATCATGGATACGCACCTGTTTTTTTAAGTAAGCGGCAGTTTGTTTAAGGACACGGTCGCCGAGAACATGTCCTTTTTGATCGTTATAAAGCTTGAAATTATCAATATCCAGGAAAGCAAGCGTTACCGAAGAACCGGTGCGGTTTGCCCTGGACAATTCCTCCTCCAGCCTTTGTTGAAAATAGCGGTGGTTATATGTTTCAGTTAAGCAATCGACTGCCGACATCCATTCAAGGTTTTGTTTGTAAGCCCGCTCCCGGCCTTTCAGGCAAGAGATAACTACCGATGCGGTGGTAGAATAGAGCAATATGGCTAGAATAACCGGGCTTACCGGCTCGCCGGTTGCTGCCCAGCGACTGTAAATAACAACTCCTGTAAGGAGGTTGGCGGCAAGGGCTATGATTAAGCCGGTATGATTGGTTATTGCAGCGACTGTAATTGAGAGGATCGCAATGCCTGGAACCAGGTAAAGGATAATTTGAGGCGGCAGGGCGTAAAGGGCCTGCATGGTCCCGATAAGAATCAATCCGGCTAAGACGGTAACAATTAACCATGTTCGACTTGTACTTCCCGGGCCAGACATGAGGGACACACGTTTAATTGTCATAGCTACTCTATCCATTACGTCGACCTCCAAAGGCCCATCCATCCTGCCTGATCAATAGACCAATTAATCTGGCACCAGGTGACCGGCAAAATGTATTGGACCTGCTTTATTTTTATGCTCTTACCTATAATATCGTCATAGAATGTCTGTAATTAAGAGTAACTGGGCGCTCCTGGCCATAGTACGCAAGGCAGGAATAAGCGTAACTTTGTCGAACCGTCTATACACTCTAGAACGCTGTAACAGGCGCAGCAGAAAGGGAGGCTGGTTATCATCGCTAAGCAAGATAAACTGGAGAAAATTTTTGCCCGCTATAACCTGACCGATTACCGGTGGATCAAGGCATCGCAGATCGAAGTAGCTCACTGGGTTCGTTTTAAGTGCATGTTTGGTTGTTCCAGTTATGGTAAAAAGGGAGCTTGCCCGCCGCAGGTTCCCTCGGTTGAAGAATGCCGTTCTTTTTTTGCCGAGTACCAGGAGGCGGTCATCTTTCATTTTGTAAAAAAAGTGGATCGCCCCGAAGACCGCGTGCCCTGGAGCAGGGAGGCAAATAAAAAACTGGTCCAAATGGAAAGAGAAGTGTTCCGCTCCGGTTATCACAAGGCCTTCATGCTCTGTATGGATGAATGTCGTTTTTGTGAAAACTGCACCGGGGAAAGGGAGCTATGTGTGAACAAGGACGAAGCCCGCCCCGGCCCTGAGTCGCTGGCGGTGGATCTTTTCAATACGGTGCGCAGTATCGGCTATCCGCTTGAGGTCTTGCACAGCTACAACCAGGAGATGAACCGTTATGCTATTCTTTTGGTTGAGTAAATAGTTGGCCCTGTATAGGGGCGATGCGGGGCAACAAACGAAACCAGGCCTAAACAAAGCTCCTAAGCGAGTTCTCAACCCGGCAGCCTTGTTACGCTTTGGACGATACATTGTTGGCAAATCCCTTGTAATGGTCAATGAGGCAAAGGTGATAGCCTGCTTGTTTGCATGGAGGGGGCTTGCTGAGGTCTGAGCCAGTTATATAATAAGCTCTTTTTTTTTCTGAAGTTTTGCGCAAATTTGGCAAAACTTTTTGCAATCCCAGAAAAGGCAATCTATCCTGAGCGGTAATTTTGAGGTTCAACTTTTATGGGAGTGGCTTGGCCTGATTAGGCATGAAGGTTTGTGACGTAAAAACCGGGCTTCTCTGTGAACAGAAAAGTCCGGTTTCAGATATTATCTTTAAATTTTATTCATCAGGGGTAAAAGTTCTTGCTGCCAGTTCTTTATCGAGCATTAAGATGCCGTGTCCTTCTTCACCGACCCGTTTAACCTTGTTCAACAACTTGCCCATACTCGCTTCCTCTTCAACCTGTTCATCGATAAACCACTGCAAAAAGCTGATACTGGGGTAATGTTTCTCTTCCTGTGCCTCGGCCATCAGGTCGTTAATCAGGCTGCTGACCAGTTTTTCATGCTCCAGGGCCAGCGTAAAAATTTCTTCGGCAGAGTTAAAATCGCGTTTCGGATCTTTAAAGCCGGTAATCACAGCTTCTGCACCCTGGTCATTAATGAAGTTGAAAAACTTCATTGCATGGAAACGCTCTTCTTCTGCCTGGACAATAAAAAAGTTGGCAAAACCGTCGAGATCCTCTTTCATAAAGTATGCTGCCATNGCCAGGTAATAGTGTGCGGAAAAAAATTCATGGGTAATTTGCTCGTTCATTTTTGTTAGTAANTTTTCNGGTAACATTTTTTTATCTCCTCCTTTAAAATAATTATACCATAAGAAGAAGGGGGCTAATCTTTTTTATCAATTCTTGCTTAAAGAAGGAAAAGCGAGACGGGTATGCTTAAACGAGAACATATTTTTAGCAGCAGCTCAGTTGCCCCAGAATCCGGGGATACGTTTTATAACTGCAGAAGCTACAAAATGGGCTAACCCGATCCCGGCAAATATCCCAAGTATATTCTGGGTATAATAGCCGCCCAGGAAAGCGCCCATAGCTACAATGATTATATAAACTATTGAGTGGATCCAGTCAGGCATTTTTTTGGTAATTCCTCCCTGGATAACTGGTTTCTGAGCTTAACTATTATAACCCGAAATTATTTTCTAAACCACGCCTTGCCCACTTTATTTGGTGCAATTTATTGCCGGGAATTCTATTTTGGCATAAATGATAAATAAGGCGGACCATCCCTGGTATTGCAGGCAAGGAGATCCGCCTTATAATTGATTACTTTAATGCAGCACGGCTTAGTAAGCACGTTGTTTTGTTGTTTTAGATTTGTGTTAGCACTCTTTCCCGGCTTAATTGCCCAGGGATTTTGTTTAAAGCGCGCCTATACCTTCTCCACATTAACCGTGCATACTTTCAGCTCCGGAATACTCGCCACCGGGTCAAGTTCGGAGTTGGTCAACTGGTTGGCGCAAGTTTCGGCGAAATGGAAAGTCATGAAAACCGTTCCTTCTTTCAAATCCGAAACAGGTTTTACTTCGGCTTCTACTTCGCCCCGCCTGGAACTCAGGCGCACTTTATCGTTTTCGCTTAAACCCAGTCGAGCGGCGTCTTCCTTGCTGATTAATGCTTTTTCCATCTCGTAAAGATCGCTCAAACCTTCGGAGCGGCGAGTCATTGTGCCGGTGTGATAGTGATAAAGCGATCTCCCGGTGGTGAGGATGAACGGGTATTCATCGTCTGGAGTCTCCGCGGGTGGTTTGTAATCGACTGGCTTAAACTGGGCTTTACTGCTTCCGGTGAGGAACTTTTCACCGTACAAAATTGGCGTGCCTGGATGGTTTTCGTCAAGACAGGGCCAGCACAGGCCGCCTTCCTCGAGCCTTTCGTAGGTAATCCCTTTCCACTTCGGGTTCAGCTCGCCGATTTCTTTCATTACCTCGGAGGCATCACTATAATCAAAGCCTTTCAGGCCAAGTTTTTGACCCAACTTGGAGAGTATCTCAAAGTCGCTTTTTGCATCGCCAGGTGGGTTGATTGCCTTACGCCCCAGCTGAACCCTCCGCTCGGTATTGACGAAAGTGCCGTCTTTTTCGGCGAAAGATGCTGCCGGGAGTACAACGTCTGCGTAATCGGCTGTTTCGGTGAAAAAGAGGTCCTGCACCACGACCAGCTCCAACTTGCTCAGGGCTTCTGTGATTTTGCAGATATCCGGTTCGCTTACAGCCGGGTTTTCACCCATCACATAGACACCTTTGATCTTGTCTTCGAGAGCAGCGGAGAAGACCTTGGTCATGGGCATGCCCGGTTTGTCGGGGATTTCAGCACCGTATGCTTCAGAGAATTTTTTGTTTGCTTCCGGTGAGCTGACCGGCTGGTAACCTGGGAAAACGTTGGGCAAAGCGCCCGTATCGCAGGCCCCCTGCACGTTGTTCTGGCCCCGCAGCGGATTGACGCCGCCGCCGCGCTTGCCCAGGTTCCCGGTCAGGGTGGCCAGGCCGGCCAGGGCAAGGACGTTGTCTGTGCCGCTTGTGTGTTGGGTGATACCCATGGTGTAAAGGATGGCTGCCGGGTCGCTGCCTGCATAAATCCGGGCCGCCTCAGCGATTTTTTCCGCCGGAACCCCGGTGATTTCAGCCATTTCGTTTAAATCGATGCCGCTAATTTTTTCTGAGTATTCCTCGAATCCTTCGGTACGGTTCTTAATGAAATCTTCATCATACAGCTTTTCATCAAGGATCACTTTAGCCATACCCTGGAGCAGGGCGGCATTGGTGCCGGGTTTAAGCTGGAGGAATACATCAGCATGTTCAGCGATCTTGATCCGCCTTGGATCAGCCACGATCAGTTTGGCACCGTTCTTGATAGCCCGCCTGATCCTGTATCCGATAACCGGGTGGGTTTCGGTGGTATTGGATCCGGTGATGAAGAAAGCTTTAGCTTCACTGGTGATATCATCGATACTGTTGGTCATTGCTCCGCTTCCAAATGTTGCAGCCAGACCGGCTACAGTCGGAGCATGTCAGAGCCGGGCGCAGTGGTCCACATTATTTGTGCCCATGGCTCGGAACATCTTTTGGAAGAGGTAGTTTTCCTCATTGGTGCAGCGGGCGGAGCTGATTCCGGCTAAAGCATCGGCACCGTCACTCTCCTTGATTTTATTTATTTTTTTAGCAATAAAATCAAGCGCTTCGTCCCACTCGGCTTCTACAAAAATTCCCTCTTTCTTAAGCAGAGGTTTGGTCAGGCGATCGGGGTGGTTAATAAAGTCAAAGCCGAAACGTCCTTTAACACATAAGTCGCCTGAGTTTACCGGGTTATCCCGGTTACCTTCAACACTGACCACCTGGTTTCCCTTCACTCCAAGTTTTATACCACAGCCGACACCACAGTAGGTGCAGACAGTTTCAACTTCTCGTTCCGGGACAACCGGTTCTGCTTTATAAAGAGCGCCGGTCGGGCAGCGCACCAGGCATTCCCCGCAGGATTCACACATTGAATCTTTAAGTGGTTTGTCACCCAGCACCGATACCTTGGTATGGAACCCGCGAAAAGCAAAGTCAATTGCTGCCACCCCGTTTATTTCCTGGCAGGTGCGGATACAGATTCCGCAGAGGATACACCTGGTAAAGTCCCGGTGGAAAAAGGGGTTGCTGTCATCTGGTTCCTCCGGTTCTACCGTGCGGCGAATCCTTTTCATCCGTTCATTGTTAACACCTACAAAAGCGCTGACTTCCTGCAGTTTGCAGGTATTGTTCCTGGAACAACTCTGGCAATCTTCGTTATGGCTGGCCAGGATCAGCTCTACGTTATGCAGGCGTACTTTGCGTACTTCCTCAGTATCGGTTTCAACTACCATACCGTCTTTTACCGGCGCGCGGCAGGCGGTGACTATTTTGCCGTCGGCGTCAACCATGCAAACCCGGCAACCGCCGAAAGTGGGAAGATCAGGGTGGTAACAAAGGGTAGGTATGTAAATGCCCGCTTTTTCTGCTGCTTCTAACACGGTCGTTCCGTTTTCGACTTGTAGCTCTAGGCCGTTAATTGTCACTTTTAACATCGCTTAACCTTCCTTTCCGCTTGCCCAAGCCAGATTTTCTTTCCCGGTCAAACGCTCTACAGCGCTAAAGCGTTCCGGGCATTCCTGGAAGCAAATGCCGCATTTGGTGCACTTGCTCTGGTCTATCTTATGGGGCACTTTCTTTTCACCGCTGATGGCTTCTACCGGGCAGGCCTTACGGCAGCGCCCGCAGGCTGTGCATTTTTCCTCGTCAATGTGGTAAACGAGCAAGTCTTTGCAGACCAGTGCCGGGCAGGCATGATCTTTAATGTGGGCTTCGTATTCGTCCCGGAAGTACTGCACAGTGCTTAGCACCGGGTTTGGCGCGGTTTGCCCCAGCCCGCAAATCGAGCCCTTGATAATTGAATCACCTATCTCGAGGAGATGTTCGATATCGCCTTCACGGCCTCTTCCTTCACAGATATCGTTCAGCACCTCAAGCATCTGCTGGGTGCCCTGGCGGCAGGGGACGCACTGACCGCAGGATTCCTCGAAAGTAAAGTCCAGGAAGTAGCGGGCCACATCGACCATGCAGGTTGTTTCGTCGATGACAACCATTCCGCCTGAGCCCATCATCGAGCCGGCTTCTACCAGGGTGTCAAAATCGACGGATAAGTGCAGTTTGTCTTCGGGCAGGCAGCCCCCGGAGGGTCCGCCGGTCTGCACAGCCTTGAATTTTTTGTCGTCAATAATACCGCCGCCGACTTCATAAATAATCTTGCCCAGCTCTATACCCATGGGCACTTCGATCAGGCCGCTGCGGTTAATTGTTCCGGTCAGGGCAAATACAGCTGTTCCCGGGCTTCCCTCGGTGCCGATACTCTTAAACCAGTCAGCTCCCTTGCTCAGGATCTGGGGAACTACTGAGAAAGTTTTCACGTTATTCAACAAAGTGGGTTTGCCCCAAAGGCCTTCTTCTGTTGTTCGAGGACGTGGTAGAGGTTTGGGCCAGCCGCGATTGCCTTCAATAGACATAATCAGGGCTGTTGATTCGCCGCAGACAAAGGCACCGGCGCCCTGGAATATTTCTAAGTCAAAATCAAAACCGCTGCCCAGGATATTTTCTCCGAGCAAATTCTTTTCCTTGGCCTGGGCGATTGCTTTGCGCAGGCGTCTTATTGCCAGCGGGTACTCGGCCCGCACATAAAAATAGCCCTTGGAAGAGCCGATTGTATATCCGGCAATGGTCATCCCCTCGATCACGGAATGGGGGTCGCCTTCTAAAACCGAGCGGTCCATAAATGCGCCGGGGTCGCCTTCGTCAGCATTGCAGATCACGTACTTTTGATCGGCCTCTGGCTTGAGACATGATTCCCACTTACGCCCGGCCGGGAAACCGGCGCCTCCGCGTCCGCGCAGGCCCGATTCTTTGAGGATGTCAATGATTTCTTCCTGTTTTCGTCCCAGGGTTTCGTCCAGGCCGCGGTAACCGCCCTGGGCAATGTATTCATTAATGTCTTCGGGGTCGATTACCCCGCAATTCTTAAGGATCACTCGCTGCTGGTTTTTAAAAACATCGCCTGTGTCAATTTGGCGGATGTCTTCAGGGCCGCCTTCACCGAAATAGCCCAGGGCCAGGTCAGGCCGGTGGTCGTCATTTTTAATATAGCTGTCGACTATTTCTTCGGCCAGTTCCGGGGTGACTCCGTGGTAGGAAATGCGCGGGCGCCCCGGTTTGATCACATCGACTAAAACTTCAGCGAAGCACATCCCGATACAGCCCACTTCTTTGATTTCGGCTGCTAGCTTTTCTTGATCCAGTTTCTTTTCAAGAGCCTGGACTACCGACTGTGCTCCGGTGGCGTTACCACAGGTGGCGCAACCCACATAAATTTCGGTGGTATCGTTAGTTTGTTTCTTTTCCATAGCTTCTTCGGCTTCTTTTACAATCGCATCAAACTTCTGGGTCACTTTGTTCCAGAACCTCCTTTGCCTGTTTCGGGACTACTCGCCCGAAAACGTCGTCGTCAACCATAACCACGGGAGCCAGGGCGCATGAACCGACGCAGTTTACCCGTTCCAGGCTAAACTTGTAATCTTCAGTAGTTTCACCGGCGTCGATTCCCATTTCACGTTCCAAAGCCTCCATCACCTGCATACCGCCCCTGACGTGGCAGGCGGTGCCGAGGCATACTTTTACCGTGCGCTCACCGCGGGGACTAAAATAGAACTGGGAGTAAAATGTTGCGGTGCCGTATACATTGCTTTCCGGAATCCCGATCATCTCGGCGATGTCCCGGATTGCTTCTTCAGGCAGGTAGCCAACTTCGTTTTGGACAGCCTGCAGCATGGGGATTACTTCGCTGCGTTTACCTTCAAAGGCAGCTAATGCTTTACTGGTTAAATCCTGCAATTCCTGCAAATCCTTCCCTCCATTCATTTTTTATAAAGTTTGATCAAAGCTTAGCACTTCATTGTGCTAAATTTACTCACTTAT
>SL_8KL_010_SEDDRAFT_10003055_pt1 | contig 13914 bp, 16 predicted proteins | sample SodLakKL_010_SED_4_FD_11160 | JGI IMG/M metagenome (IMG submission 11160) | reverse complement strand
AGCTGGCGGGCGATGATTTCCTGGATCAGGATGGCAAACTCGTAAGCCTGATCCAGGTTCAGGAGCGCATAAACGCAGATGGCCAGAATAAAGCCTCCGCTGGCAAAGAAGACGATCGGGTTCATGTCCAGTCCGAACTTTTTAAAATTCCGCCCTTCTATTTTATCGCTCAGTTTTTGGCCGCAGCTGTTATCCATTTTGGAGGTTCCTCCTTGCTGGCAGTTTAAAAATAACCTGTTATTTTTAATAGCTTTGAAAATAAAAAGGAAACTTCATATTACTCGAGTTTCCATTAATAATCCTAACGTACATTAAACTGTTTTTCCAGTCAGCGGGAGGGAATCTAACAATTATATACCGGTAATCAGTATGCCAATTATTTAATTTTGTTTTTCCTCCTCCTTTTCTTTAGGCTGGGGCAAATCTTTAAACCCCACCAGTCTTTCTATAATTTGGCCGATCATAATTACGGCACTCAGGGTTAGAACGAAGCGTAGGGCGGTGAAAGCAGGACCCAGGAATTGGGTTTCAGCAATTAACTGGGGCATTTTTATGGCTGCCCACGCTCCGAGGAAAATAACTATATTGGATAAACGGGCTCCTTTTTGCATCAGTGAACCGGCCATGGGAAAGGCGATATAAACCGGGCCGGTAGGTATCGTGCCCAGGATAAAAGAAATGAGGACTCCTTTAAAACCGGTGCCTTTGCCGATCAGGCCGGTAATTTTTTCTTTGGGGACCCATACCTGCAGCAAGCCCATCAGGATAAATACCGGGGGAATGATCAGGACCATCTCCCTCATATAATCCAATGCTACTTCAGAAGAGCGCCAGGCTATATCGGGAGTCCAGGCAACCAGGGCCAGGTAGATAAATGCCAGTACTATTGGCGCTTTGAATTTAATGATTGCATTCATCCCAGAATCACTCCCAGGATTATGGCGATAACTATGGCGGCAATAAAGCTGAGGCTGTTGCGCAGCAGGGTAAACTTTTTGCCCAGAGCGTTTATTTCCAGGGGCGCGGTTACAATGCCGACCATGACCAGGGTGGTGATGAAAACCGCCACGGTGGTTACTGTAGCCCCGGAATTGAGAAGCGAACCGGCCAGAGGAAATGATACCAGGGCCGGGATCAAAGTTATAGCCCCGAGAATAGCTGCGGCGCCAGCGGCTGTTAACCCTGCCTCAGCGCCGAGAAGCCGGGAGATAGTTTCGGGTGGGAGGGTGCCCAGGATCAACCCGACCACCCCTACAATGGCCAGCAGGGAAGGGGCCATATTCGACAGGGCTTTTGCTCCTATTTTGAAAGCCTGGGCGGTTTTGGCCCTGCTCTTCCATATGGACAGTCCCAGGCAGATGGCCAGAAAAGTATAAATTGTTATAATGGTGGTCATTTATATCCCTTCCTGTTAACCATTAGAAATGTTTTTTATTCATACTGCATGGCTAAAACGACCAGGCGGGTATCGGCCTTGATCTGCCGGGCCAGATCGGGCCCGATCAGCACGATAGAGCCGCTGGTAACAGTGTGTTCTTGATCGGAGACCAGGATTTTACCCTGCCCTTCGACAATATAAAAGGCGGTGCTGCGTTCCATCACGCAGGGCGGTACTTTCTGGCCCGGTTCAAAACAGACCAGGAGCAGCTTGAAATTATCCGTAACCGCCAGTTCTTTTTTGATAAATTCCGCGGTGGAAAACTTTTTAAGATCTTCAAGGTTTATGACCTGCATTAAAGACCCTCCTTTGGGGGCAAAATGAAAATGCTCAAGGACGCATACTTATTAATTAACAGTAACTGATCGCGCCCTTTTTGCAGTTTGCCGAACAATCGAGGCAGACCAGGCACTCTTTTTTATTGATCGTATAGTGCTTATCATTTACTTCGACTGCATCTGCCGGGCATACCTTTTTGCAGATCGCGCAGCTGGTGCACTTTTCCTGGTCGATGACCATGGTGTATCTGGCTGTTGTTGCCGGCAGGCTCAAAATCGTCCCGTACGGGCACAGGTAACGGTGCCACAGTTGTTCCGGAAAGAAGAAGGTCAGGATCACGCCAATGGCGAACAATGCCGGCAGGACCGGAATCTGCCTGCCGGTGACCATACTGGTGATGAAGGTGGCAACAAACAGGGCAAAAACCAGGTACCGGATCCAGGGTCTGGTCAGCGCCTGCAGTGTTTTATGTCCCTTGAGGCCCAGTTTTTTCTTGACCCAGGTCACCCCGTTCATCACGGTGTTGATCGGGCAGATCCAGCCGCAGTATATTCTGGACAGCAGCAGGGCCAGGACTACCCCTAAAAGGAACAGGCCCATCCAAAGTTGAATCCGGCCGGTTCCGACCAGGAACAGGAACAGGGCCAGGAAGGTAAGCTGGATTATTAATTGAAGTTTGTTTTTCATGGTTCAAACATCCTTTCCGGTTATAGTTGTCTAGAGTATACTTTAAAGTGAAGCATAAAAAAGTTACCGATGTAACTAATTTATAGCCAATCGGGGTGGTTATGATTAAAATTGATCAATATCTCGACGCCCTGGCCGGGTTGAGCCTTTTTACCAGTTTTTCCAAAGAAGAGCTGGCGAGTATGTTCAATTCATCAGAATGTGAGATTAAAGGGTATGCCAAAGATCAGATTATCCACCTGCAAAATGAGGTATGCCGGGCCATGGATATAATCCTGGAAGGGAAGGTAGCCGTGCAAAAGATTGACGAGGAAGGGAACGTCTTAACTATTAATGTTTTTTCAGCGCCGGATGTGATCGGGGCCCACCTGGTGTTTTCAACCAACAACTTCTACCCGATGACCGTTGTTTCCGAAACGGATACGGTGATCCTATGCCTGCCCAGAGAATTCATTATTGAATTGGGCCGCCGTAATCTCGATTTTATGGTGGCCCTGCTTGGAACCATTTCCGACCGGATGCTGATCCTGGCTGATAAAATCAGGACCATCTCTCACAAGACTATCCGCCGGCAGATTGTCGCCTTTCTCACCTATGAATACCACCTCCAGAAAAAACCGGTTATAAGGTTGAATTATTCAAAGAAGGAGCTGGCGGAAAGGCTGGGGGTACAGAGGTCTTCATTAAGCAGGGAATTAAATAAAATGCGCTGGGAAGGCCTGCTCGAATATGATGCCCGGACAATTACCCTGAAAAATTTGAAAGTGGATCAGGGTTAGAGGCTATGGTAAGTAATTATCTGGAAACTGCCCGGGCGGGAATGCATTATGTCGGCAACTGTTATATAATGCAATCAGGGTGAGTTTACAATGGATAATGAAATCATGGAAAACATAACAGAACTAAATAATTATTTTGCCTCTCATAAAGACATTGCAACGGTATACCTTTTTGGTTCGTACGGTACCGAACTTTATGATCCTCAGCGAAGCGATATAGATCTGGCAATCATATTTTCTCGATATCTTGATCTTAAAGAAGAAATGCTGATTGATGCTGAAATATCTATGATTATTGGGCGGGATGATGTTGATATAACTAACTTAAATAAAGCAAGGGTAGATATTTGTTATCAAATCCTTTCCACTGGTGAAAATATATATGAAAAGGACAGGCTTGTTACTGTTGATTTTGTCGAAAAGACATTAAAATATTATTTTGATTATGGGATCACTTTATATAAAATGAAGGTTGATTTTGTAGAGGCCTTAAAGGAGGAATCTGCAACCCGTGATCGATGAGGATAAAATTCTTTCCAATTTACGAACAAATCGACAACAAAGAAGTTTATAAATATGTAGTTGAGGGAACTGCTGATATTGAATCTTTTATTGATGATATAACTGCGATGATCTCCCAAGAAAAAGATTAAGTAGTGAAAGTGATTTAGACATAAGGTGCCTGTCAAAATATTGATTTTGACTATAACCATTAAGAAAGGCTTTGTGGTATAAATTGAACCCAATGGAATGGCAAAACACGGGCGGTATACTGGCGGTAGATATCGGCAGTGGGACCCAGGATATCTTGATTTACCGGCCTGACGTGGAAATGGAGAATAACGTTAAGCTGATCCTTCCTTCGCAGACCCGGGTTGTGGCCGGGCGGATTGAAAGGTTGACGGAAGAAGGCAGAGATGTTTTTATTCACGGCCATTTAATGGGAGGTGGCAGTTCTTCCGGCGCGGTCAAGCGACATATCCAGGCCGGCTATAATGTTTATGCCACCCACCAGGCGGCCCTGACCATCAAAGACAACCTGGAAAAAGTAGCCGACCGGGGTATCCAGGTAGTGGACTCTTCGCCTGAAAACTGCGCCCATATTGAGTTTAAAGATATAGATGTTCCGGCATTAAGGGAAGCTCTAAAGGCCTTTGAGATAGAGCTGCCCCCGGTGTTTGCTTTTGCCGTCCAGGACCACGGGTTTTCCCCGGACAGGAGCAACCGCCAGTTTCGCTTTGAGCACTGGGAAAGGTTTTTATCCTCAGGGGGCAGCCTGGCGGATTTAATCTACGATCAAAGCAATCTGCCCGCTTATTTTACCAGGATGAAGGCGGTCATGGAAAGCTGCCGGGGAGAGGCCGAACAAATTTGGGTTATGGATACCGGGGCCGCAGCGATCATGGGTACTCTGGAAGATCCAAAGGTAAGGCAAGCCACAAACGGGCAGGGCGCTTTGCTGGTCAATGTGGGCAACCAGCACACCATCGCCTTCCTGGTAGCCGGCAGCAGGGTATACGGGGTTTTCGAGCACCATACCGGCAGGCTTACTGCAGATACTCTGCTCGATTACCTGACCCGCTTTCAGCAGGGCAGCCTCACCCATGAAGAGGTTTTTGATGATCACGGCCACGGGTGCGCCATTCTTCCCGGGGCCGGGAATTATCTCTTCGATTTTATTTCTGTCACCGGTCCGCGGCGGGGTTTGGCCAAAGATATCGGCTACATGGCGGTGCCGCATGGAGACATGATGATTTCCGGGGCGGCCGGCCTGGTTAGAAGCGTGCTGAATAAAAGGGGCGGCTGTTAAAGCCGGAAAAGCTTAACGGGGTGGGAATTATTTTTCTTGGAGAACTGGAAGGCCTGTCTTGCTAAGCTGGGCCGGTTTTTTTGTGTATATAGTTGCCGCACTAATCTTTCGGCTGCCGCCTGGAGATCTTGTCCAGGTACATCCGGTTATCGGCGATCCTGTATATATCTTCCAGAGATCCGTCTTTTCTTTCCGCGGTGGCGATACCGATGGAAAGGCTTAGAGGCAGTTCGGGATCATTTTCATTGTATTCTTTGATATGGGCCCTGACTCTTTCTGTTATTTCTCTGCTTACTGCTATGTCGGTATTGGGTAGAAGCACGGTGAATTCGTCGCCTCCTACCCGGGCCAGAATATCCGACTGCCGCAGGGACCGGTGCAGGATCCCGGCACAGATTTTAAGTAGTTCATCTCCCTTAGCATGGCCCATGTTGTCGTTGACCGCTTTCAGCCCGTCCAGGTCGGCAACTATTATGGAAATCGGATAATCCCTGCCGGCTTCCAGGCGATTCATTTCTCCTTCGAAAAAGGCCCGGTTGTAAAGGCCGGTTAAAGGATCATGAAGGCTCAAATAATGCAATTTTTCCTCGTATTTCTTTCTCACCGTAACATCCTGGCTTGACCCGACAATATAGGCCGGGCGACTATCCTGAAATACAGGGGTCAGGGTGGTTTGCCAGACGCATTTACCGCCGGGAAGATCCAGGGTTTCTTCGTAAGTGATGGGGCTTCCTTTTTTGATGCAGTGCCGGTAGTTGTTTTCCACCTGTCTTCCTGTCTCCGGGCCGAGGAGTTCTCGCGGTGTATTACCCATAATCTCTTCCAGGCTTATCCCTGTTTTTTGCTGGTGAGTCCGGTTTGTCCTCATAAACCTGAATGTATTTTCATCTATTATCTCTATTAAAAATAGGGCATCCTGGGTTCCGTTAAATACTTTTTCATATTCTTCCATCAGGGAACGGTATTTATCCTCTGCTTCTTTGCGGGCGGTAATATCCTCCAGGATGCAGTCAAAATAGAGAGGGTTTCCTGCTTCATCTTTGATCAGCTGGGCGGTATCCAGGCACCAGATTACCGTTCCGTCTTTTTTCCTCAATTTAAGTTCCAGTGAAGTGTAGCAGTCATTTTCGATGACCTGATCTGATGCTTTTTTTCTTTCTGCGGCGTCATAGTAGAGGTCGCACATGTTCAATCCTTTTATTTCCCGTTCTGATTCAAAGCCAAAGATATTGAGAAAGGCCTGGTTGACCATTATAAATTCTCCATTTTCACCGGGGGTGACCCTGTATACCCCGACCGGAAGGTTTTCCAGCAGGGTCCGGTATTTTCTTTCGCTTTCCTGCAGGGATTTTTCGGCCTGCTTGCGGTCGGTTATATCGCGGCAAACGCAAATATAGGCCTGTTCTCCGGCAAAGAAGACCCCGGTAACGCTTACTTCTGCATCAAATACCCGGCCATCTTTGCGCTTGTATATAGTTTCAAAGTATTTGTTGATACCGGAAAATTTGCCGAACAGGCTGCGCAGATCCTCTTCGGTCATTTCCGCATGCCAGTCCCAGGCCTGAAGGGTATGCAGGTCTTTTTCAGAATAGCCGAGCATGTCGATGAAGTTCTGGTTGGCTTCGATAACCCGCAGCTCCCTGTCGATAATCACAACCCCGTCGCGAATGCTGTTCATCAAGACCTCGAAGCTGTAATTGTCATCTTCCCGTCGGATGTTCATCAGTTTATTCTCCCGTTTATTTCCCGATTAACAAGTTATGATGCGTTTTTTCGGCAGGAATTCCAAAAATCCTGCAAGATTTACCGGAAAGCCCCTGATCTGCTTTTTATTGAGCATTCAACGGGTTTTATGTTAAGCTATCAGTGAAAAGATTAAGGCAAGTGCAAAAAATGTGCAGGAAGCCGGACTGATAATAGTCAAAAAGAAGAGAGCAGAGAAGGAGTTGAAGACATGATCAGGAATTTGCCGGTTATAAAAATGGGGAATATAAAAATTAATGCTTTGGTTGTCGTGATCCTTGTAGTGGCCCTACTGCTTGCATCAGGGTGTGTCGAAGAACACCAGGTTGAACTGGCGGCGGAACCGGAAGAAGGCGGAAGCGTAGATGGAGCCGGAAGCTACGAACACGAAACCCTGGTTACCGTACAAGCGGAACTGGCTGAAGGTTATGTATTCGCCGGTTGGAGTGAAGACGGGGAGATCGTGAGCGAAGAGAAAAATTACCAGTTCGAAGTGGTGGCGGACAGGAGCCTCGTCGCTCTTTTTGAAGAAGAAGTAGGCTATATTGAAGTGGATCTCTTTTTTGGCGACAGGGAAGCAATTAATACCGGCCAAACCGGGGAATACGGCTATGTAACACCGTTTACTATTGAAATATCCGATCCGGAAGACCCGGACGCTCTGCTTCAGAAGGCCCTGGAGGAATTGATCAAAAACCCGCCTGCGCAAGAAGAAGATTTGACAGGCGTGGTCCATGACCGGTTGGATATCCTGGCGGTCGAGGTTGATCCCGGTCAGGGTGTGGCCGAAGTTGATGTAAGCGCTGAAATGTTCGGCGAACAGTGGCCGGGCGGCTCACTACCCGGAACCGTTTTCATGCAGGCGGTGGTCTTGACCGCCACCCAGTTTCCCGAAATAAATGCGGTAATAGTTACGGTTGAAGGGAAACTGTGGGATGACAGCCACCGGATTTGGGACAGCCCCCTGGGGGCGGATGATGTGCTTTGAAAGGGATTTCTGTCCCACCGGAATACCGGTCGCGCAGGCCGGAGCTAAAAGATAAGCCATGACCGAGCATGATTAAGAAGACAGATCAAATCTACGGGAGGTGCAGGCAATGGTTCATTTTGTATCCAAGGATCACCATATCTTCAAATTTTCCGCTAAGAAAGATCCCGCCCTGACTTTGAATCCGGGAAAAAGTGTCCGCCTGGAAACGATGGACTGTTTTTCTAACCAGATCCAGAAGCCCGAGGACAGGCTGGAAGAGGTGGACTGGGATAAGATAAACCCTGCCACGGGCCCGGTCTACATAGCAGGGGCCAAGAAAGGAGACGCTTTAAAGGTATCGGTGGAAGAAATCAAGATCAACGATCAGGCCGTCATGCTTACAGGCAAAGACCTGGGAGTACTCGGCCATAAGCTGGAAGGCTTTCATTCAAAGGTGCTGCCGATTAAAGGAGGCAAAGCTGTCTTTGATGATAAAANTGCTTTTGCAATAGATCCGATGATCGGGGTGATCGGGGTGGCCCCGCAAGATAAGGAAATTAACTGCGGGACTCCCGATGTTCACGGAGGAAACATGGATACCAGCCTGATCAGGGAAAATGCCATAGTTTACCTTCCGGTCTGGGTGGAGGGAGGTTTGCTTGCCGCCGGCGACCTTCACGCTGTAATGGGCGACGGCGAGGTCTGCGTTTCGGGAGCGGAAGTTTCAGGCGAAGTCCAGCTGAATGTGGCCCTGGTAAAAGAACTTAACTTGCCTACTCCCCTGGTGGAAAATGAGCGGATCCTGGCTGTGATTTATTCCCATGAAAGCCTGGATGAAGCTGTGGCAGGCGCGGTGGAAATCATGGAAGAGTTGATTGGCAGGAACACGGGCCTCTCCACGGCTGAAATTGCCATGCTTCTCAGCGCCGGCGGACAGGTCAGTATTTCGCAGGTGGTTGATCCCTTGAAAACCGCCCGTTGCGAGATCCCCAAATGGATCCTGGACAATTACGGCTTCAGCCTCTATTAACCCCAATTTTTCAGGGGGACGGAGTTGTTGACACCTCGATGAGACAGCCTGTGACGCCGGCATGCTTTTAGGAAGGGCTTACTTGACATTGTTGTCAAAAACTCCGTCCCCCTGACATCCTGACATTTTACAGTGAGGGGTGTTTTTCCTTGAGCCGGGCGTAGAGGTAGGTTCCGAAAATCATGCCGATGAAGGTAAAAAAGCCGTATATTTTTCCTTCCCCCAGCTGGGCCAGGACGGTTCCGGGGCAGGCGCCGGATATGCCCCAGCCGATCCCGAACAGTCCCGCACCCAGCAGGCTCCAGGGGCCAAGTTTTTTTTCGCTGATTTTAAGTGGTTCACCATTTTTAACCGGGCGCGTTGATCTTTTCAGAATTTGCATCCCGACGACTCCGACAATAACAGCGATGCCAATTACTCCGACCAGGGTATAATCCTCACCGGTAAACATGCCCACAATCAGGTCAAACTCCGAGGCGCCGACCCGGCTCAGGGCGAACCCGAATAATATTCCAAATCCCAGGAATCCCATTTTTTTGTTCATTACCAGGCCCCTCCCATCAAAGTGATCCGGATCAGGTTGGCGGAAATAATTCCGCCGATTACAAACATGATTGTGGCAAGGATACTTGAAATATGCAGGTTGCTAATGCCATGGATGCTGTGTCCGGAAGTGCAGCCCCCGGCAATGCGGGCCCCAAGCCCCAGTAAAACACCGCCGATAAAAAAGTAAATCGCGCTGGCTAAAGGAGGCCAGCCAATAATAGCGGTGAATCGGCCCATTTCAGAGGTAAAACCGAGATTGCCGGAAAGGACGGAGGAAATAAAACCGCCCAGGATGATACCGCCGATGAAGTAAACCCGCCAGCTCCAGGTTTCTTTGAATTTTGTATTAATCCACTGCAGGTGCCGGGCCGGGAGGAAGATTTTTACCAGGTTCCCGTAACCGGTGGAAACCCCCAGGGCTGTATTGAAATAATAGTAGAGCAGGGGTACGAGCAGGCCGATGATGATGCCCCCGGCCCAAAAGGGCCAGGGGTCGACAAAGATTCTTTGCAGGATTGCTGTGATCACTGTTCATCACCGCCACCTTCCATTGGAAAGCCGGCAGCAGACCAGGCAGTAGTTCCTCCCAAAACATTAAAAACCCGTTTGAAATTTCTTTGTTTGAGCAGGCTGGCCGCTATCATGGAGCGGTTGCTGGTGTTGCAAAAAACGATGATCGGTTTTTCAGGTTCCCATTCCGTGTAGCGCTGCCGTATGTCCGGGGTAGGGACGTTAATAGTTTCTTTAATATGCGCTTCTTCAAACTCGCTCGCGGCCCTGGTATCTAGGGCCAGCACTTTATAATTATCGATCAGATCACGTAGTTTATGGACAGAGAGTGTTTCGATGTTGTCCACAGTCAGGCCTTTGTTAATCCAACTCTCGATAGATCCATCCAGGTAACCGGCAATATTGTCAAGGCCTACGGTATAAAAGGAGTTTTTGATTTTGTCCAGGTTGTCGTGGTGATCCATCACCAGGATCAGTTTGTCCTCTGGGGGGACTACCCAGCCGGCAAATGTAGGCAAGTTGCCATGTTTGCTGATACTGAAGGATCCGGGGATGTGGGCGGCGGCAAAAGACTGGTAATTGCGGACATCGACAACTGAATACCCTCCCTTTTCAATGGCCTCAGCAGCATCATCCGGCCCAAGGGGAGTGGTTTCCATTGTGTCCCGGAGCAACACCGGCCCTTCCCGGTTGATCTCGGTACAGCGGGCAAAATGATCGGGCGCAGATGGCATGCCGGTAAGAAGGTCTTCCTTAAAAGCTTCTAAATCTTCATGCTGAAGGGCGTAATTTTGTTTTCGTTCGATGCCAATGGTGCTCCAAAGCTTGGCTGAAAGGGCCCGGCCGCAGAGGGAGCCCATGCCGTGAGCAGGATAGACCTCGATATGATCGGGCAGTTCCTTGATCCTTTTTATGCTGTCAAAAAGTTTTTCGGCCAGTTCTTCTTCCTGGTTGGGGAAAAGGTCGGGCCGGCCGACATCTCCGACCAACAAAGTGTCACCGGTAAATACCAGCACCGGTTCTTCTCCTCTTTCCAGGTCGGTGACCAGGGTGATGGTACAGTCCGGGGTGTGGCCGGGAGTTTCGAGCATCTTAAAACGCAGGTTTTCGACATTAAATTCTTCTTCGTCATCCAGGGCGTGATGGGGGAAAGTGCAATTCCCGTTCTTGGGGGCATAGATCTGCGCCCCTGTTTTATCTGCCAGCTCCATGTGGCCGGAGACAAAATCGGCATGAAGGTGTGTTTCAAGCACTGCCGCGATCTCCATGCCAAATTCTTCGGCCTTATCAATGTAGGACTCGATATTACGGGCCGGATCGACGACTACGCACTTTTTCCCGCTTCCGATAACGTATGAACACTGAGCGATGCCCGGGGTATAAATTTGGGCAAAATGCATAAGTTCCTCCTCCTTTAAATTTATTTATATTTGTAATACTGTTCGTGAGATTATTTATTATAAACCATTATATTCTTAAATCGCAGCCAGGTAAAATTATATTATTGCCAGATGGCAGTGATAACTGCGGCTGCAGTCACAACACATAAACTGGTTAAAACCAGGCCAAAGCGCATAAATGAAGCGAAGGGAAAAGGCGCTTTGCTCATAACCATCAGGGCTGCCTGGTGAGTGGGAATTAGCAGGGTCAGGTTTGAACCGGCTGCTGCGGCCATCAGGGCCGCTGCTGTCCCCAGGCTGCTGCCCCCGGCGATTCCCACGGCCAGCGGGGCCATAAATACGGCTGCGGCTGAATTGTTGATGGCGTTGGACAGGACCGATGCCACCAGGATCAACATTAATATTAACCAGAAAGGAGTAAATCCTTCCGTAAAGCCGGCCAGGGCCGAGGAGAGCATCGCAAGGGCTCCGGTGTGCTCCAGGGTTTCGCCGATGCCAAGCATGGAGCCCAGAAAAAAAACAATCTTCAGGTCGATATTTTTATAAGCAGTAGTTGGCTTCAACACTCCGCTGATGATCATGAGCAGGGCTGCACTGCCGAAGCCAAAAGCAGGGTGTAAAAGACCGAAACTGACAGCAATTATCGCTGCCAGAAGAATGATCAGAGTAACCTGCATTTGACGGGTGGAAAAGGGTGCAAAATATATTTTCTCATCCAGATCTGCCTGTTCGCCGTTACCTGCTGTTGAGGCTTCTGCTTTTGCATTATCCCCGAATTGGCCTTCAGTCCCGTCCGGGCTATCTTCAGGACGATCGCCTGGCAATTCTTTTGATGAGCATTTATCATTTTCCACCGGCCTGCTGCCTGCTCCTGGAACTATACCGCAGGATCTGCATAGAAGCCATGAAATAAAGGCCATTCCCAGCATGGCCAGTCCGTGGGGCGCGTAATCGAACATTTTAAATGACTGCCCGGTTGCTGAAAACATGTAGGAAGCAATTATGATATTGGGAGCGCTTCCAACCAGGGTCGCCGTGCCGCCCAGTATTGAGGCCATAGCCAGGGGCAGTCCAAAACTGCCAGGATCAACCCCGGCCCGCCTGGCCATTCTAACTGAGGTAGGCAGCATGAGTCCTACTGCTCCTACATTATTCATAAATGCAGAAAGGATTGAGCTGGTTGCGGCGATGCTCAAGGTCTGGCCTTGCAGGTTGTGCACCCGACGGGCCACGCCCTGGCCCAGTCCCCGCAGGATTTTTGACTCAACTATCCCCTGGCTGACCAGAAATACGGAAACGATTGTGGCCAGGGCAGGATGGCCGAATCCGGAGAAAATTACATCGGGTGGGGCTGTGCCGGAAAGGCCCAAAACAAGCAAACCTGTTAGGGCCACCAGATCAATCCGAAACTTTCCGGATGCAACCAGGGCCAGGACAACAAATAATATGGCCCAGGCTATGATTTGTTCTATCCCAAGTGTCAACTCCTTACCTGAGACCTGATCCTAATATTATAAATATTAATATATATTATATATCAAGATCATTAATAAAAAAAGAGCCCGAAGCGGCTCATCAGTGTTAATAAAAGTTAATCTGAAAAGCAAGGCCGGGATTTATTCTGCAAGGGCCTTATGGGTTTGATGCGGGATTCCTGCCACCTGTTCCAGTTTCCTGACCGCCGGGGCCAGGTAGGCTGGTGAGACTGATTTTAGGTTTTCTGGCTATAGCCAAACTTTTTGGCTTTATATTAAGTTAGAAACTCATGAAGCTGGAACTTCACCATCCAATGGAGGAAAATGAATATGCATTTTAGAGATAAAATTTCTGTTAAATTAGTAACACCAACTGGTTTAGTAATACTCACACCCGACTGTGGTACTCGCCGGCGCAGGGAATGCAGACGGGCTGCCCGCTCTTGACCCTGGCCCGCGGTTCCATCACCTTTTCGCCGCATTCGGCGCATGTAACCGAGTTAAAGATCTTTGCTTTTTCAGGTATTTCCTGTTTTGTGGTTTGGATATCGACCACTTTTCCCAGCGGGTCGTTGAGGTATTGCTGAAGCGCTTTAGCGGTTAATTCTGAAAAACGTTCCTGCTCTTCTTCTGTGGCTTCGCCGGCTAAAACTTTCCGGCGCAGTTCGGCCAGTTCCGGAAAGCGGTTTTCATCGGGTCCGTGAGGGACGATGCGGACAGCCTTGTTGTCCGAACGGCGGATGAAGGTGTAGGCCGGTTTACCGTGATCATAAAAGATCAGGTTTCCCTTGCCCATGGTGCAGCCGGTGATATACTGCACGGCATCGACGGAGCAGTTGTCGTTTTCGACGATGGCCACTATTTCCTCGTCAATATCACGGCCGCTCTGCAGTTCTTTCAAAGCCGCTTCCGCGACACGGTAGCCCATGGCCAGGCCGATACAGCTGTGCCCGTGGAATTTCGTTACCTCATCCCAGCCTGCCAATTCTTTCATGGTGGTAATCTCTCCCAGCTTATTTCAGAATTGAGATTTTCATCATCTCTGACCATAGTGCCAATATCACCTTTCCCAACTGGACCCTGTTATTGCCTGCTTAGTTTGATTTTATCTTGAGTTACCAGAATTTACAATAACACGGGCTTTGCCTCCCGCCCGGAGATAGATATAGCGGGTAGCCAACTATTTTATGACTTATATTTACCGGTACCCGAACTGTCTCAATCCAGGAACAGCCTAAAGTTTTCAT
>SL_8KL_010_SEDDRAFT_10003052_pt1 | contig 13919 bp, 12 predicted proteins | sample SodLakKL_010_SED_4_FD_11160 | JGI IMG/M metagenome (IMG submission 11160) | reverse complement strand
GTCGGCCGGGACCTCGCGCCCGCCTGACCGGTCGCCCACTGGGCGTCGCGGACGCCGGCGGACGCCACCAGGCGCCGGCGGACGCCACCAGGTGCCGGCGGACGCCACCAGGCGCCGGCGGACGCCACCGGGCGTCGCGGACGCCACCAGGCGCCGGCGGGGTCAGACGTCCGCGTAGCCGAGGCCGCGGAAGCCGCGATCAAGGATGCCGTCGGCGAACCGTGCCACCTCGGCGTCGACGTCGTCGGGCAGTTCGGCCTCCAGCGCCCGGGCGAACGCGTCGGCCGTCGCGTTGATGGTCACGGTGAACCCGGCCTCGCTCTGCTGGAACACCATCAGGGGGTCCTCGGCCACGGCCGCCATGAACACCTCCCAGGAGTCGAGGTGGTCGACGTACAGCGCGCGCACCCGCTCGGCGCCGGGGTCGTCGACGGGGTCGACCAGCCGCTCACGGACCTCGAGCAGCGCTGCCTGACCGTCGGCGGCCACCTCGCTGGCGCCCTCCAGGGCCGCCTCGGGGCTGTCGGGATCGTTGAAGGTGTCGGCCAGTCCATCCTGGAAGGCGATCATCGCGCGCTCGGAGGCGTCGATGTCGGTCAGCAGGCGACCGTAGACGAGGTCCCGCCCGTCGAGGACGTCGAGGTCGAGGGGCTCGAGCTCGGCGTCGGGGTCGACCGGAGGCGCCCCCGGTCCGTCATCCTCCGGCCCCCCGCGGTCCGGCCCCCCGCGGTCCGGCCCCCCGCGGTTCGGCTCCCCGTCGTCCGGCCCGCCGTCGTCACCCTCCGGCTCGGCGGCCTGGCCGTCGGTGGCGCCATCGGGTGACGCGGTCGGCTCAGGCTCCCCCGGCAGGCCGGTGCCCACGAACAGGGCGAGCGGCACCCCGACGACGACCGCCAGCAGCGCCACCACCAGCGGCCACCGGCGACGTCGTGGCCGCGCGCTCCCGGGGTCCCCAGACCGCGGAGAGCCGCTGCTGCCGGCTGCCGGCACCGAGGTGGATCGCGGCACCACCGGGGGTGGGGGCGGCCCCTCCGGATCCGCGTCGGGTGGCCCGGAACGGCCATCGGCTGGCCCGGAACGGCCATCGGGTGGCCCGGAACGGCCATCGGGTGGCCCGGAACGGCCCTCGGGTGACCCGGAACGGCCCTCGGGTGACCCGGAGCGGTCCTCCGGTGGCGGTGGCGGCATCCCGGGCGGGCGTGGCTCGTCCATGCGATCTGCCCTCCCGACGTCCCGCCACCCGGTCCGGCGGCCTCGCCGCCACGGTACCGAGCGTCACACGGGCCGGACCGCGTACCCGGCGTCCTCGAGGGCGCCGGTCAGGCGCGCGACGTGGTCGTGCCCCCGCGTCTCGAGCTCCAGGATCACATCCACCTGGCCGAGCTCCAACCGGTGCTCGAGGCGGTGGTGGGCGACCCCGACGACGTTGGCCCGCTCCTCGGCGACCAGGGCCAGCAGCCGCGACAGGGCCCCCGGAGCGTCGGTGACGCGGGTCCGCAGGGTCGCATACCGCCCCACCGAGGCCAGCCCACCCGTCACCAGGTGCTGCAGGACCAGCGGGTCGATGTTGCCGCCGGACAGGGTCGCGACGATGGGGCCCGGACCGGTGACCTTGCCGGCCATCAGCGCGGCGACCGCGGCGGCCCCCGCGGGCTCGGTGACCAGCTTCGCCCGCTCCAGCAGCAACACCACCGCTGAGGCCAACTCGTCGTCGGTGACCGTGATCACCTCGTCGACCAGCGCCTCCACGTGCGCCAGGGTCAGCTCCCCCGGACGCTTGACCGCGATGCCGTCGGCGATCGTGGAGGAGGCGGGCAGCGTGAGCGGATGGCCCGCCTGCAGCGAGGGCCCGAAGGCGGCGCACCCCTCGGCCTGGACCCCGATGATGCGCACGTCGGGACGCAAGCCCCGGACCGCTACGGCGATCCCCGACAGCAGCCCGCCGCCCCCGAGGCACACCACGACCGTGCCGAACTCCTCCACCTGCTGGACCACCTCGAGCCCGAGCGTGCCCTGGCCCGCGATGACATCCTCATGGTCGAAGGGGTGGACGAACACCGCGTCGTGCTCGGCGGTGAAGGCCCGCGCCGCCGCCATGGCGTCGTCGAAGGTCTCGCCCTCGGTGCGCACCCTGGCGCCGTAGGCCACCGTGGCATCGAGCTTGGGCAGCGGCGCCTCCACGGGCATGAACACCGTCGAGCGCACCCCCTGCAGGGTGGCGGCCAGCGCCACCCCCTGGGCGTGGTTGCCGGCCGAGGCGCAGACCACGCCCCGGGCCCGCTCCTCCTCGGTCAGCTGCGAGATGCGGTTGTAGGCGCCACGCAGCTTGAACGACCCCGTCCGCTGGAGGTTCTCGCACTTGAGGAGCACCTCGGTGCCGACCCGCTCGCTCAGGGCCCGCGAGCGCTGGACAGGCGTGACGTGGGTGACGCCGGCGATGCGCTCAGCGGCCTCGCGCACGGCGTCCAGCGTGACCAGCTCCACGACCCCTCGCTCCCTCGGCGCTTCCCGAGCCTAGACCCCGACGCCATCGGCGAGCGTTCACTAGCGTCGCCTACGAGCAACCCCAACCGACCGCGCCACAGGAGCGAGCAGCCACCATGACCGACGAGTTCCGTACCGCCAAGGACACGATGGGTGAGATGCAGATCCCGATCGACGCGCTATGGGGGGCGTCGACCCAGCGGGCGGTCGAGAACTTCCCCGTCTCGGGCGTCCCCGTCCCACTCGACGTCGTCCACGCCCACGCGATGCTGAAGTGGGCGGCCGCAGCCGCCAACCAGGAGACCGGCGTCATCGATGCCGAGGTCGCCGAGGCGATCAAGCAGGCCGCCGACGAGGTGATCAACGGCGATCTCGACGAGCACTTCCCGGTGGACACCTTCCAGACCGGGTCGGGCACCTCGACGAACATGAACGTCAACGAGGTGGTGGCCAACCGGGCCAAGCAGCTGCTGGGCGAGGACCTGACCTCCAGCAAGGTGCACCCCAACGACCACGTCAACGCCTCGCAGTCCTCCAACGACACCTTCCCCACCTCGGTGCACGTCGCCGTGGCCCGGGTCGCGAAGGGGCACCTCGTCCCCTCCCTCGAGCACCTCGCCGCGGCGTTGCGCGCCAAGGAGGCCGAGTGGCAGGACGTCGTCAAGTCGGGCCGCACCCACCTGATGGACGCCACCCCGGTGACGCTCGGCCAGGAGTTCAGCGGCTACGCGCGCCAGGTCGAGCTGGGCATCGCCCGGGTGCACAAGGCGCTGGAGTCGATCTACGAGCTGGCACTCGGTGGGACCGCGGTGGGCACCGGCATCAACTGCCCACCCGGATTCGTCGACCGGGTCATCGAGCTGATGGCCGAGCGCACGGAGCTGCCCTTCCGCGAGGCGGAGAACCACTTCGCCGCCCAGGGGGCGATGGACGCCCTGGTCGAGGTGTCCGGAGCGCTGAAGACGATCGCCGCCAGCATGTTCAAGATCGCCAACGACATCCGCTGGCTGTCGTCCGGGCCGCGGACGGGACTGGGTGAGCTGCAGCTTCCGGAGATCCAGCCAGGGAGCTCGATCATGCCGGGCAAGGTCAACCCCGTGATCCCGGAGTCGGTCCGCCAGGTCTGCGCCCAGGTGATGGGCAACGACGTCGCGGTCGGCATCGGCGGCATGTCCGGGGACCTCGAGCTCAACGTCATGATCCCGATGATGGCCCGCAACGTGATCGAGTCGGAGAACCTGCTGGCCAACGTCGCCCGCGTGTTCGTCGACAAGTGCATCACCGGCACCACCGAGACCGGACAGGGCACCGCCTACGTCGAACGGTCCCTGATGCAGGTCACCGCCCTGGTGCCGGAGCTCGGCTACGAGCGGTCGGCGGAGTTCGCCAAGAAGGCCCACAAGACCGGGCAGACCCTGCGGGAGGTCGCCCTCGAGGAGGGCGTCACCGAGGAGACGCTGGACCGCGTCCTCGACTACCAGCGGATGACCGAGGGTGGGGTGATGTGACGCCGGGGCGGGGCGGGGGTCGCCCCCCGCCCCGCGTCCGCACGCCCGTGCCGCCTCCGCGCCCCCCGTCAGCGAAGCCGTTCAGCGTCCCCGGCGGCGGACAGCTCCTCGATCGCGCCGAGCACCGCCAGCTCCAGCTCGGCGAGGTGGTCGCGGGACAGCGGCGCCCCGTCGCCGTCGCGGAGGTAGAACACGTCGGTGACCTCGTGACCGAGGGTCTGCACCCGCGCCATCACGATGTCGAGCTCCAGCTCCGCCAGCGCGGTGGCGATCGCGTACAACACGCCGAGGCGGTCGAGGGTGCGTACCTCGATCACCGTCGCCCGCCCCCCGGGATCCTCGGTGGCGACCACCTTCGAGGTCACCGGCGGCAGCTTGGCGAGTCGTGAACGCTGCGTGCGGGCCTTGCGCAGCACCCTGGCACGCACGGCCAGCCGACCCCCGGCCACGTCATCGAGATCGCCCTCGACCCGCGCCCACCAGGACCCGCCGGTCCCCGACGGCGGTGCGACCTTGAAGGTGTCGAAGGCCAGCCCGTCCTCGCGGGTGAAGGCGTCGGCCGCGACCACCGAGCCGCCGTGCAGGGCGACCACCCCGGCGACCTTGGCGAACCACCCCGGGTGGTCGAGTGCGATGACGTCCAGCTCATCGAGGCCGGCGTGCCCGTCAGGGTCCTCCGCGCCGGGGGTGACCCGGGTCCGCACATCGGTGGGGCCGAGCTCGGTGGTGGCCATCAGCGCGTGGCGGACCACCGCCCTCGGCGACACGGCCGCGGCGTAGCGTCGGGGCAGCAGGGCCAGGTGCTCACGGACCAGCTCAGGGCTGGCGCCGAGCTCCGGGGCCAGGGCCTGGGCGGCCCGGGCGGTCACGATGGCCCCGTCACCCACCTCGTCGGGATCGGTCTCGTCGAACACAGCTCTCACCTTCGTCACCAGGCGCTGGACCAGCGCGGCGATCCATTGACTCCAGGCGCTCGGCCCCGTGGCCTGCCCGTCGGCCGCGGCCAGCAGGTGCAGCATCGCCAGCGTCGAGCGGTCACCGATCTCGGCGGCCAGCTCCCGCGCGAGCGCCGGGTCGGTCACGTCGCGGCGTTGGGCTGCGTCGGGCAGCAGCAGGTGCAGACGCACCAGGCGCTCGATGCGCTCGATCGTGCTGGCTCGCGCCCCCATCCGGCGGGCGATGGCGGCGGCCAAGGGAACCCCGGTCTCCGCGTGGGGCTCACCGAGGACCTTGCCCACGTCGTGGAGCAGCACCCCGAGGAACAGGGCCTCACGGTCGTCGACGTCGACCAGGGTCTCGGCCGCCCACGGGACGCGTCGGACCAGGTCCCCGAGCTCGGCAGCCGCGTGCCAGGCGTGGCGGTCCAGCGCGTAGCGGTGGTAGGGGTTGCGCTGGGCGCGCCCTCGCAGCGGCGACCACTCGGGCACCCAGGCGGTCCACACCCCGACCTCGTCGAGTTCGGCCACCGCCGGCAGGGCCACGGACCCCTGGTGCAGCACCCACACCAGCCGATCCCGGCCGGCGTCGCTCCAGGTCCAGGGCCCGTCGCCGCCGCCCGCGGTCGTGGTCTCGGCCCGGTCCCGCAACCGCGCAGCGCTGCCGCGGTCCAGCACCGCTCCGGTCCGGGTCAACGCGACCAGCAGTCGGCCCGCGAGCTCCGGCTCGTCGATGTCGTCCTCCGCGGGGATCCGCAGCACCCCGTCGACCAGCTCGAAACCATCCACCTCACGTTCCGCGGGACGACCCAGCCGTCGCCGTCCACGGGCGACGTCGGCATCGATCAGGGCCCAGGCGCGCCGGTGGACATGGTCGATGGTGCGGGTGGCGAGGTAGAGGTCCCGGAGCAGCCCGTGGGGGGCGAGGTCGTGGGGTGCCAGGTCCTCGTAGCCCAGGAGGTCGGCGACCTGGTCGTGGCGGTCCAGGCGCAGCACGTCCGGCTTCCCGCTCTCCTGGGCCGCGACGATCTGCAGCGCGACTCGGATGGCCAGCAGCCGCTCCTCGGCGGCGGTGATCCGGGGACGGTCGGGGGCACCGAGGTAGCCGGCCGGCACCAGCGGGTCGAGCCCGACGGTGCCCACCAGCGCCGCGGCGGCCCACCGCAACGACTGGACGTCCCGCAGGCCCCCCGCGCCGTCCTTGAGGTGGGGTTCGAGCACCTCGGCCGCGTCGCCCGCCCGGGCACGGCGTTCCAGGTCGGCCTGCCGCAACGCACCGAGGTAGCGGTGGGGTCGACGCCGCAGCCGACGGATCACCTCGGTGCGGACCAGTTGGGCGAAGGGGGCGTCGCCAGCCACGGTCCTGAGGTCGAGCATCGCGGTGGCGCTGTCGACGTCGTCGACGGCCGCTAGGGCCTCGCGACGGTCCCGGACCGCGTAACCGACGGTCAGACCGGCGTCCCACAGGGGGTAGACCACGCCCCGCACGAGACGCTCGAGGACCTCGGTGTCGAGCTTGTCGTGGAGCAGCAGCAGATCGATGTCGGAGGCCGGGCTCAGCTCACGGCGTCCGTACCCACCGACCGCGGCCACGGCGATGCGGTGCCGGGTGACGAAGGGCTGCGACAAGGCGACGAGCAGGTCGTCGACGGCCGAGGTCGCCGCACGACACCACCCCCGGCCCGGGGGTGGACCGTCGGCGAGGAGCCCCTTCCAGGTCACCTTCAGCTCCGCCGCGAGCGCGGCGGTGTCCACCTCGGCGGCGCTCGCCGCAGCAGCCGAGGTCGACACAGGGTGGCTCCGTCGTCAGGCAGCGACGGTGCGGGGCGCAGGCACCCCGCACCGTCGCCGGCGGGGTCAGATGGCCTCGACGTTCTCCTCGGCCGTACGGATACGCACGATCCGCTCGACGTTGGTGACGAACACCTTCCCATCGCCGACCTGGCCGGTCTGCGCCGCCTTCACGATGGCGTCGAGGACCTCGTCGACCATGGGGCTGTCGATCAGCACCTCGAGCATGACCTTGGGGACGAACTCCACCGTGTACTCCGCGCCACGGTAGATCTCGGTGTGGCCGCGCTGGCGGCCGTACCCGCGGACCTCCGACACGGTCAGGCCCTGGACGCCGATGTTCTGTAGCGCCTCCTTGACCTCGTCGAGCTTGTGCGGCTTCACGATCGCCGTGACGAGCTTCACATCGTCCTCCTCGATGATCCGACCTCCACGGGTCGGGGGAACCGCTTCCGGCGCTGCCGGTGTCTCGCGGGATGATCGGCATCCCGGTCCTCGCCGGCGGCGCGCACCGTCCTGTCCAGGTGGGAACTCCCACCTGCGAGGCGCGATCCTCGCCGGCGGGTGTCTCCCGGCGGTGTCGTGATCGTTTCTACCTGGTTACGCCCGCTCCTGCCCGAAGGCGGCGACGACGGCGGAGAAGCCGTGGAGGACGCTGCGGGTGTGCAGGGGGCCGATCTCACCGTCGCAGACGGCCCCCGCCACCTCGACGTCGAGGTGGGTGGCGACGGCCCGCGCATCGTGGTCGGGGACCTCGAACAGCCGCCGTCCCCGACCCAGGCAGGTGAACAGCAGGGCGCCCGCGTGTGGGCCGACCCCGCGCAGCCGGGCCGTCAGGTCGATCCCGGCGTGGACGGGGTCGCGGAGGTGGAACTGCACCGTGTCCCCCGCCCGCACCCGGTCGCCGACCCGGATCGCCCCCAGCTCCGGATCGATGCCGAGCACGCCGCGGAGCACGAAGTCCCCCGGCTGGTAGGTGTCACGGACCCCGTCGACGACGATGCCCAGCTGCAGGCCTCCGCGCTCGAGCAGGGCGAGGTCGTCGTCGGAGAGCCCGCTGAGCAGCGCATCGAGGTGGTCGGTGGCCGAGCCGCCGGCCAGGCCGCGGAGCTGGTCGTCCACCACCTCGGTGACCGTGACGGGGCGACCGATGGCGCGGCACCCGACCGAGGCGAGGCCGACCACCTCGATGTCCCGCAGGACCACCCCGACCGCCCCGTCGTCGTGCCGGCGCCCGTCGAGGCTGTAGCGGGCCCGGCCGGGACCACCCGAGACCAGCCCGCCGAGCACCGTGGTGGCCACGTGCCGATCCGCGAGCCGCTGGAGCACCTCGGCGGCGGGGAAGGTGTCGGGGTCGGCGAGCACCAGGATCGTGTCGTCGGGCTGGGTGTCGGGCCAGCCGGCCACGGTCACCCCACCCCGGGCCGGACGCAGCGTCCAGGCGCGGAAGGGCTGCACCCAGCCACCCGGCGCGGCGAGCCCCCACACCGACACCGCCGGGCCCTCGTCGACCTCCAGGGCCTGCCCGTCGACGGTGCCGACGACCCCGGCCGCCACGGCGCCGAGCAGCGCGCCCGGTTCCAGGCGGGCCTCGACCGCGGCGGTGACGGCGTCGAGGTGGTCGTGGTGCTGCGGCGTGACCGTGACCACGGCCAGGTCGCACCGCGGCGGGTTGCCGGCTTCCTCGCCCGCCAGCCGCGCGGCGACCGCATCCGCCGCCTCCGCTGCCGCGACGCCCGCCTCGTCGGTGCGGGACAGGGCGGCAGCGGCGCGGAGCAAGGTCAGGCCAGCCGCTGGATCATCAGCTGCGCCGCTTCCGAGGGGTTCATGGCGACGGCGATCCCGTAGCCCTCGAGGATCTCCTTCTTCTCCGCGGCCGACTCCCCGCCGGGCCCGCCCTCCTTGACGATCGCGCCGGCGTGGCCCATCTGCTTGCCCTCGGGCGCCTCGAAGCCGGCGATGTAGCCGACCACGGGGGTGTCGGGGATGTGGTCGCGGATCCACTCACCGGCCAGCTGCTCCTCGGAGCCGCCGATCTCGCCGACGAAGGCGATGGCCTCGGTGTCGGGGTCCTCGGCGAAGGCCTTGATGACGTCGAGGAACTGGGTCCCGATCACCGGGTCCCCGCCGATGCCGACGCAGGTGGAGATCCCGATGCCGGCCTGGGCCAGCTCGTGCATGATCTGGTAGGTCAGGGTGCCCGAGCGGGAGACGAGCCCCACCTTGCCCGGCATCGTGATGTCGGCGGGGATGATGCCGACGTTGGACTTGCCGGGGCTGATCAGCCCGGGACAGTTCGGGCCGATCAGCCGGGCCCCGCCGCGCCGGACGACCGTGTCGTACGCCTCGGTCATGTCGTGGACCGGCACGCCCTCGGTGATCGTCACGATCGTGGCGATGCCCGCCGCGTGGGCCTCCAGGATCGCGGCCTTGGTGAAGGGCGCGGGGACCATCACCATCGAGGTGTTGGCCCCGGTGGCCTCGACGGCCTCGGCCACGGTCGTGAACACCGGGACCCCGAGCTCCTCCCAGGTGGTACCGCCCTTCTTCGGGTGCACGCCCGCGACGACCTCGGTGCCGTAGGCCTGGTTGCGCTGGGCGTGGAAGGTGCCCTGGGACCCGATGCCCTGGACGACGACCTTGGTGTTCTCGTCGATGAAGATGCTCATGTGGTGCTTCCTCCGGCGCCACCTACGGGCGCGTGGTCTCGTGCCGACGGCGTCTGCGTGTGGTCCGCTCGCTCCCGTCCCGGCGTGGCATGCAGCTCAGCTCTGATCGGCGAGGGCGACGGCGGTGGCCGCCGCTTCCTGCATCGTCTCCGCGGCCACCACCTGGGCGAGGTTGGCCGACAGGAGCATCTGGCGGCCCTCCTCGGCGTTGGTGCCGTCGAGCCGCACGACCAGCTTCTGGGGGAACTCGTCGAGACGGTTGGTGGCCTCGATGATCCCCGCGGCGACCTCCTCGCCGCGGGTGATGCCGCCGAAGATGTTGATGAACACGCTCTTGACGGCGGGGTCCTTCAGCACCAGGGCGAGGGACTCGGCCATCGCATCCGCGGAGGCGCCACCACCGACGTCGAGGAAGTTGGCGGCCCGACCACCGCTCTGGGCCACGACGTCCAGGGTGGCCATCACGAGCCCCGCTCCGTTGCCGAGCACCCCGACGGTGCCGTCGAGCTTGACGTACTGGATGCCCTTGGCCCGGGCCTCGGCCTCCAGCGGGTCGTCGGCGTCGAGCCCCTCGAGGTCCCACTCCGCGTACCCGTCGTGCCGGAAGGCGGCGTTGCCGTCCAGGCTGACCTTGGCATCCAGCGCGATGACGGCGTCGTCNGGCCGGCGGATCAGCGGGTTGATCTCCGCAAGCGTCGCATCCTCGGCCTGGTAGGCGGCGAAGAGCCGGACCAGCAGGTCGGCCGCGGAGGCCACCACCTCGGCGGGGAAGCCTGCCTGGGTGACGATCTTCCGGGCGGTGTCGGACGACAGGCCGTCGACGGTCTCGTGGGGGGTGAGCGTGCGCTTGACCACCGCCTCGGGGTTGGTGCGGTTCACCTCCTCGATATCGACGCCGCCCTCCCGGGAGCAGATGATGAGGTGGCCCTTGCCGACCCGGTCGTGCATCACCGACAGGTAGTACTCCTCCTCGATGTCGGAGGCCGGCTCGACGTAGACGACCCTCACGACGTGGCCCTTGATGTCGAGGCCGACGATCGATTCCGCGTGCGCACGGGCCTCCTCGACCGAGGTGGCGAGCTTGACGCCGCCCGCCTTGCCGCGGCCACCGGTCTTGACCTGGGCCTTGACGACCACAGCGCCGTGACCTTCACCGAGGTGCTGCTCGGCGGCGGCGGCGATCTCGTCGACGGTGTGGCAGACGCTGCCGGCAGGGGGGACGGGCACGCCGTTCCGGCCGAACAGCTGCTTGCCCTGGAACTCGACCAGGTCCATCGGTGCTCCTGTGCGTGATTGGGGTTGGGCTGGGGTGGGGCGGGGGTGGGGGTGGGCGCGCGGTGGGGCTGGAGTGGTTCGCGGTGGTTGCGGTGGTTGCGGTGCGGTCGGACGTGGGTTGCGGTGCGGTCGTGCGTCGTCGCGTCCCGGCAGGGCGGGCGAGCAGCCGGGCAGCGGGGCCGCCCGGCAGGTCGCGCGGATGCCGGGGCCCTGCCGGCGGCGGTGGGGCTCAGACGCGCTCGGGGACGTTGGCGGCCACCCAGTCGGTGATCTCGCGCATCGGGGCCCCGGGGGTGAAGATGGCAGCGACGCCCTGTTCGAGCAGGACGGCGACGTCGGCGTCGGGGATGATGCCGCCGCCGAAGACGACCACGTCGTCCGCTCCCTGCTCCCGCAGCAGCGCGAGCAACCGGGGGAACAGCGTCATGTGCGCCCCGGAGTGGATCGAGAGCCCGATCGCCTGGGCGTCCTCCTGCAGCGCGGCGGACACGATCTGTTCGGGCGTTTGGTGCAGGCCGGTGTAGATGACCTCCATACCGGCATCCCGCAGCGCACGGGCGACCACCTTGGCGCCGCGGTCGTGCCCGTCGAGGCCTGGCTTGGCCACCACCACGCGGATCGACACGGTCTGACCTCCCTGTCGGTGCGGTGTAGGGCGAGGCTAGTCCGCGGCGCCAGGTGACCACGAAGCCGGTCCGGCACCGGCCCGCCCCGGACCCCGGCGCCGACCCGCCCCGGACCCCGGCGCCGACCCGTTCAGCCCCCCGGCGCCGACCCGCCCCGGCCGGCCCGGCGCCGACCCGTTCAGCTCCCCGGCGCCGACCCGCCCCGGCCGGCCCGGGAGGTACCGTCGGCGGTGTGGACGACGACCGCACTCCCGCCGACGAGCTCGACTTCGGCCCCTCCGGCTACCTGCCCGAGCGGGCGTCGAAGCGTGCCCGCAAGATCGTGCTCCGGGCCCCCCTCGGCGCCCAGTGGATGGTGGCGTCGCTGGTCGCCGGGGTCGCCGTGGTGGTCGCCGGGGTGCTGTTCCTGCAGCAGAGCAGCGGAGCCCCGTCAGCGCCTTGGGTCCCGGCCGCCGAGGTGGCCGAGCTCGACCGGGCCACGCCCAGCGCCGACGGCACCGTGCTGCTGGTGGTCGGGGCCAGCCGCGTGCGGGCCTTCGTGGACGCCACCTCGCTCGACTACTGCGACCCGACGAACCGCCTGGAGTCCGATGACGGCCGGGTGTGGACCCTGACGGGTCGTGGGCTCGGCGGCGCCACCTCCCTGGACGAGCATCCGACGACGATCCACGACGGCACGGTGTACGTCGACCCCACTCGCATCCTGCCCGGCCCCCCCGCCTCTCAGGACCCGGCCGAGCCGGGTTGCGCCTGACCGATCACGCTCCCCGCCCCGCGGGTGCCCATCAGGTCCCTCGCCCGCGTCGGGATTAGATGCGGTGCGCGTAGCCGGTCACCGGTGTCCGGTTCCTTACCCCGGACCCGCCAGGTGGACGGTGCGGTGCCGCCATGCGGCCACCGTTGGCCGCTTCGTTACCCCGCGTCCACCGTCGTGTGAGTGACCGCGCCGACCGGCCGGGCAACGCGATCAGGTGCGGTCCTCGACCGAACCGGTGGTCGCGAGCTGCTCGAGACGGAGCAGGGTGTGCTCCATCCCCGCGAGGTTGCGCTTGGGGAACCCCGCCAGCTCCAGGGCGAGCTTCGCCTTGGCCGTCGACCAGTCGAAGGTCTCGGTCACCTCGGTCCCTTCGGGGACGTCCCGGAACTCGTAACGCCACCGGTGCCCGCTCATGTGGCGCCAGGCGAGCAGCGAGCCCTCCTCGAACTCGACCACGGTATTGGTGATGCGGTAGCTGGCCCCCGCCTTCATCTCCATCCCGAACCTGGTCCCCATCGCCAGGCGCCCGGGCAAGCCCTCACGGGTGCCAGTGACCGTGCCCGAGCCGTCGATGACGGGATGCTGAGAAGGGTCGGCCACGATGTCGAACAGCGCTTGACGGTCCGCGGCGATGATGCGGCTGGTGGACACCTTGCGTTGCTTGGCCATGGTGGGAGCTCCTGGGCGAGGTGACAGCGAGGTAACAGGGGCGGGAGGGCGGCGAGGTGACAGCGAGGTAACAGGGGCGGGAGGGCGGCGAGGTGACAGGGGCGGGAGGGCGGCGAGGAACAGCGAGGCGGCGAGGTGACAGGGGCGGGAGGGCGGCGAGGAACAGCGAGGCGGCGGGATGCAGGGCGCCAGGGGGCCGGGCCCGAGCCGGCCCATCGCGGCCCCACATCGACCCCGTTCCCCGTTCCTTCGGCGCTCCCCCGGTCGGCGGTTGCCGTGGAGCTCAGCCCCGGAGCCCGCTGACCACCAGCAGCACCCCGAACAGCAGGAACGCGGCGGCACCCACGACCCGCATGACCCGCTCCGGCAGCCGCGCACCGGCAGCGATGGCCAGGACGATCGCGATCCCGCTGGCCGCCGTCATGCCCAGCCCGGCGCCGAGCCAGGTCGGTACCGCCGGCTGGGTCCCCGCCAGCGTCAGGGTCGCGAGCATCGTCTTGTCACCGAACTCGGCTATCACGAAGGCGAGCGTCACGCCGAGCAGCACGGAGCCCCTGCGCAGTTCCTCGGCCTCGTCGTCGTCATCGTCATCGTCGTCCAGCAGGGTCCACAGCCCGAAGCCGACGAACAAGAGCCCTCCACCGATGGCGACGGCGCGCTCGGGTAGGGCCGCCCCCAGTGCGGCCCCGAGCAACGTCGACAGCCCCAGCATGACGAAGGCGGCGATCGCGATGCCGCCCAGGACCGGCCACGGGCGGTAGCGGGACGCGAAGGCGATCGCCAGCAGCATCGACTTGTCACCGAGTTCGGCCAGGAACACCAGGCCGAAGCTGGCCAGGAACGCTTCGATCACCGCTTCACCAGGGGCGCGTAGGCCAGCATGAGGTGCTTGCGGCCCTCATCGAGGAAGTCCACGGTCGCCTCGGATCGCTCCCCCTCACCGGACAACGCGATGATCCGGCCCTCACCGAACTTCGGATGGAGCACGTCGTCGCCGACGTGGAACTCCGCCCCGCCGATCTCCAGCATCTCGCGATCACGGGCCCGACGGGCCGGCGACGACGCATACCGACCGGAACCCTGCCGACCGGAGCCCTGCCGCCCGGAGCCGCGCTCCTCGACCAGGGCCACCGGCAGCTGGTCGAGGAAGCGGGACGGCGGGTTCATGTTGGTCCCACCCCACAGGCTCCGGCTCGCGGCGAAGC
>SL_8KL_010_SEDDRAFT_10003049_pt1 | contig 13923 bp, 10 predicted proteins | sample SodLakKL_010_SED_4_FD_11160 | JGI IMG/M metagenome (IMG submission 11160) | reverse complement strand
GGCATGATTTGCTAATAACTTCTGGATATTTAAAAGTTATTCTCCTGTACATCGTGATTTTCAGAAAACTGAAAATCACTAAAGGTTTGACAGGCTCGATTTTTTAACATGAAAACAAATTTAAAGTCGATGTCTTCACATATTGTATTGATAATTGGTTTCTTTATTACCCTAAATTTTACCAAAAGATATTAAACGAGGAATTTAATACAAGAATGATAAAGATGTCTGAAATGTTGATATGCTATTACTCAAAAAGTGGTACGACAAAAAAAATGGCTGAAGAGGTATCAAAGGGGGCAAAAGAGAGTGAGGCGGACATCGAAGTGGATCTAAAGTCTGTAGAGGAAGTAGAGATAGAATCGTTACCGGAATACGACTGCATAATACTCGGTTCTCCCACCTATTATGGACTTCCATGTGCTGAGATAAAGGATTTTTTGGATAAAAGTATCACTCATCATGGAGACTTAGAAGGCATTGTAGGAGGAGCATTTACATCGAGTGCAAATACAGCAGGTGGAAACGAGACAACTATTATGGCCTTGTTGGAATCTTTGATGATCCATGGGATGGTAGTCAAAGGAATGCCAAAAGGAGATCATTATGGGCCGGTCGTTGTTGGGGAAGCGGATGAAAAAGAACTCAAACAGTGCAATTACTATGGCAGATGGATGGCGGAATTCGCGGAAAAGATAGCCTCCTTGGAGGTTTGAATTATGGAATTTAAGAAAGTGGTTGAAAAAAGAAGGAGTGTCAGGTCTTATACAGAAGATGATATCCCGAAAGAAGATATCGAGGAGATAATAAGGATCGGTCATAGTGCACCTTCAGCCGGTAACCGTCAGGCAAGAGATTTCATAATCGTAAAGGATGAAAAAGAAAAGGAGAAATTGGTAGAGAACGCCTATGGACAGTCTTTCATAGGTGAAGCCCCATGGGCCATCGTGATCTGTGCGAACAAAGAGAGATCATCAGAAAGGTACGGCGAACGAGGAAGAGAACTTTATTCAATCCAAGATGCTACAGCCGCGATAGAGAACATGCTTTTGGCGGCTGTTGACATGGGATACAGTTCCTGTTGGATAGGCGCTTTCGATGAAGCCAAGGTTGCAGAGCAGTTCAATATTCCCGAGGGTGTAAGACCTATAGCTCTCCTGCCCATAGGTCATGCAGCACAAGAACCAAGAAAACCGGAAAAGATGGATGCCGAAGAGTTGACTCATCATGGTAGATGGTGATAAACAAGAATATAAAGTTGATCTAAAACCTCATCTCCTTCGATACGGTGAGATAGGAACAAAAAGTCCCAACATCAGAAAACATTTCGAAGACATTTTGATAGATAATATAGAAAGGACATTTCTTTCGAGGGGTAAAGAGGTCATCACTGAAAAAAAGGGATTAGGTAGAATATTTGCCTATACTCAAAATGAAAACTCCTATCTATTTTCTAGGATATTCGGTATAGTATCTTTTAGCCCTGTAAAAGAGTTAAGTGCTGACCTTGAAGAGATCGAAGAGGAAGCGAAAAAGTTCGCGGAAGATATAACTGGAACTTTCGCAGTTAGAGCTAGAAGAATCGGTCAACACGAATATAGCAGTCAGGATATCGAGGATAAGGTCGGTAGTTCTATATTGGATAAAAACCCCGATCTTATAGTGGATCTTGACAATCCAGAACACGAGATCCATATCGAAGTAAGACATGACAGCGCTTATATTTTCACAGAAATAGAAGAAGGCCCCGGAGGTTTACCGTTAAGCTCACAGGGTAAAATAGCAGCCTACATCGAAGATGAATATGATTTTTTAGCGACNTGGATGATGATGAAAAGAGGGGCTCGGCCCTACGTTTTTATCAAAGACAATAAGTGGGCTGAAAGATTGAGCAGATGGGATCCAAATCTCAAAAAGATAGAAGTCGAAAGTTTTGAGGATATGCTCTCAATGGATAAACCTGAAGAGGCTAGGGCATTGGTGTTAGGTGAAAAATTCGAGAATTATTCGAAAAGACGATATGATCTAATGACGATCCGCCCTCTCATCGGATTTACCAAAGAAAGGATAGAAGAGTTTTTTAAAACCATAAAAAGATTGGAGAGAAAAGGACTATAAGATCAGACCCATTTTTCTTTAACGACTTCTTCTTCATCTATGGGTCTGATCCGGCCTCTGATATTTATATATTCTCCGTTAAGGTCCAATTGACCGCCATAATCTATACCTCCATCGATCTCAACGTTTTCAAAGATATTCACATCTTTTTGGCATAAGATATTTCTCACTCTCGTGTTGTTTTCCAATGTAACCTCTTCTTTTGCTTCTATATCCTCAACTTTGCTTCTTTCAGAGATCGAGACGATTTTTCCAGATATTTTACCGGTTATCTTACAGTCTTTTCCTATCTTTACATCGCCTGATTTGGATATTATTTCGCCGTTAATCAAAGAGTTCTCATCCACATCTATATCTCTTTCCGACTTCAGAGACCCCTTCAAAGTAACTCCTTTTTCAACTTTGATCTCGCCCTTTGATTCGATGTCCTCAAAAATCTTAGAGCCCGATTTGAGCTTTATCTTATCTTCATCATATATGACTTTATCATCGGAGATCTTTTTTTCACTTTCCTCTGTCAGTTCTTCTTCTAACTCTTCAACGCTTTCTTTTTCTTCGGTTAGAAATTCGTCCTCTAGTTTTGGTTCTTGAATCACCTCGTGATCCAACTCAGGTTCTAAATCTGATGTGAGATCAGAATCGACCATGTCAGTTTCTTCTTTCTCAGTTTTTGTGTCAATTTCTTTTTGAGTTTCTCTTTTCTCTTTTTCTTCCTTTATTTCTTTTTTAGGAGATTCTTTTTTTATCGTCTTTACTTCATCTTTTAATGACCTGATTTCTTCTTCCAATTTAAGCAGTGTTCCCATGAGAGCTGGTGATCTTTCGGGTTTTTGAAATTTTTTCTCGTCTTTTGTCTCTATTTTTTCCATCTGCTCTTCGACATCCTTTTTTTCTTCCTCTACCGTAGCTACTACTTCATCTACTATTTCCTTTTCGAACACTTCATCTTTTCCTTCTTCTTCACTTTCTGATTTGATATTTTCTAACTCATTTTTTAGAGCTCTATTTTCTTCTCTTAAAGCTTCTATTTCATCCTTCAGTGATTCAAGCTTCACAAAGTCCGAAAAACCAGAAGGAGTCCGAAAAACCAGAAGGGGTCTTTTGATCTATTTTTTCCTCCTCACTCTCTATGTAGTCCTCTTGTTCTTTCAGAAATTCCATCATATTTCTGACTTGAGATACAAGATATTCTCCTTTTTGTGGTGATTTATCTTTTTCTTCAGCAGTTTCTTTTAAACTTTTTACTTCCATATCAAGCTGATTTTCCAGCGATTGAACGTATTTTTCATCAATTTCAGCGGTATTCAAAACTATCAACATTATACTCGTTCCACTGCTTATTCGATCTTGAATAGATTGGATAAAACGTATAACTTTAGAGGTGTCATTTTTAGCTAAAAGATAATCTATACCGTCAAAAAGCACTACACCTCTTTCTTCAGAAACAAATTTTTTTATGGTGACCCCCAACAAATTAAGCTCATTTGGACCGATAGTATTTGGATCTTCAGAAGTAGAAAGATGGCCAAACTTAACTAAATCGAGGTCATACTTTTCTTTGATACGAGTTGGATTTTTACTAGTTATACACAATCCGGGTCTATCCTTGGTGAGAGATCGAAAAAGCTCAAACGACGTAGCTTCCTTTTGAGTTTTCAAAAGATAAGTACTGCCCACATCAAATTCCTTTGTTGATTCCATGTTTCCATCCTCCGGATACAATTATTCCAATAACTCTTTGAATAATCAATTTTTTCCTTTTTATGATATGTATACTCAATCACCTTTATATTTATAAATCTTCACATCAAAAAAGATAAAAAACTTTATTTCTACCATCTTTATTCACCTGTCTGTGACAAAATGACTTCGACTAAATCTACAAGCGCCGATGGTGTTGAATGGGATTTAACTGATCTTTACGAAGGACCAGAAGATCCTAATCTAGAGGAAGATATAAAAAGAAGCATCCAAAAGGCAGAAAATTTTAGAAAGAAGTACAAAGGAAGCATAGAAAGTGCCGAGCTCTCATTAAAAGACTTCAGAGAGGCGATGGAGGAATATGAAGATATTTTTGAGTCCATAAATAAGATATCCTCCTTCGCGTCGCTTTATCATGCTATGGATACCCAGGATCCGGATAGAGGTGCTCTGCTTCAAAGAGTAGAGCAGAAGAAGAGCAAGGTGAAAAACAAACTGATCTTTTTCGAACTTGAATGGCAATCTTTATCCGATGAAGAAGCGAAAGAGTATATGGAGAGCGAGGAATTAGAACACTACGAAAGCTATCTAAACAATTGGAGAAGGTACACGCCTTACATGCTTTCAGAATACGAAGAACAGATCATCGAGTCACTGCAGAACACCGGAAAAGAGGCATTCAAGCGATTATTCGATCAGACCATAGGCGATATAACCGTTGGTTTCGAAGTCGAAGACGAAAGTTACGAGATGGTGCTTGACCAGGCACTATCTGTACTCTATGATGAAGATAGGGAGATGAGAAAGGCAGCTGCAGATGCCGTTACCGAGTCACTAAAAGAAGAAAATAAACTATTGAATTTTATATTCAATAATATAGTACAAAATCATACTACTATCTGCGAATTCAGAGATTATCCCGACCCAATGACTCCTAGAAATCTAGACAATAGAGTTGATAGAGAAACTGTAGACGCTCTGATGGAGACGGTTGAAGAGAATACACATATCGTTGAACGGTTTTATAATTTGAAAAAAGAAATCGGTGACTTCGATGAACTCTTCGATTATGACAGGTATAGCCCTCTCCCAGGAGGGATACCAGAAACTGATTTTGAAGAGAGTCGAGAGAAAGTATTAGAAGCATATGAAAACTTCACTCCCGAGATGAGAGAGATCGCTGAAAAATTCTTTGAGAATAATTGGATCGATGCCGAGATAAAAGAAGGAAAGAGAGGGGGTGCCTTCAGTGCAAGTACAGTCCCATCTGTACACCCGTACATAATGTTGAACTTCTCCGATAAAACAAGTGATATGATAACTATGTCTCATGAACTCGGTCATGGGGTTCATCAATATCTTGCTAGGGAACAGGGAGCTCTTCAACAGAGCACACCACTGACCACAGCCGAGATGGCTAGCGTATTCGGTGAGATGTTACTTTTCGACAAGTTGATGAACGATGTAGATGATGAAGAAACTAAGCTGGTACTCATCGGAAACAAGCTGCAGAGGGATTTTGCAACGGTCTTCAGGCAAGTGATAATGACCAGGTTCGAACAGAGATTACACGAAGCTCATAGAGAAGGAGGAGAATTAAAAAGTGAAGATATAAACGAGCTTTGGATGGAAGCAAATCAAAAAGAGTTTGGAGATTCTGTAGAGCTTAGAGAAAAATACGGGTGGTGGTGGAGCTATGTTCTACACTTTATCCACTATCCCTTTTACTGTTATGCCTATGCCTTCGGTGAGCTTTTGGTACTTGCCCTTTATGACATATATCAAGAAAAAGGTGATGAGTTCGTTCCTCAATACCTTGATCTTTTGAGAGCCGGAGGCTCTGAAGATCCAAAAGATCTGCTTAAGAAGATAGGTATAGATATCACCGATCCCGACTTCTGGAAAAGAGGTATGAAAGTATTGGAGGAGAAAGTCGAAAAGATGGAAGAACTCGCAGAAGAATCGGGAATGATTTGAATCAAACCTAAAGATTTTTAATGTATAAAGTCTTAACTCCAGCGTGATAACTATGGATTGGGAACAGGAAGAGATAAGGAACCTGAAAGAGAATCAGTACATCATAATAGATGACGAACCCTGCGAGATAAAAAGTATAGACACTTCTAAACCAGGAAAACACGGCGAAGCAAAAGCCCGAATAGAAGGTAAAGGTATCTTCGATAATAAAAAGCACAGTATGTTGAATCCTGTTACGACCAAGATAAGGGTGCCGATAATAGATAGGAGAAAAGGCCAGGTAGTCAACAAATCCAATGGTGAAGTGAACATAATGGATTTAGAATCCTATGACACTTTCCAGATAAACGTAGATGAAGATACGTACGAGGAGATAGACCAGGGGCAGAATATAAGGTATCTAGAAGCGATGGGCAGAAAGAAGATAATACAGGCATGAAACAGGGCAGAACTTTTGCCGGTTTCGATTCTAGCTTTGATAAGGCAGATTATATACTAAAAGGTGTTCCTTACGACAAAACTTCTTCTTTTCGTACTGGAACTTATAAAGGTCCAGAAGAGATAAGAAAAGCATCATATTGTTTTGAGCCTTATCTTATGGAGTATGATGTATCACTTGATCACATCGAACTGCACGATGCAGGAGACCTTGATGGAAATAAAGATTTTCAAGAACTGAGTATGGATATAAGCGAAACCATATATGGTATAGTAAGCGAGGATAAATTTCCTATAATACTAGGGGGAGAGCACTCGATCTCACCCCCAAGCGTTTCTGCTCTCCAAAGAATCCTTCCAGATCTTGAAGTTATTATTTTAGACGCCCATCTAGATTTCAGAGATAAATACGGAGGGATTAAACACAGCCATGCCTCGGTATCTAGAAGGATATCAGAGATTGTAGGTCTGGAAAATATTACGGTAATAGGCGTTAGATCGATATCTGGTGAATGTGCTGAGGAGAAAAAGCCTAAATTTTACACTTCGAAAAAAATAAGAGAAAATGACTGTCTTGAAAAGATATTTCAAGAAAGAGACAAACCAACTTATCTATCGATAGATATGGATGTGATCGATCCTTCTTTCGCCCCTGGTGTTGGAAATCCCGAACCCTTCGGATTATCATCGGTAAAGATGAAGAAATTGGTGGCTCTATTATCTTCACACCTTGTCGGTATGGATATAGTGGAGACCAATCCAAAATATGATGGATCAGATATAACTGCTAATCTCGGAGCACGATTGATATATGAATTGATCGGATCAAGAGAAAAAAAAGATTAGGGAAAATAAGATTTTTAAGCCACTTCCTCGATACCTTCTCCTTTGGAGATCTCGTCAGCACTGAATATCTGGTCTGATTTGACCCCCGTAGCTACTATCATCACTTTGATCGTGTCTTTTAAAGTGGGGTCGACGCTGGCACCCCATATTATATTAGCGCCTTTACCGGCTTTCTTTTCTACGCTTTCCGCCACCATCTCAGCTTCATGAACACTCATGTCCTCAGGTCCAGTTACGTTTATGAGCACTCCTGAAGCACCCGACATATCCACATCGAGAAGCGGTGAACTTATGGCTTCTTCTATAGCTTCTTCTGCTCTCTTGTCTCCACCTGCATCGGATTCACCCATACCTATCATGGCTTGTCCCGCACCTTCCATGATTGTCTTGAGATCATTGTAGTCTAAATTGACAAGACCTGGCTTGGTGATTATTTCCGTCATGCCCTTTATAGCACGCATCAAAACTTCGTCGGCCACCTTGAAAGCTTTGTTTAAAGGTAATCTTGGAACAAGATCTAACAATCTATCATTAGGTATGACAATAACCGTATCTGCCACATTCCTTATGCGTTTAATGCCCCACTGGGCATTTTTCATCCGAGACTGTCCCTCGGCCTCGAAAGGTTTAGTCAATACAGCTATGGTAAGCGCACCTGCTTCTTTTGCCACTCTAGCAACAGGAGCTATCGAACCGGTTCCTGTCCCTCCTCCAAGGCCACAGGTCAAAAAGACGATATCTGAATCTTCTAATATCTCCTTATATTTTTCATTGGATTCTTTAGCGGCTTTTTCACCTATCTCTGGTTTCGCACCGGCTCCAAGACCCTTTGTCAAGTTCCTGCCCATCAGTACTTTTCTGTTGGCTCTGACAGTCAATAAATCTTGAGCATCAGTGTTACCAGCAATCAAATCTGCACCATGGATGCCTTCTTCTGATATACGGTTGATCGTATTGCATCCGGCTCCCCCAAGCCCAACTATATGGATTCTAGTCTTGAGGGACTCAAGGACCTCTTTCAATTCTTCGTCAGTTTCAGTGTCTTGATATCCTTTATTTTTGACTTCATCTTCGCTAGAAAGAGCTTCATCCACTAATGATTCCATGGTTCCAGCCTCATTTTAAATCTCATCAAGCGTGTAATTAACGAACTATTATTAATATTTATGGATTATAGCCCACTAAATTTCAAAACGGAAGAACCAAACTCTATAAATAATAAGCTTAGAATACTAAATTCGATAATATGGATAAGGATCTAACTGTCATAGGAAGTGGACCTGGAGGGTATGTAGCAGCTGTCTTAGCTTCAAAAGAAGGACTAAACGTCACCGTAATAGAAAAAGGTGCGATAGGTGGTGTCTGTACCAACTACGGTTGTATACCATCTAAGGCACTTCTTTCTACAGCCGAAAAGATAGAGATGATAAAAGGTTCAAAAAGAGATGGTATAAAAACCCAATTCAATGGGATAGATTTCGATAAGGTAATGTCAAAGAAAGAAAGAGCAGTAAATGTATCTAAAAAGGCTATCGAAAATCTCTTTGAAAACCACGATATAGAAGTGATAGAAGGAGAGGCCGAGATAATCAGTTCTGAGGAGGTAAAAGTGAATGAGGATATCATCGAGTCTGATTATATGATAATATCCAGCGGCTCAGAACCGATCTCTTTACCAAGTGTGCAGATAGATGGAAAAGATATCCTATCTAGTAAAGGTGCTTTGGAATTAGATGATGTCCCGGATTCACTTTTGATCATAGGTGGAGGATATATTGGATTGGAGATGGCCTATATTTATTCGGCCATGGGATCAGAAGTCACTATAGTCGAATTGATGGACACTCTTTTACCTAATATGGATAGAGATCTGAGTGAAGTCGCAGAACAGATGATGAAAAGGAAGAGAGTTGAATTCTTAACGGGCTCGAAAGTAACTGAGGTGGAAAAAAATGACTCACTTCAAGTAGAGATAGAAGGAAAAGCGGAGAAGACTTTAGAGGTAGATAAAGTGCTGTGTGCCGTTGGAAGAAGGCCCACTCCGCCGGAAAGTGAAATAGATATAGTCTCTGACAAAGGTCACATCGAGGTTGATGAAAGATTGAGGACAGATATTGAAGGGATATATGCTATCGGAGATGTTAATGGAAAGTCTATGCTAGCTCACTCAGCTTTCAAGCAGGCCGAGATCGCGGTAAAAGACATATTGGGTGAAAAGACTGAAGGTTTTTCTGAATCAAGTGTTCCCGCGGGTATATATACCCATCCTGAGATGGCTAGTGTTGGTCTCAGCGAGGGAGAAGCCAGGGAAAAAGAGAGCGAAATAAATATAGGTAAATTTCCGATCTCTGCGACTGGAAGAGGTTCTTCCACAGGAGAGAGAATGGGACTCGCTAAAGTGATAGCAGACTCGGAAAATAAAATACTGGGAGTACATCTTGCATGTCCAGGAGCTACAGATATCATCATGGAAGCCACTACAGCTATAGAAAAGGATATGACTGCAGAGGAATTGGGCAAGATGATCCATCCACACCCCACTTATTCCGAAGCGATAAAGGAGGCCGCAGAGAACGTCTCGGGAGAAAGCGTACATTCAGGTTAGAAATCTTTATCTTGGATTATAATCAAAATTAATTTAAGATAGAAGAAAGATATTAGTTTAAGATATCATGTTTGATGACGACGATCGATATGAGCCTCGAGTCTTGGAAGATGAAATAGGTAATTTTTGGGATTCTGAAAATATAGATAGAAAATCCAGCGTGTTGAGGAGAGGGAATAAGAAAATTTATGTTTCAAGACCACCTATCCCAGTGAAGGATGATTCCAATTGGGACGAACTCTACTCAAGCATTGTATATGATGTATGGACCCGGTTCAATATATTGCAGCATCTACACGTTAGAAATGGACTGGGGCTTGATCCTTTAAGTGCTAGGATCGAAAAATTGACGTTGAAGGAGCAGGATATAAGTTACTTGAAAGCACTTTCTGATGAAAGTATTTTAGAGACCTTTTCCGAGATGAAGGACACATCAAATGAATTTTTAGAAAGTACCTCTGAAGAACTCCATGATCTCGGAATCTGGATACCATCTGAATCCGATTATAAGACGACATCGGGAGAATTCGTTGATTCAGTATGGTGGAGTTTTAAAGAGGTGATGGAAAAAGACCTTCTAGTAAAGAAAGAAATTCCAGTTAAGTGGTGTCCAAACTGTAAGATGTCGCCATCATTTTCAGAAATATATTTAAAACAGGAGCCTCGAGAGCAGATATTCGTGAAGGTCCCTTTGGCAAGTGGTAAAAAAAGGTACTTTTTGATTCAGCCAGATAACATTTGGATGATTCCCGCTTTTATAAATATCGGTGTGAACCCTGAGTTTGAATATGCTGTTGTGAAAATAAATACTGAAGATGAAGATCCAGAACAACTGGTCATGCTTGAAAAGAACGTTGAAAGCATCATGGGTGAGAGCGATATAGACGAATACGAAATATTGAATACGATCCATGGAGAAAAACTAGAAGGCCTTTCTTTTAGGTTTCCTCTTAAAGAAGAGATCCCAGAAAAATCAGATATGAAAGGCAAATATACTCATAAAGTGATACTTACTGAGAAAGTCCCAGAAGATGGATCTGGTCTCGTTTTTCTCTTACCTGAATATAAGGATGAACACAGGGAAATAGCAGAAAAAAAGAACTTAGAGACTTATAATCCGATACTCAAAAACGGTTATTTTGATGACGGTCACAGAAAGAACAAATATTCGGGTCTCTCGACCTCGGAGAGCGAGTTCGTCATAATAGATGATCTAGAAAGCAAGGATCTCTTATTTGCTAGGAAGAAAATAGACAAGAAAATTGAGATGTGTGATGTTTGCAGTAGCAGATTGATAAAATATCCGATAAAAGGATGGTTATTTGAATCATCACAAATCGAAGAAAGATTTCAGAAAGAACTTGAAGAACTAGATGTAGTTCCTTCTTCTGAATATTTTTCAACTAAAAATTGGTTGATCTCTAGAGACAATATGTGGGGAGTCCCCTTTCCTAGATGGGAGTGCAGTGCCTGTGGAAATGATTTCGTACCTTCTAACCGGCAAGAATTGTCGGATAAATCAGATTTCGAGTTGAGTGAAGAAATAACGCCTGATATGATCGTTGAATCTCAGATGAATTGCCCAGAATGTGGAGAAGAGATGTACCGAGAGAAGAAAATCCTTGATCCCTTATTCGTGTATGCTTGCTCTCCATGGGCTCAATTGAGCTATCCGCAGGAGGAGGAAGAATACGAGTCTTTGTGGCCTAGTAAAATTTTCATAGGAAGGAACTTTAACAGTATGGATCTACTTTCCGCTAACCTTGCCCTTTCATTAGCTCTTTTTGACGAGCCAAGTGTTGAAAAACCAATCTTTTTGGGACCAGTAGTTAGCGAGATTGAGTATAAAAATGTTGAAAACCTTGTCAGAAAAAACGGATATGATTCTCTCAGATCACATCTCCTTTCCGATGGACCGCCGTGGGTTCAGAAGAAAATTAAAAGATCTGACTTGGAGTTTTCTCATCCATTACCTAGAGTTGCATGGAATTTAAATAGATTTTTTGAAGAGAATATCGAAGAGTTCAATATCGATTTTGAAGACATCACTTCATCTTTTGAGGAGGAATTCAAACCAGAAGATAGGTGGATACTTTCCGAACTGGAGGGAACAAAGAAAAAGATCTTAGATCACTACGAAAAATGTAGATATGATTTGGTAATGGAGTCATTGGAAAAGTTGATTTTAGAAGAGGTCGCTCAATCATATATCAAGAGAGCTAGGAAGAGACTTGATAACGGAGGTAAAAAAGAAAGGCTATGCGTGATGAGAACTCTATACTTGATCCAAGATTCCATCTCTAGATTGCTAAGTCCAATTTCTCCATTCACGGCAGAATTCATTTATCGAAGTTTGAAAGGTGATGAGGAAAGTGTATTCATGGAAGATTGGCCGCAGAGTGATGATAGACACGTTGATCAGTACTTGGAAAACATGATGGACGATGCGATGGAGATAGCAGAAGAGATAATTCAGATTAAAAGGATATCCGATTTACCCGAAAAATGGCCTCTTCGCAAGGTCATTTACAAAGCTAAGAATGAGAAAGGTATGGACTTAGCGGAAAAATTCGCTGATTTCATAAAGGATAAAGCAATAGTTAAGAACGTCGAGATTCTAGGACCAGAGGAAGAATGGGGAGAGGCAATTTTCAATGCTGAACCTAATCGAGAAATTATAGCTGACTCCTATAAACATTGGGTAGGAAAAATAGAGACCATATTGAGACAAAAATCATCTGGAAAAATAAAAAGAGGCATTGAGAAAGGCGGATTTGAAATCGGACTTGAAGGTCGAATAATCGAGATAGACCCCGATATGATCTCTATCACAAGAGAGATACCCGAAGGGTTTCAAGAAATTATTTTAGATGATCAGGAGATATTTGTGGATCTAGAAGTGACTGAAGAGATATGGGATGAAGAGTTAGTTAAAGAAGTAATTCTCAGACTGAAAAGTATGAGGCAGGACTTGGATTTAAAAGAAGAAGATGAGATGGAAGTTTATTTGGATTCTGATGAAGATGTAATAGAGACCGTAAAGACAAACAGAAACTTAATAGCAGAGGAAACAGGAGCAAAGGTGATCAGGTTGGAAGAAGTAGAGATGGATGAAGCTCAATACGTTCTAGAATGGGACATAAATGGAATGATAGTTGAGATAGGGATCAAACCCCTTTATCGTACTAAGATGATAGCCTACTATTCCAGCATACCAGGTTTGGATAGGAAGACCGCTGAGCTTCTTTATGAGTCGGGTTTCACCAGCATAGACTCGATTCAAGATGTCAAATCAATAGAGCTCTCTAATATAAAGGGAATCGAAGACGACCTAGCCGAAGATATCTTAGAATATGTTGAGGAAAATGAGTTGGAAGAAGTTCTCAAAGAAGTAAAAGAAGATTTAGAGGAGAGCGTTACTGAGGAAGAAGAGATAGAAGAGGAGACAGAAGAAGTCATAGGGAAGCTACCTAAAGGTGTATCCAAAAGTTCTACCTACCTTATAGAGGAAAAGACTTCTGACAGGTCTTTCAAATTATTGAAGAAAATCCTAGAAACCGGAGAAACCGGACTATGTGTGACAAGAGATTATCCAGAAAAAGTAAAGAAAAAATACGGACTTGAAGATATAGAGATGGTTTGGCTTTCTAACGTTGATAGGCAAGACGTGATCAGACCAAAAAGTCTGGAAAAACTAAGCTTAGCCCTGGAGAACTTTCTTGCGAGAACTGGAGGAGTGATATTACTCAAGGGTTTAGAGTATCTTATCACTAATAATGATTTCAGGACTGTACTTAATCTCATCCAGTCTATCAAGGACCAAGTAGCCGTGAACGAATCTATATTGTTGATACCGGTAAATCCCACAATAATCGAAAAATATCAGATGGACCAGATAAGCGGTGTAGTCGATAGCACGCTTGAGGATTGAAGACAGAGGTGCCATCTATGAAGATAGGAATAGTAGGACCGGGAGCTATAGGGACTTTTCTTGCAGGTGTTCTTGGCAGGAAGAACGAAGTGGACCTTTTGGGAAGAAAACCTCTTGATATTGATATTATAGAGATCTCCGGAGAAACTAGACTGAAGACTGATATGAATTATACTGATTCGGTTAAATCCCTGTCAGATAAAGAACTGATAATAATCTGTACTAAATCTTTTGATACCGCTGATGCTATGGACTCCATATATGATCATCTTTCATCTAGTTCTATGATACTGTCTCTACAGAACGG
>SL_8KL_010_SEDDRAFT_10003045_pt1 | contig 13940 bp, 17 predicted proteins | sample SodLakKL_010_SED_4_FD_11160 | JGI IMG/M metagenome (IMG submission 11160) | reverse complement strand
ATCTTTTTTGTGGGATCCTCTTCAACTTTTATCCAATGTATGTACATCTCGCTCTTTTCTTCATCGACATCCACAGTTAATGTTCCTGGGGTGAGGGTTATTGAATTGGCTAAAAATGTGAGACCGAGATCTGTTTCTAGATCAGGTTTTATTTTCACAATACCAGGTTCGATCTTCCCAGTTATTATCCTGTAGGCGACATCAATGTTGGCCTTAGCCATCTCTATGAATAAAGGTATACTGTAAAGAATCATAATAGCCCATCTGATTGGATTAGCCATTCTATAATTATCCGTTCTACATAATATATGATCAGTAAGAGAAGCAACTATCAAACTGACTGAAATCCCCAAAACTATCTCCTCAAAACTCCAGATAATATGGGCCCAGGGCTCTTCCTGTGCCATTGATTGACCGGCTGCTAAAGTAAGTATTAAATAAATCAAAAGTGCAAACAAAAAAGTCGACAAAAATGCTTTAGCTCTTTTCATGAATTAACCATTCCCCCTCAAAGACGATTTTTTTAAGATGCCTCTTAAAGCTTCCTCTGTTAACAAGATTGCCATCATAGACATACTGATTAACTGAATAACCATGACTATTTAAGAATTTTGTTTGCCTTATGTAGGTGCTTACTATGAGGCGACAATATTAAATAGGCTTTCTTTTCTACAAATCCTGATTGTCATGAAAGAAGATTACAACTGCACTTCCTGCGGTGTAACCTTAGTAGGTCTGAAAAACACAGTATTTCCCTGTCCAGAATGCGGTGAATCGAATATAGGAAGATGCGAAAAATGTCGAGATCAAGCAGAAGAGTACGAATGTCCAGAATGCGGTTTTAGGGGGCCATAATATGGGAAAAGTAATGCTGACTTATAAGATAATGCCTGAAGGGACTGAGTCAGATCTAAATAGAATAAAAGAAGATATCAAAGGAATCGTGGAAGAACATGGAACCTTCAAAGGTTCAAACGAGGAAGAAGTAGCCTTTGGTCTTAAAGCGATAATCGCAAGGATCGTAATTCCCGACGAAGGCGGTATCGTTGATAAAATAGAAGAAAAATTGAAAGAGATAGAAGAGGTCCAAAGCGTCAAATCAGAAGATATAACTCTGGTCGATTGATCAGGTACCTTCTTTCCAGTTTTCTATATATCTTTTTTGTTCTTCCGTCAATTTATCAATTTCAATACCATCAGATTCTAACTTTAAAGATGCTACTTTTTTGTCTATCTCTCTCGGAATAGAATGGACTTTCGGTTCCAAGGTTTCGTTTTTGATCACATATTCTGCAGCCATCAATTGAAGTGCAAAACTCATATCCATAATCTCGGCGGGGTGTCCTTGTCCAGCAGCTAGATTGACCAATCTCCCTTCAGATAAAAGATAGATTGTGCGACCATCTTTCAAATTATACTCGGTAATGTCTTCCCTAACTTCTCTCTTAGATTTAGAAAGTTGATCTAGTTGATCTTTCGAGATCTCATTGTCGAAATGTCCTGAGTTCGCTAGTACGCAACCATCTTTTGCTTTCTTTAACTCTTCTTCTCCTACAGCATCTTTACAACCGGTCACCGTCACAACGAAGTCAGCTTTTTCTATTCCTTTTTTGGTAGGAAGTACTTCAAAACCGTCCATTCTAGCTTCGACAGCTTTTACAGGATCGACTTCAGAGACCATAACAGAAGCTCCCATGCCTTTAGCTCTCATAGCTATGCCTCTACCACACCATCCATAACCGACTACCAAAAAGTTCTTCCCACTAATCTGTAAATTGGTCGCACTCATTATGCCGTCCATAGTGGACTGTCCTGTCCCATACCGATTATCGAAAAGATGTTTCATGAGAGCATCGTTTACCGACATCACTGGAAAACGCAACGTTCCGTCTTTTTCCATAGCTCTTAATCTCACTACACCAGTTGTTGTTTCTTCAGCACCGCCGGCTATCCTCTCTATAAGATCCTCCCGTTCTGTATGGATGAGAGAAATCAAATCGCCTCCATCATCTATCACTACGTCGGGCTCATGATTCAAGGTATTGGTTAGATTTTCATAATATTCTTCATCAGTCTGGCCTCGCTTAGCATATACCTCCATACCATATTCTTCCCCCAATGCTTCGGCGACCGAATCATCTGTGGATAGAGGATTGCAGGAAGCCATCTTCACATTAGCTCCCGCCTCTTTCAAAGAGAGTGCAAGGATACCAGTCTTGGCTTCAACATGAAGGGCCATCGAAACATTTTTCCCGTCGAGATAGCCGTTTTCTAACACCTCTTGTTTTACCTTCTCTATAACAGGCATGTGAGCCCGAGCCCAGTCTAGACGTTTCTTTCCTTTCTCTACCAAATCATTCATAATATCAAACATCACAAGTAAAACGGGAGGTTCTTATATTTCTTCGGATAAAGTTTTCAAGCGGTCCGACATGAACAAAAGAATTTCTCTCAAATTTTCTTCGTTATCGAAATCTTCATGAAGGGGTTCAAATTCTATCATGTTTGGTACCGCTCTAATTATATTGTCTACTATCGTGATATCTGCCGCCTTAGAAGTTCTAGATAAAGGATTTAAATCAATTGTAATCACTTTTTTATCCATATCCTTCAATGCCTGAGCCCGATCTCCGTCTTCTAGAGGAACTAGGACAACGTCTGAAGTGTAGATTCCCTCATAAGAACACAACGCTCTTTTATGATCTAGACCAGGGATATTCTCCTCTGGATCTAGACCGTAGACTCTTTCAGCACCATTTTTCTCTAAGACTCTTTTGATCTTATTTATCCTCTCATCCGTTCTATGGAACAGATTGACTTCAAGTTTAGCATCCAATCTTTTTCCTAGTTTTACTATCTCCTCTGGAACAAGAGCAGCGATATTGCCGTTGATAGAAATCACCGGATTTTCTGCGCTCATCATTTCAGCGATCGCCTTTCTCTCCGCTAACTTAGCAGTTTTTGTGGTTTTTTCCCCTATAAGATAATCGAACATCTCTCCTCTGCCATGTGCGATCAAGCCAGCTTCAGAAGTGATGCCTTCCTCGACTCCGTTTACTAAAGCTTCTCTCATCTTCAAAGAAAGATACCTTGGATGAGATTTGGGAATATCAGTCATGTTAACAAAAGTTTAAAATGGGAATAATATTTATACCATTCGATTGGAATTATAGGATATATATTTAAAAACCTTCTAAAAGGGAATAAGATATGAAAAATAAAAATTACAAAGAAAAACGTAATAATATGGTAGATAGTCTAATCAAAAAAGGTTATGTTGAAAGTGATCCTGTCGAAAAAGCTATGAGAAAAGTCCCTCGACACGAATTTGTTCCTAAAAGAGTTAGGAATAGAGCCTATGTAGATTCCCCCCAACCTATCGGTGAAGGACAAACGATATCAGCTCCTCATATGGTCGCGATGATGGTCGAAAATTTAGACATCGAGAAGGGACAGAAAGTATTCGAGGTAGGAGGTGGAATGGGTTATCACGCTGCGGTAATAGCTGAGATCGTAGGTGAAGAAGGCGAAGTTTATTCCATAGAATATGTTTCTAGTCTAGCTAAATCAGCTCAAAAAAGGATAAGAAATGCTGGTTATAATAATGTCAAAGTGATACGAGGTGATGGGTCTACCGGATACGAAAAGGGAGCTCCATATGATAGGATCTCCGTTGCATGTGGGGCACCAAGTATTCCGGCGCCTTTGATAGATCAATTAATCCTTGAAGGAAAAATATTGATTCCCATTGGAAGTAAGTTTTTTCAAAAACTGATAAAGGCAACTAAAAAAGGAGAAAATGAGATAAAAAAAGAAAATCTAGGCGGGGTAAGGTTCGTTCCGCTGAAAGGAAAGTACGGATTCTAGACTATCGGCTTAAACTGTATATACGGTGAACCTTTTTCTTTGTCTGTGACTATAGCATACAGCCCAGTCTTAGGTTTAACCCCATAGATGCATGGAGTTTTGTTTATACTGAGGAGGACAAAATAATTGTCCGCCATATTTTTTATTTCTTTTGAGAGATTCAGCCCAGGTTTGAGTATTCCGATCCCAATGTCTTCGGAGTTTTTAGTATTAGCTACACCACTAAGCAGTTCCTGCAGAGCCATCTCACCACCGCGCATATATTCAAGAGTATCTAAAGCATGATAATCTAAAATTCCAAGGTCCTCTTCTCCTCTCAATTCTGTCATACTTTGATTGTAAATTTTCCTGTACTGTTTTTGGTTTTTACCTGCAAGAGCCAATTTATAAGGTTTATCAGATTCCGATGTCAGATGATCCACTATTCTAAATTTCTGATTAAATAATTCCTCTGGTACAAAGCGAATAAGATCATCTCTGAGATTTTCTGGATGGGTTCCACCGGAAAGTACGGAAATCACTCCTCTATCTTGAGATATAAAATTCAAAAAGAGGGGTCTAATAACAGAGAAAAATTCTTCATTACTGACATTCTCTTCGATCTCAAAAACATTGTAACTTCCAGCATCGAAACCTCCGCCTAACAATTCATCCATATCCTCTATACCTGTACTGTATTTGCCTTCTGGAGATTCTATAGGTTTCCAATCATTCTCACCTGAGATTTGTAGTTCATAAGGCTCAAAGCATTTGAATCGACCGCCTTTCAGAGACATAAGATAAGATGGTTGCTTTAATTCTACTGCCCTCAACTTTTTCAGCATAATTTCCCTTATATCTCTGCCTTCAAGTTGATGTCGGTTAAGCTGAACAACACCATCTGCCAAGTATTCCAATTCAGGTTCTGATTCTTTTTCTAGTATCATCACGAGGTTGGTGTTTGAATGCTCTACAAGATCTTTTTGTAAAGTCATTACAAATGTTTCCATATCCAAACCATATTTGTGTGTGATCCCTTCAATACTATCTATGACCAATAAAGCTCGATCAGGAAGTATATCGTTTATCCTATCGTATATCCTATTAAGACTCGGTATATCTCGATCTAATTGCTGGAGACGAGTTCTATCAACATTTTTTGGTGGCCCTTCTTCTCTTATAGTACTCAAAAAGTCTCTAGCACCTTCTATCTTTTTTCTTTCTCTTTCGGGGATGCCTTTTTCGTCTTGCTCTTTTTCCTCCTCATAAACAGCTTGAAGAAATACTTTACTTGCATCCATTATCTGGGAACGCATTTCTTTTTCTTCTAGCCAAGGGAATTGGTTATATAAAGCCTCATCTGAAACTCTAGTCGATAAATAGAAGCTTTTGTCTTGATCAGCCATCTCCTCGATTATTTGAAGGGCTAAAGTTGTTTTTCCTGTTCCTGTAGCACCTTCCAAAAATATCGAAGAACCTCCTTTCTTATCCAAAAATTCCTTAATTTCAGTTGGGATACTTTTTATTATTTTCATTTTTATGAACCCCCTACTTTAAATGTTTCTGAAAGTTTTTCTATTTTAGAGGCCAATTCTTGCATGTAAGTCTCTAGTTCTTTTTCTTTATCAGAATTGCCAAGTAGGGACAAAGTCATATTGGTATCGATGCCTTTTATAAAAAGCACTGAATCCTCAGAATATCCAACAATAATGTTAGGTTTTTCTTTTTTAAATCCAGAAAATATTACTTCGCCAGCTCCTAACATAGTTGCAGAAAGAGTGCTAAAAGTTTCATTTTCGTTTTCCATTTCAACATAAGAGGCTATAGGCACACCATCTTTAGAAGTTAATGCAACCGCATTAATATCTTTTTTAGAACCATATTTCTTTAAAATTCCTCTAATCTCATCTTTTGCTTCGATATTAACACACTCCTCTTATAATATTAAGCACTCGATCTGCTTTAATGAGTTAATTATTCTTTACGTATTTAAACTTTCACAGTATTTTTTCCCATTATAGTTCTTCAAAAATGTTTGTAGCTTTTTTAACCTTCATCTCCTTTTTCATATCTGAGACTAATGATTCATAATAGGAAAGATGTTCTCTGATCCTTTCTAATTCCTCTTTTAGTTCTTGTTCACGCTCTTCTAATTCTTTTATCCTTCCTCTCATTTCCCAATATTTTTTCATATTGTCTCTAATTTCGCCCCTTAAATTTTTAATCTCATCTCTCTTAGCCATACATTGCACCTACATTCTTTTCATTTCTTCTGATAGGTCAATATGAAATTCCGATGTGTCTTTTCCAGTCGTACTAATTGACCTTAGGGCGCTCTCACATTCACTGATTCTTTTTTTTGTTTTCTTGATTTCTTTTTTCAATTCCCTTTTTTTCTCCTTAACCTGTTTCAATTCCTCTAAAATTTTTTTTTCTCTTTTCTCCCATTTTTCCTTTTCTTCAATCGCCATCAAAGCCTTTTCGATATCTACCAATATCAATCACCTTTGATTCATTTATCTTTTCTTTTCAATTTTATCTTATCATATACCTGAGAGATTTTTCTATTCTCGTATATATCACATCTAGGACAATATAATTTGTTCTTCTTGAATTCCATATCCTTTCTACATTCTGAGCAATATCCTTTGACGATACCATATTCCTTCCCAATTGTCGATAATCTTATGGTAGGTTCTGCTTGGACTACTTTAGCCCTAACTATATCTCCTACCAAATATTTATCTTCAAGCTCCTCAGTATAGTCATCAGAAACTTTTGAAATATGAATAGACGCTTCTATATCCTCCTTTACACCTCTAGAAGATCCTTCGACCATCTCAATGCTAACTACTACCATGGAATTTTTCCTAGCTGTCACCGTCCCATAAACTATATCGCCCTCTTTCACTTCCACGATAGAATTTATAGCTTCAACCTTTGCCTCTAAATCATCTTCATCATATTTTACAATACCAAAATGAGCGGAGTAAATCCTACCTTTATCTTCATAGGTTCCTTCTCCCGAGAGCCACTCTTCGGCCATTCCGACTTCATCTCCTGGAAACACAATTTTTTCTTCATCTTCTACCATATTATTCCCTCTTTACATTTATTCCATATGAGATAACCTCAAAACTTTTTCTTTCTTTCTCGTGGAATTCAAAGATATTACCGATTTCAAACATATATTTTTTTTCCCAAAAAAGATTGTGTCCTCTCTCTCTTATAAAGTTTTTCAAAAACTCTCTCGTCTCGGCGTTATGTATCGTGTAAATCATTTCTGAAATTTGAAAGGCTTTCTTTAGAAAGGGCAAATCAGCCCCCTTCTTTTGTGATCCAAAAGGCGGATTCATTAGAACCGTATCCACTTTCGTTTCGATTTCACTAACCTCTTTAACTTTAAAATTGATTATATCTGAAATAGACCATTTCCTAGCCTCTTTTTTCGCTATTTTAATAACTTCCTCATCAACATCGAATGCTTCAACTGAGTCAGCTCCAAGGTAGGCGGAACCTATTGAAAAAATTCCAGTACCGCATCCGAGATCGGCTATTTTTTTATCATTTATGTGTCCATTAGAATAGGCTCGAAAAAGGATATCCGAAGCAATTGGAGAAGGAGTTGAGTATTGCTCTAAATCCGCTTTAGGATTTGGATGAGCCGATATAGATTCTAATTTAATCTCTAAATCCTTCTTTTTTATACCGGCCATTTTAATCGACCTTTACTCCTTTGCCATCACACGTCTTACATGTACCGCTTCCCTGACATTTTTCACAATTTCCATTCCCTCCACATTTTTGGCAATCGCCAGTTCCATCACATGTCATGCAGTGGCCATAACCCTCACAGGTTTGACAAATACCTGTACCTGAACAAATATCACATTTACTAAACCAACCTGTTTTACCTTTTCCATCACAATTATGACATTCACCAGAGCCTCTACAATCAAAACATTTTGCGCTGCCATTGCAATTCGAACAATCACCACTTCCGTCGCAGTTTATGCAATCGCCAGTTCCATTACAATTCGAGCAGGTTCCATTTCCTCCACAATCATCGCATTCTAAACCTAATTGAGATATTTCTCTATAATCTTTTAACTTTTTAGATATCCTATTATCATCGATATATTCTAACGCTCTTTCCATAGTCTTTTTAGCCTTTTCTTTTTGATCTACATCCCAGTAGCATCCTGCTTTACCAAGCCAGGCCTCAGTATTTTTTTTATCTAATTTAAGGATGCTATCGTAGATATCTGGTATCAATTTTTTTTCTGCCTCGCCCATCAGATTATTTATTTTTTGTTGCCTATTTTTCAGATTTGGGTCCAACTCTTCAGCCTTTTCATAAAGCTCATTTGCTTCATCTATTCTGCCTACTTCAACAAGTAGGTCAGCTTTCTCAGCTAATAAATCAGGAGTCACTTCCATTTCTAATGCTTTATTGATTGTCTGTAAGGCTCTTTCCAACATGTCTCTATCCTTTAATGCCTGGTATTTGTATTGGTAAATTATCCTTCTCTCATCATATTTTAGCGCCTCATCATATTCTCCAATTGCCCCCTTATTATCATTTTTCTCTTGAAGGATTACGCCCTTGAGGAAAAATCCAAGAAAACTATTTTTTAATCTTAAACTCTTCTTCACAAATGCTTCAGCCTTATCCAATTGTTGATTAGAAAGACAAATAATTGATAATTTGAGATAGATGTCTGGATCGTCTAGTGCCAATTTATAAGATTTATCTGCCTTTTCTAGCTGATTCATTAATCCTTCTATCTCTTCAGTAATCTCAAAATCTTCAAAGAAGGACTCTGTACTGATTTCTACATCGTAAAGAAGTTCTTCAGCTTTTTCTCTGATTTCCTCCATTTTATCTTCCATCCATTAAAAAGACTATGTAGATTATGATTTTAGTTTTATGTACTCCCTCTTTCCCAAACCTCGTCTGATAAATCATCATAAATAGTTTTCTTCTCGTCGCCTTCTCCATTCTCTTCTTCTTTTTCTTCTTCTAGTATATCTCTTATCTTGTTTTCATTCAATATCCAATAATGTATCCTCCATTTCTTTCCGCTGGGAAGATTCGTGGTTTCTTCCTCAGTAAAAAGTATATCTAGATCCTCTAATTTATAAAAAGTGTCTCTCTCTTCAGGAGAAAGAAGATTATCAGTTATGGTTTTGTCGTAACCGAAGAGATTCATGACTTTTTCTGCCATATCCTCAGCTCTAGACGGCTCCATGTCATTTTCTTCTAAGACTATCTTTATTGCTTTTTCAAGGTCCTTAAAGGTTATCCTGCTCACGACAAATCACTTTATTGAATTATATTATTCATTTTTTCCGGGATAGGGAAATTTTTACTCTTACCAATTTTTACTTCCCCGGTACGATTCTTTATCTAATGTGGACAATTATAAATAAATCTTCCCCAAGAAATTCTGAGGACCTTTTTGGTCAAGAAAATCATTGATTCGGATTTTCGAAAAAAATCAGATATGAAGTATAGTGATATCTATACTCTCAATCAATCTTTTAGCCCATTTCAATTTTTTCCGTTTTTCAGAACTGTTTCGTTCAAAAGGTCGATCAAAATCCCATCCATTTAACACAATTTTTTTAGCTCCAAAATGATCCGCAATAAAGCATGCTCTATCACCATCAGTAAAACCACCAAAATTATAGATTCCTTTTTTAGGGGGGTCACACTGACATGTAGATACCACATGTCCTTCAAATTTATTAGCCCATTTCTTGATTATATCAATATTATCTCCATGGGCGTGTAAAACTGCAGGTGTGTTCTTTAAATTTAGATCTTTTTGAAGCTTTTTATTGCCGTCTAAATCCGTAACCAAAAGATCAGGTTCCACTCCTTGATCGACTATTTGGCTAACAGCTGAACCAGCAGCTACAGTAATTTTCGCATCACTCTTAGAATAATATGGTCCACCTATCTCAACATTTCTGTTTTTCAATGATCTCAATGGAGATAGATTATCGGTACCTCTAAGTTCAACTAAAATCTCTGCAGATTTTCTATCTTCTTCTTTTGAATAATCGAAATCCAATATTATCTCTTCATATAATGGTTCCCAATCTTTAAATTTCAAACCTTCCACCTTCTCAGTTCTTAAATATACATTCCCAAGATAGATTGCCAATCACTCTGATTTTCCTTCCTCTTCCTCCTTTTTTTGACGTTCTCTAAAACTTCTTTGGGTCAATCCAGCTAAAACACCAATCAATAGGCCTAAAGTTATGTTTATAGCAACCATCGGAAAAACCGGCTCCTCTTCCATACCTACTATTCCTCTTATGTAATCCACTATTCCTCTTATGTAATCTAAAGCACCCCAAAATATGAACGTTAGGGCAAAAAGAGTCAGGAAAATCGCCCAAAAAGACCATTTTACTCGACCTTTTTTTATGTAAGTATCGATTAGTCTACCTAGTTCATGTAAAAACACAGCACCGATCCACCACCAAATAACGGTTGAAGCAAAGCTAAGTGTAATCTCAAGCGGAGAAGTAATATTCTCATCTACCACGGCATTCCAACCCTGGAGGGAACTCCCGATCACGATTAAAACTGAAACGGCTGTGAATGGCAACCACACAGAACCACTAGTCACCGCTTCTTTCAGTTTATTATACAAACCTAAAGTTTTCTTGTCTAATTCGTATATTCTAGCAAATATATAACCTCCTATGACGAAAAAGATTATTCCTATACCAAAGCCAGGTAATCCCGTAAGGGCCCCAACCCCTTCAATAAAAAGATTACTCAATAGCGCTATGATCCTGAAAAAACCATAGACTAGTAAGGCCAGTGATATTGGTAGAAGAAATTTTCTTTTTGACTTCTCTTCCTGGAAAGTTTTAACGAACAGATAATAAAGATTCTCTACACTTTCGCTTTGCTTGACATACACTGTCCGGATGTGAGAAATATCTATTTTTGAGGAAACAATCGGACTGATATATTCGTCCTCAGCTCCGTCGGTCACCAAAATTGCGGAATCGGCATTTGTCTTTTCCAAAACATAGTCCAATTCCTCTCCAAGAGCAGTATCTGATGCATAACCTATTGAAGAGGCTCCACAGATAGTTGCTATTTCAACATCCTCTCCATTTTCTTTTAAATCGTCATATATGGAAATAGCTGATAATATAGAATTGGTATCCGAGTCTTCAGGATCTTCCAATCCAAGTTTTATGGCTGCTTGTAGGTTTTCCTCCCTTCCGATTATAGGGGTTTTCAAACCAGTTTTTTCACCGATGTCGTCATCTCGGTCCGCACATAATATGAGCTTCCGCATCTATTTCTCCTCGAATATCCCTCGACACAGGGATGTTAATATTTTTATCAAGATATTTAGTATTTGCTGATATTTTTGATAAATGCGCAATTTATCCTAAAAGACGAGCAAGATAACCCAAAAATTCACTCAAGGGCATGCCTTCTTCCCATGGAAGTTTGTAATTGCCGTGGGAAGTCGTCTTAACATTGGGCAATTTTTTATTTAGTACCCTGTATTTCTTGGACAATCCCTCTATATCCATAGTAAACAATCTCCATTTGTCTCCTCTATATCTTTTCAATCGATAAGCATATATTGGGAGTAATTTTGTATCAGTACATATCTTTTCGATCTCTTCTGCTTGCTCTTTCAATCTTTTTTGATCGCTCAAATACAATATATCCTCTTTAGAAGATTTTACCTCAATTAAGAAAGAAACATCACCCCGTACCGCCACTAAATCAACACCTAAACTGCCAGCACCTCTCACCACTAAAAAAGGTATGTTCATTACTCTTTGATAATCTTCTTTTTGATCTTCAGAACAAGTCTTGGTTGTTTTTTCTATTATCTCCTCATCACCAGAAAGAATACTTTTTAGTTCTCTTTCATATTTTCCTTGTGCCATATTTTCAAAGCCCGGTTTTTTCTTAAATTTTCCCTAGGGTTTTCTCCTACCTAGGGTTCCAACCTCTTAGGGTCTCTAGGGAAGAGTATGCCTTCTCGAACATTATCTAAATTTAAAAGCTGCTGAAGCAATCTATCTACCCCCAATCCGATACCACCGTGGGTAGGCATGCCATACTTAAATGGTTCTAAATAAGAACTAAAGTTCTCTAAATCTATCCCTATTTCATTCATTTGATCTACTAAAGTTTCATATCGGTGTTCTCTCTGTCCACCCGATACTAACTCTTGACCTTTGTATTCCAAATCAAAATAAGTCGTGAGTGATGGATCATAATCTTTTCTCATAGCATAGAAAGTTCCTTCTTTAACTCTCGTAGGGAACTCAGTAATGAAGAAAAAATCAGTATCACATTCTTCTTTTACGTATTCTCCTAGTATTTTTTCTTCCTCAGTACCTATTTCAGGTTCTTCATCCCATTCTGTTCCCATTTCTTCCAGTATAGCTATGCATTCCCGGTATGGGATTTTTTTAAAAGGAAGTTCTGGTATCTCTAATTCGACTCCTAATTTCTTGAGTTCTTCTCTACCTTGTTCCTTAACATAAGAAAGAGCGTGGTTAATAAGATAGCTTGTCATATCCATAATATCTGAAGAACCTTCGATAAAAGACATCTCAAAATCTAAAGAGAGAAATTCAGAGGTGTGTCTTACCGTTGCAAAGTCCTCAGCTCTATATGCGGGTGCGATTTCATAAACTCTCTCAAATCCCGAAGCCATAAGCATCTGTTTATATAATTGAGGACTCTGAGCTAAATAGGCTTCCTGCTCATAATAATCTAGTTCAAACAAAGTCGCACCACCTTCAGCTCCAGCCGCAACAATCTTTGGAGTATTAACCTCTATGAAATCTTCTTTATTGAAAAAGTCCCTTAAGCCATCTAGAAGAATATCCCTGATCTCAAAAATGAGTCTTTTCTCTTCTTTCCTCAAATCAAGAAAACGGTTATCGAATCGAGTTCCCATCTCTGAATCTACTTTATCTACTACGCCTAATGGAAGAGGTTTTTCTGCTTCAGATTCTATTTTTATGGAAATGGGAACAATTTCGAAGCCAAGCTCTGTTTGATCAGTAGTTTTTTTCTCACCTTCAATTATTAACACACTTTCTCTAGGGATCTCGATAGCTTCTTCAAAAGTTTCTTTCCCCATCTCATCTTCCGAGAGAACAACCTGGAATACACCTGTTCTATCTCTCACCTTTAGAAAAGCTATTCCTCCAAGTTTTTTTGTCTCTTGAAGCCAACCACCCAACGTACACTTGCTACCTTCTTCAAGTTCAACGGCATCTTTAGCGTGAATCCTATTCATAATAAGGATGAATAAGGGAGGGATATAAAAGAGTTCAGGATAAAAAGATGGACTTCTACCCAAAACTCAAATAAAGCAAACAGATATCTATCAACGATACTATGGGTAAGAACCGTTATGATGTAAAAAGAGGACATTTCGAGAATATAGAGGGCGATAAACTGAAAAAATTGATGAGAGAAAAATTTGGTAAAGTAAAAGAGAAAAATGACAAATTGATCGTAGAGGACGAAGGTGCTATATCACGCCTGGAAGTTTGGACCGAAGGAAGAACAGGGTTATGGGTCGATCTCAAAATGGATGATGAGGTTAGTGGGGATGTCGCCGCAGAAACTATCTCTAAATGGAACGATTTTCTAAGAGAATCAACTGGATTCACCGCTAAAAAGAGAAAAAAAAGAGCGAAAAAAAAGGCTAAGGATAAATAGATATATTTTTAAATTCCTCTCGAAATCTTTTTATTTTTTCATATAAAAATGCTTTTCATCTACATTTATTTATTAACAATTTCAAAAAATATATATAGATTCTGCCAATACCTCGGATAAGTGGTCGTTATGGCAGAAGAAAATAAACTTGCGAATCCCGCTCCATTAGGCCTGATGGGCTTTGGAATGACTACAGTACTACTGAATATCTACAATGCGAATCCAAATTGGCATCCTAGCAGCATGATATTAGCGATGGGTATCTTCTATGGTGGTTTTGCTCAACTCATTGCAGGCTGGTGGGAAATGAAACAAGGTAATACGTTTCCAGCAGTAGCCTTCAGTTCTTATGGTC
>SL_8KL_010_SEDDRAFT_10003044_pt1 | contig 13942 bp, 12 predicted proteins | sample SodLakKL_010_SED_4_FD_11160 | JGI IMG/M metagenome (IMG submission 11160) | reverse complement strand
GAGATGTACTCCATTGAAGAGGGCGCAAGCATTACGGAAACCATTGACGAGCTGATTGAGGGTTATGGACTGGAAATGACCCAGGTCAACTCTTCGGAAGCCGCCATGATCGCTCAGGTGATGAGAAATATGGAAAATGAAGAACCGGTGGTATTCTACGGATGGAGACCCCACACCATGTTTAGAAATCTGGACATCAAGTTAATCGATGATGATCGAGGGTACTTTGAAGAATCCTCGGTACATGTGGTCGTGGATAAGAACTTACGGGAAAAAGCTCCCGATGTGTATGCTTTCCTTGAGAACTGGAGCATCGACATCGGTGATGTGGAACAAATGATTGTGGAAATTGAAGATGAGGGAAGGGACCCCGAAGAAGTAGCCCAGGAATGGATCGATAACAATCAGGAAAAAGTAGAAGAAATGACCAATAATTAGAAAAAGAATAAAAAGCACCTCCTTCTGGGATTACTACGGAAGGGGGGTGCTTTTTTTGGAAATATTATAATGTAGTGTTTCCTTCGATCATTGACCCGGTTAATGAGTTTAGTCCAAGGATATCAATTTCGTATTTATTATCCCGCCATTTTACGGAACGGCGATCGATGAAGAAATGATGAGGAGGGTTTAATCATGATCAGTAAATCAGATTTAAAATACCTGCGGAGATGTGTTGCACTGGCAAGAACCGCCTTGGAAAAAGGTGACCAGCCCTTTGGCTCCGTACTTGTGTCAGAGGATGATACGGTGCTTGCAGAAGACCATAATCACGTTGCCGGTGGAGACCATACCCGGCACCCGGAATTTTATTTGGCCCGATGGGCAGCAGCAAATATGACACCGGAAGAAAGAAGTAAGGCCACCGTATATACCTCGGGGGAACACTGTCCTATGTGCGCTGCAGAGGTAGCCGGCCGCCTCGGCTACATGGAAGGATTTTCAATGACCCGAGGGCGTAGGCATTTCNGTTGCAACCCTAGGGGATGTATAATATAATTAAATCCAGTTATGTAGTAAATTAGAGGTTTTAGGGTCCCAGGACTCTTTCATTGGTTTTATAAAGGAGGAAAAAATACGGTGAACACAATAACATGGCTGGGCATCATATTGTGCCTTTCGCAATCCGCAGTATTATCAGGAGCCAATCTTGCCTTTTTCAGTATCAGTAAGATGCGTCTGGAGCTGGAAGTCAAAAGAGGTAACAGTAAAGCAAAAAAAGTGATGGAGCTTAGGAAAAACTCAAACTTTCTTCTGGTGACCATCCTATGGGCCAATGTTTCCATCAATGTGCTTTTAGCATTGTTGTCGGAATCGGTCATGACGGGCGTTTATGCATTTTTATTCTCCACAGTCCTGATTACTATTGTGGGAGAAATTCTTCCCCAGGCATACTTTACACGAAAAGCCTTGAACGTAGCCGCTTTTCTTTCGCCCCTGATTCGGCTTTATCAGGTCATATTCTATCCTGTGGCCGCGGTCACCGCTTGGGTGCTTGATCATTGGCTGGGGGAAGAGGTTATCAATTACTATAGAGAAAAGGACTTCGAAGAGCTCATTGCCATGCATATAAATGCCACAGATACGGAAATTCAAAAGGTGGAGGGCATCGGAGCAATAAACTTTCTTTCCATGGACGATCGTCCCTTGTCCCGGGAGGGCGAACCCGTGGATCCTAAGAGTATATTGAAGATCCCCTTTGAAAACGAGGACCCTGTTTTGCCCGATCGCAATACAAAGGAGGGCAAAGAATTTTTGCAAAAGGTCGATGCCTCCGGTCATAAATGGGTTATACTAACGGATCAACAGGATCAACCCCGACTGGTATTGGATGCGGATCATTTTCTAAGGGGTGTGATGTTTCATTCAAAGGATAACCGGGTATTGGAGGCTTGTCACAGGCCGATCATCATTAGAGACGAAAAAACTTCCATTGGTGAAGTGCTTCCCCGTTTTAAGGCGGGAGGCAGTAAAACCGAGGAGGACGTCATCGATGAGGATGTTGTGCTGCTTTGGGGCGGTGAAAGGCGAATCATAACGGGCACGGATATCCTGAGAAGACTATTAAGGGGCATTGTAAAAAAGCAATGAAATTCGTAGAAAAAAGTTCAAAAAGAGCGTAAGGATTTCACGGAATACTAAAAATCTTGGAGTTCCGGAAAAACTGTGATAAGATAGGGTAAAATTATTTTTGGAGGTGAAGAGGATGGAAGGAAAAGTCCAGTCCGTAGAAAGGGCATTAATCATTATGGAGACCTTGGCGAAATCCCAAGACGGATTAACGATTACAGAAATCAGCAACAAAATTGATCTACATAAAAGCACCGTGCACCGTTTATTGGGGACGTTGATAAAAATGGGATATGTGGCGCAAAATAAAAACTCCAGCACCTATGATATCACTCTTAAACTCTTTGAAATGGGTTATGATAAAGTCCAAAAAGCCGATGTGCTGGCCTTGGCAAAACCCTATATTAAGGAACTGATGACCATCAGCAAGGAAACGATTCATCTGGTTCTTCGGGAAAAGGCGGAAATCATTTACATTGATAAAGTAGAGTCGAAAAACACCATTCGCATGTATTCCAGCATCGGCCGCCGCAGTCCCGTATACTGCACTTCCGTGGGGAAAGCCATGCTTGCTTATCTGGATGGGGAAGAAGTGCGGGAGATTTGGGAAATGAGTGACATCCAAAAGCTTACGGAATATACCATCACGGATTACGATCAAATGTTAGCGGAACTCGAGGAAATAAGAACGCAGGGGTATGCCGTGGATGAACAGGAAAATGAACTGGGGATTCGGTGTATCGGGGCTCCGATTTTTGATCACAATGAGGAAGTTGTGGCGGCCATCAGTATTTCCGGCCCAGCCCTTCGGGTAACAAAAGAGCGCATTAAAGAACTGGGAGAAGCGGTAAAGCAGTACAGTCTTCATATATCAAGAGAACTTGGTTATCCAAAATAGGAGCCAGGTTTTTTTTATTGAAAAAAAGTTTAAAGAACAAATTATAGACTATTTAGAAGTATGCAAAAGAATTTAAGACATTGTTGGAGCTAATAGGATTTTTTGGGGATTTGCAATTGATTGTATTTTCTATATAATGAAATTATATTTTACAATGTGAAATTAAGTTTCACTATATGAAACGAGGAGGCCTTTATGATACCTAAAATAAATACGTTGAACGAAATAACCAAAACCGGTGTGGTTGCCGTAATACGGGCAGAAACAGCGGAGGAGGCGGAGAAAATTGCCGATGCCTGTTTAAAAGGCGGCATCTCAGCCGTGGAGATCACCTTTACCGTACCGGGAGCTTCCCGGGTATTGGAAAGTTTACGGGAACGGTTTGCAGGAAAATCACTGATCCTTGGTGCAGGTACGGTTCTTGACAGTGAAACCGCTCGAATAGCCATCCTTTCGGGAGCCGAGTATATCGTAAGCCCGTCCTTTGACCGGGATACGGCAAAGCTTTGCAACCGATACCAGATTCCCTACATGCCCGGCTGTATGACCATCACAGAAATCGTACAAGCCATGGAAGCCGGCGCGGATATTATCAAAGTTTTTCCCGGAAGCGCCTTCGGTCCCGATTACATTAAAGCCATAAAGGGGCCTTTACCCCAGGCGGTACTGATGCCTACGGGAGGGGTAAGCCTTGAGAATGTGCAGCAGTGGATAAAAAACGGTTGCGTGGCCGTAGGCGTCGGCGGCGATTTAACCGGCGGGGCCAAAACCGGAAACTACGCCCTTGTGGAGGAAACCGCAGGAAAGTTTGTGGAGCAGGTAAGGATCGCAAGAGCAAAATAAAAAGTTCAGGTTAATAATTGCAACATAAAATATTAATTCTTGGAGGGATTCGATGAAAAAAGTAGTAACGCTTGGTGAGATCATGCTTCGTCTATCTACCCCGGGCAACAGTCGATTTGTACAATCGCAGGAATTTGACGTGAACTACGGTGGAGGAGAGGCCAATGTCTGTGTTTCGTTATCCAATTACGGATTGGACACTCGATTTATCACCCGTATACCGGATCATGAAATTGGTCAAAGTGCGGTGAATGCTCTTAGAAAATTCGGTGTGGACACCGACTACATTGTACGGGGAGGGGATCGTTTAGGGATCTACTTTCTGGAAACCGGGGCCTCGCAACGGGCATCCAAAGTAATTTATGACCGGGCGCATTCCGCCATTGCAGAAGCTTCGAAAGAAGCGTTTGACTGGGAAGAAATATTTAAGGGTGTGGACTGGTTTCATTTTACCGGAATTACTCCCGCACTTAGCGAAAAAGCAGCGGAACTTACCCTTGAGGCCTGTAAAGCGGCGAAAGCCATGGGTGTTACGGTATCCGTTGATCTGAACTATCGTAAGAAGTTATGGTCCCCGGAGCGGGCAGCAGAAGTAATGGGAACCTTAATGGAATACGTAGACGTCTGTATTGGCAATGAAGAGGACGCGGAAAAGGTTTTCGGAATCTCTGCAGCACAAACCGACATTACCAAAGGGGAAATCAATCACAGTGCCTATGAGGAAGTTGCAAAACAGCTGATCGAACGCTTCGGAGTGAAAGTGGTGGCCTCCACCCTGCGAGAGAGCTACTCTGCATCGGATAACGGCTGGTCCGCCATGTTGTATGAAGACGGAAAATCCTATTTATCAAAGAAGTATGACGTACGAATTGTGGATCGTGTAGGTGGCGGAGATTCCTTTGCCAGTGGACTGATCTACGGACTGGTAACCAAGATGGACAATCAGGAAGCCTTGGAGTTTGCCGTGGCGGCTTCCGCTTTAAAACATACGATTCCCGGAGATTTTAATCTGACTTCTAAGGATGAGGTCAAAACCCTAATGGAGGGTGACGGTTCGGGACGGGTGCAGCGATAAATTTTTTTATTCATAAAAGTTGTATGATAGGTTTAGGTCTAAAGTATCTTTATTTTGCTAAAACCTTAGATTAATTAAAATATTATTGCAATTTCATAATGAGAAATTTATAATAGGACTGTAAGTTGTCAGACAAGATCAATTTCTATGAAGATTTTCATTATGAAGGAGGGCTTCCTTTGCAGGAGAAAAACACCCATGTCAGTGATATCGTGTACCGGGGGATTGAAGAACGAATACTATCGGGGCAGTGGTCGCCGGGGACGAAAATCACCTCGGAAATTCAACTGGCCAAAAACTTCGGAGTTTCCAGAATGTCCGTTAGAGAAGCCATCGAAAAGATGGTGGCCTTAAATATTTTGACCAAGAAAAAAGGCGGGGGTACCTTTGTGAATGAGATCACTCCTTCCACCTATCTAAACGGATTGATTCCGATGATGCTTCTCAATAAAGACAATTTGCTGGATGTCCTGGAATTTCGAAGAATGATTGAAGTGGACAGTGTAAAAATGTGTGCAAAGCGGTGCGATGCTTCCACGATAAAAGCCTTGGAAGCCTGCTATGAAACCATGAAAAACAATCAAAATTCCACACCGGAGTTTGCCTATGCGGACTATCAGTTTCATATGGAGATTGCGAAGGGCACGAAAAACTCCATGGTAGTGAAAATCAACAGCCTTCTGACGGATCTTTGGACCCATCAGCAAAAAGAGTTGAATAAGTATTTGGGTTCCGAAGGAGGCATCGAGGATCATGGGAAAATTCTTGATGCTTTGAAATCCCGGGATTCGGAACTGGCTTCCATTTATATGAGAAGGCACATCGATCGGACGATCGACGATATCGAAAAGATTTTGAAGGACAGGATCAATCAGAAGCCGGCGGAAGAGGGTTCTGAGGAAGGATGGTGCAGATCATGATCACAAATATTGTATTAGGGGTTATCGGGCTCTTTTTTTCCATCGCAGCCTACACACAGCTTGCAGGGTTGCCTGCACAGTCGGCAATGTTTCCACGGATTACGATTGTAGGAATGGGTATTGCCAGCTTGTTGCTAATTGTGGATACTCTATGGAAACACAGCAAAGGTAAATTTAAATCGGAATCCGGCCTTACCAAGGAAATCATATTGTTTCAAATAGTGATTCCCGGAGCCATGCTGTTCGCTACGTACTTTTTATTAAGGCTGTTCGGATTTTATATATCTTCTTATTTATTAGTACTGGCCGTGTATTTTTACCAGACGAATCGGGCCAAAGGGGTTAAACTCTGTCAAATGCAAATGCTTAAAGGCTTAGGGGTAGCCTTGGTAATTACCGGGGCGATGTACATCATCTTTACCATGCTATTGAGTCTTCCTGTACCACGGGGAAGTATCATAGGATAAATAAAATTATTAAGGAGGAAAGTAAATGAAAAAGAAACTGATTTTATTGTTAGCCGTAGCATTAATGTTTTCCCTGGTAGCAATCGGATGTAATGACAATGGTGGCGACGGGGATGTCTATCCTAACGGTACCATTGAAATTATCGTTCCTTACAGTGCCGGTGGAGGCGGGGATACCGTTGCAAGAATTCTTGCCGACGCCCTTAGCGACGAATTGGATGCACAAATCAATGTGATCAACCGTGAAGGTGCCGGTGGAGAACTGGGAATTGCTGAAATAGCAGCCAGCGAAGCGGACGGTTACACCCTTGGTGTATTTGGTTACCCGGATAACTTTGTTCTTGAGCACACTCGTGACACAGACTTTACTTTTGACGATTTAGAGTATCTTGGAGCCTTTGATGATATGCCCATGGGAATTTTCGCAGGTCCCGGTAGTGACTTTGAGACCATCGAAGACATCGTAGCCTATGGACAAGAGAACCCGGGAAGCATTGCAATTGGAGAATCCGGTGCATTAGGACTGTTGCATGTACTGGCTTTTTCCGATCACTTGGGAATTGAAACCACTCCGGTAAACTACGAAGGTGGAGGAGAGTTGATGAATGCAATTCTTGGAGGACATGTAGACTTAGCGTCCACATCATCCATGAGTCATGATCCGATTAAAGACGGTGGAGGACACCCGATCGGATTTGCAGCAGCGGAAAGAATGGATATGTTCCCCGACGTTCCCACCTTTAAAGAACTGGGTTATGATTTGGAAATGGGAGTATCCAGAGTACTGGTTGCCCCGGCGGGACTTCCTGAGGAAATCCGTGACGTACTAACGGAAGCCCTGGATAATATCGGAAACGATCCTGAACTGAAAGAGCGATTTGAAAATGCCGCCTTACCATACCGATATTTAGATTACAATGATGTAAATGAAGTTCTTGAAAGATCTAATAATACCTTAGCACCGGTTATTGAACGAAACAGTGAAAGATTTCAGTAGAATTATAGCAAAGATACATTACTTTCTTTTTAATAGTTAAACAGTAAAAAGGTTTTAAACAGACAGCTACAACTAGGCAAAGGTACTGTCGTGATCGTAAACGGCAGTACCGGAGCTTGTAAACAGTAGATAATTCGGGGTTTTTAGAGGAGGCAATATATGGATTCGCTGCAGATTTTTTTAGGAATATTATCACCGGCGGTATTGCTGGTTATTTTTTTCGGAGTACTGATTGGAATTATCGTAGGAGCCATTCCCGGACTTAACGGCGCTATCGGAATTTCTTTGCTGCTTCCCATCACCTTTACCATGGAGCCGCAGATCGGGCTGTTACTTTTGGGTGGAATTTACATGGGGGGAATGTATGGAGGGTCCATCACCGCCATTCTTTTAAATGTACCGGGGGATGTGGTTGCTGCCCCTGCGGCAATGGAAGGATATCCCCTTACAAGACAGGGGAGATCAAAAGAAGCACTGTACTATTCTATTTTTTCCAGTATGTTCGGAGGAATCATCGGCGTACTGATCTTAATCTTTTTCACCCCGCCCTTAGCACGGTTTGCCCTGCAGTTCGGACCGGCGGAAATGTTTTTCATTGCCCTTAGTGGTCTGGTGGTTATCGGAGCATTAGGCGGAAATATTTATAAGTCTTTATTCGCAGTTTTCTTCGGCTTGTTTATCAGTACTATTGGGGTGGACGCAATTACAGCATCCCAACGATTTACCTTAGGAAATATCAATCTTCGTTCGGGAATCTCTGTGGTTCCTGTGGTATTAGGACTGTTCTGTCTTGCGGAGATGTTTTTAAATATCGGAAAAAAATCCAGTGAAGTGGTTACTTATAAAGAACAGGATATCAAACGGATGACGGTGATCAAAGATATTATGAGACATAAAATGCTGGTCATCAAAGGCTCACTCATCGGTACCTTTGTGGGACTGTTGCCGGGAGTGGGAACGACCCTGGCGGTATTCTTATCCTACGGAGAAGCCAAACGGGTATCGAAAAAACCCGAGGACTTTGAAAATGGAAATGTAGAAGGGATTATCGCGGCGGAGTCGGCAAACAATGCGACGGTGGGTAGTACCATGGTACCGCTGCTTGCCCTTGGGGTTCCCGGCAGTCCCACCACGGCCATTATCGCGGGAGCACTGATTATTCACGGAATTATCCTAGGACCCAGCCTATTTGTTCAGCGGCCGGATGTTGCCTACACCTTCATTTTCGGAATGCTACTTACCGTAGTGGCCATGACCCTTATCGGTGCTTTCGGAATAAAATATTTCGCCTATATTCTGAAAATTAAAATGGAGTACATTGTTCCGACGGTACTGGTATTTACTCTTTTTGGTGCCTATAGTTTACGAAATAACGTATTTGATGTGTTGATTGCGATTATTCTTGGCGTTTTAGGGGCGGTCTTTAAAAAGACCGGAGTTCCCTTGGCCCCAATTATTATCGGAGTGGTCCTCGGTGGACTCATTGAGACCAATCTGGTTCGGTCCATGACCATCGCCGGAGCCCGACAAATTTCACTGCTGCAGTACATGCTGACGAATCCACTGGCTATCGGTCTGTTGGCGCTGGTATGCGTGATCTTTTACGTGGTGATTAAAATGCGGGTGAAAACCCAATAATCGAAAATCCCTAGAATCAGCAGCAGTATTTAAGGAGGCAAACAATGTTAAAAAGTCAGGAAATCAGAAAGAAAGCCCCGGAAATGGATCCCCTGCGTATGGGTATGGGATGGACCGTTGAAGAGCTTAACCGACCCCAGGTAATCATTGAGAGCACCTTCGGCCAAAGCCATCCGGGAAGTGCACATCTGGATAAACTAGTAGAGGCAGCCTATGACGGTGTTTATGAAACCGGTGGAAAGCCGGCGAAGTTTTTTGCAACGGATATCTGCGACGGACAGGCCCAGGGCCATGACGGTATGAACTACTCCCTGGCTTCCAGGGAGTATATTGCAAATATGATTGAAATTCATATCGGGGCCACCCCTTACGACGCGGGAGTGTTTATTGCCAGCTGTGACAAAGGAATGCCGGCCCATCTTCAGGCGATTGCCAGAATGAATATTCCATCCATCGTACTTACGGGAGGGACCATGAAGGCGGGGCCGGGAATGCTTACCTTAGAACAGATTGGAACCTACAGTGCGAAATATGAACGAAAAGAAATAACGGAAGATGAGTTTACGTACTTTAAACACAATGCCTGTCCTTCCTGTGGCGCCTGTTCTTTTATGGGAACGGCGGGAACCATGCAGGTAATGGCGGAAGCCTTGGGACTCGCCCTGCCGGGTACGGCCTTTATGCCGGCGACGGCGGATGAGCTTCGGGTGCATGCGGAAAACACGGGAAAACAAGCCATGAAACTGATTGAAATGGATTTAAAGCCGAGGGATATCATGACGGAAAAAGCCTTTGAAAATGCCATCATGGTCCATGCGGCGGTGGCGGGTTCATCCAACTCCCTGCTGCACATTCCAACCATTGCCCATGAACTGGGGATTGAAATTGAACCGGACCGTTTTGATAAAATCCATCGGAAAATTCCATTTATCCTCAATGTACGGCCCAGCGGCGCGTACCCCGGAGAATATTTCTGGTATGCCGGGGGTGTACCGGGCGTAATGGAAGAAATCAAGGAACATTTGCATCTTGACGTGATGACGGTAACGGGAAAAACCCTGGGTGAGAATCTAAAGACCCTGAAAGCGGAAGGGTATTACGAGAAATGCTATCAGGAGCTAGCCAAAAGAAAGGTTACGAAGGAAGATATTTTAAAAACCGCAAAGGAGCCCATTAAAAAAGAGGGGGCCATTGCTATTTTAAAAGGAAACCTGGCACCGGAAGGGGCTGTGGTAAAACATTCGGCCATTTCTGAAAAGATGATGACGGCGAGACTGATTGCCAGAACCTTCGATAGTGAGGAAGCAGCCATCGAAGCCGTGCTGTCGAAGAAAATCAAACCCGGGGATGCAGTATTTATAAGGTATGAAGGGCCCAAGGGCTCCGGCATGCCCGAGATGTTTTATACCACGGAGGCCATCGCTTCCGATCCGGAACTGGCATCAACTACAGCCCTGATTACCGACGGACGGTTCTCGGGAGCGACGCGGGGACCGGCCATCGGCCATGTATCCCCGGAGGCCAGTGAAGGGGGCCCCATTGCCTTAGTAGAAGAAGGGGATATCATTGAACTGGATATACCCAATCGCGGATTGAATATCGTCGGGGTGAAAAGCGAGGAAAAAGACGTGGACACCATGACACGGATATTAAAGAAGCGAAAAGATCACTGGGTAAAACCCAAACCGAAGTATACGAAAGGGGCCCTGGGGGTCTACACCAAACTTGCAGTTTCCCCTATGAAAGGCGGCTACATGGAGTAACAGCCCTTCCTTAAAATAATATAAATGAAAATCAAGAGAGACGAAAGGTCGGTTCATCATGAGCCAAAACCCTTCGTCTTTTTTGTCTGAGGTTTCGTCGATCAAGATCATCATCGACAGCATAAATAATCAGAGTGTCTCCCGGATCTGGGAGACAATCGGCTCCCACAGGAAACCCGAGATTCCAACGTCTTTTCCAGAACAATTTCATGTTAGGCTGAAGGGTTACTTGAAAGGCCTTGTCTGATATAATAGATGAATACTACTACTCATGAAGGAGGTCTTTAATCATGCTTGGACCCTTAATCAAAAAACATCGTCTGGATAAGAACTTAAGCCAGGAATCCCTCAGCCAGGGGATTTGCTCCGTTTCCTACTTAAGCAAAATTGAAACCGGACAGACCGAGGCCAGTTATGAGATTCTTTCTTTGCTGCTTCATCGATTGGATATCCCCATGCCCGAAACCATAGAAGCCTTGGAGGAAATACGGGGAAAAATTCAACAGGGGATCAAAGCCCTGCTTTTTAGCGACCACGAACATAAAAACAGAATTCGAAAAGATCTGGAGAATATGAAAGAGCTTCTATCATCCTCCCCCTTAGCCGTTGATTGGCATATCTTTCAAGGGTATCTTGCAATGGAAAATCATGACCTGGGGGACATCAGGAAATCCCTAAGTTCCCTGGAGACGTATTTTAGCTATTTTACGGAGAATCAACGTTACCATTACTATGTATTAAAAGGGCTTTTCGAAATTGAGGAAGTCCGTTTTTCTTCTGCCCTGGAGGCTTTCAAAAAAGCCCAGTCCACTAAAAGAGACGGAAATATCCTAAGTCATATAGCCATTACCTCTTTTTATCTTGGGGATTACGTCACCACCATCAGCTTAGGACGGGAAGCCTATCAACTGTTAATGGAGGAGGGAAACCTGCAGCAGGGCATTCAACTGAGTATCATTATTGCAGCGGCCTATTCCAACAAGGGACAGATCGAGGAATCCTTGACGGTCTATCGTCGATTAATCCATCTGACCCTTCATCATGATCAGGAAAAAATCCGCTATACAGTCTACTACAACCTGGGTGCTACCTATCTGGTAGAAAAGCAGTACCTTCTTGCAAAGGAGAACCTGAACAAAGCCAAGAACCTTCTGGAGAGTAAGCGTGTTTGGCAAAGGATGATTCTGTATCAAAAGCTGGTTCTCTGTTCCGTCGGATTACAGGATCTGGGTGCCGCCCGGGAATATCTTGAGGAACTGGGAGAATTGAAGAAAACCTCCTTTCCCCAGGCTTCTTCCTCGTTGATGCTTTCCATCGAATGGTTGATGCTTTACCTTAAGGATGAGGATCCTAAGGGAAGGGTAGAGTACCTCGAGGGAATAAAGAAGACCTATGAGGCCTCGAAAAAAGACTCTCATTTCGGATTTCAGCTCTTTTACGGAGAATTTCTGATCGAAGCCTATCGGCTCCAGCGAAAATACAAAGAAGCCCTTTTGGTCAGTGATGAGTTACGAAGAAGGTGATTTTCCTGAACATATTGCTTTAGATGTATTAAAGAGTAAATTTGAATATAATTTTCCCAAAACAACCCTCTTATTATGGTATTAGTAGCGTGGTATACTAAAACTATAAAAGGAGGGTTTTTCCATGGTACGAAAGTTAACCTTTAAAAAATATATAAAAATCTTTCTAAGAACCCTTTATTATTTAAAGAAAGGCAGGGATCAACAATGAAAGAAACCCTATGGACAAAGAATTTTACCATGATCATGATCGGCACGGTAATCTCCGCAATCGGAGGGGTAGGCCTGAGTCTGGCTCTTTCCATAACGGTATATAATGAAACCCAGTCCACCATGCTGATGGGCCTCTACAGTGCTTTTACAATTATTCCCTCGATCCTGCTGCCGATTCTTGTCAGCCCCTTTGTGGACCGTTATTCCAGGAAAAAAATCATCGTCAATCTTGACCTTCTTATGGGATTGACCTTTCTCATCTTTGCCTGGGCCACCCGGACCGGTTTTTTTCACTTTTCCTTTTACGTCTTTATGGGACTGGTGATGAATCTTAACGGTGTCATTTACAGCCTTGCCTATAAAAGCTTATTTCCTAATCTGATTCCTAAGGGGATGTTTCAAAAAGGATACGCCATCGGTAATTTAGTCTATCCCCTGACAAATGTGGTGGCCCTTCCCGTTGCAACCCTCATTTTTCAATTTTACGGCGTGGCGGTTCTTTTCGCCATTGAAGGGGTTCTTTTGCTGGCGGCATCCTTTTTTGAAAGACAAATCGACCTGGAGGAAACTTCAAAGGACCGATTGGAATTCAAGGTAAAAGAGCACCTTTCCGATATTCGTCAGGGATTTTCCTACTTAGTCCGGGAAAAGGGTGTGTTTTCCGTCTATCTTTTCTTTTTCGTCATGATGTTTGCCGATGGAGTAAATATTCTGATTTACCCTTTCTTTGAGGGTCACAGTTTTCTTTCCGTCGTCAATTATTCCATGCTCCTATCCTTTCAGTCCGCAGGCTACATGTTCGGAGGGTTTCTCCATTACTACATAAAAATTCCTACCCTGTGGCGGTATCGATTATCGGTCATCGTCTATTTTGCCTTTGCCCTGTTGGGAGGCGGGTTCTTCTTTATGCCCTTTCTCCTGATGCTGATCTCCAAGTTCCTTTTGGGATTTTTAGGCATGAACTCCGCAAATATTCGGGTAACCTCCATCAATCATCATATCGACGACGGAATGCGGGGACGGATGAACGCCGTATTTCATACCATGATCAGTGTCTCGGTTTTACTGGGAAAGCTGCTTGCGGGCTGGCTGGGAGAAGTGTTTCCCTATGAGTTTGTGGCCCTTCTCTACGGAGGCCTGATCGTTGTCGGAATCTTTACATTTGTGCTGAAGAACCGGGCCTCTATTGAGCCCATATATAATCAGGAGGTTTGAGGGGTTTTCGCTCAAACCAAATAATCGCCTGGGATTTTCTACGTGGATATGGACTCCAAAGGCTAAACTATGAATCGGAATAGAATAACTGCTTCGATTTTTTTATGCACGGGAAAGGGGGATGCTAAAACCGATGGGATTCCAAATTTTTGCGCTGTAAAATACTCTCTGAATCATTAAAAGCCCCTGAATTTTAAACAATTCAGGGGCTTTTTTACTAAGGGAGCAGCTCACTGCAAATTTAAGGTGCTAACAACTATATAAGGTTATTAAAATCCATCATGTCCCGGGGTAGGATTTGTGATCCAGGGACCTGCCTCAGG
>SL_8KL_010_SEDDRAFT_10003043_pt1 | contig 13946 bp, 15 predicted proteins | sample SodLakKL_010_SED_4_FD_11160 | JGI IMG/M metagenome (IMG submission 11160) | reverse complement strand
ACCCCCTCCGCCGCGAGGGTGTCGAGGACCGCCGGGGTGTGCTCTCCGGGGCCGTCGTCGAAGGTCAGCGCGACCGTGCCGCTCGGGCAGTGGCTCGCCGCTTCCAGACCGGTGGCCGGGAGCAAGGCGAGCACCAGGGCCGCGCCGAACGCGAGCTGCAGGGTCGGGGGCGAGGTACGCATCGACTGTTTCGACATGTCGCGCTGCTTCCAGCGGCGCTGCGGTCCTCCATCATAGGTCGGCGGATCGTTCCGCATCAGGCCCGAAGGGCAGCCCCCAAGGCGACGAGCGGCGCCTCCCGCCCCGGCGGGAGGCGCCGCGGCGGGAGGCGAGCCCCGCGCCGAGGCCGTCCCCGCCCGTGGCGGCTGACCGTCCCGGTATCTTGGCCTCCCCAGCACGAGGAGCCCACGCGATGAGCGATGGCGGTCAGGTCCGGCGGAGCGACCGCACGGAGCAACAGCCCGACGAGCAGGTCGAGGCGAGCGCCGAAGCCGCAGCGCGAGAGGTGATCGACGACGTCGACGAGCTGCTCGATGAGATCGATGACGTGCTCGAGGAGAACGCCGAGGAGTTCGTCCGCGGCTACGTCCAGAAGGGCGGGCAGTAGTCGAGCCCTCGTGACGTGCTGCCGGGGGGCGCCGATGACCGCGAGGTCCGCCAACGGATCGTCTTCGGGCGGTCCCGGACCCCATGGAGCGGTCTCGCTCAGGCGTTCGCACCTCGTGATGGGGGTCGGATGATCACGACCGGGCAGTCAGCATGGGTGGCGCACTGCTGACTGACGGAACCCAGCATCAGGGTCTTGAAGCCCCCGAGGCCGCGGGAACCGACCACGAGCATCTGCGCACCGCGAGACCGTTCCACCAGCGCTTCCGCCGGGCGCTGGCTGGCGATCACCACCGCCTCCGCGTCGATGGTGCTTGGGAGGCCGGCGATCATCTTCTTGGCCACGCCCTGCGCATGCTCGGCTGCACGGCGAGTGGCCGTCTTGACGTTGTCACGGACGGCTTCGATCTGCTCGGAGCTCATGCCTCCATCGGCAGGGAGACCAGCCCACTCCGGCTCGGGCTCGTAGGTCGTGACGACCTCCAGGCCGGCGTCGCGCAGTCCCGCCTCCTCCGCGGCCCACTCGAGGGCCCGTTGCGAACCTTCGGACCCGTCGACACCTACGACTATGCGCTTCATGGCGTACCTCCCTCGCATCGGTGACCGTTCGTCTCCTGACCGTAGTGACCGTGTGCGGGCCAGGTGGAGAGACTCCATGGGCGGTGTCGCCCGCCACGGTGCGGGTCGTCCGTCCGTGGCGACGTGCGCGGCGCGATCGACGGCGCGATCGACGGCGCGATCGACGGCGCGATCGACGGCGCGATCGACGGCGCGATCGACGGCGACGTCATCGTCCGGGCAGCGTCGCGAACCGTCCACCAGCAGCAGGGCCGCCAGCAGCCGTGTCTCCGGCACCCAGCCCATGCTGGAGGCCACCCGCCGTGGCGAGGCCGCACGAGTGCTTGCGCTCCCCGGGAGGGCGGCTAGCGTGCCCGCCACGTACTACCGCAGTAGGTGGCGAGGTGCCACGTGGGTCGGCACGGCAGGAGGGACCGGACCGACCCGCCACCGCGTCACCAGGGAAGCGTCCGTGGACCGGTCGTTCCCGACGTCCCTCCCCGAGGGTCGGACGGCAACTCGCAGGTGGCCACAGGGTCACGCAGGGATCACAACCAAGGAGTGGGCATGCGAACAACCACCCGGAAGCGGAGCCGGACCTGGCGTCTGGCAGCAGCCGTGGCCGCCAGTGCGCTGGTGCTGGCGGCCTGCAACGGCGACGACGACGTCGTCGTGGACGACGACGTCGTGGACGACGAGGCAGCAGCAGATGATCAGGCCTTCCTGACGATGGCCACCGGCTCGACCGGTGGGACCTACTTCCCCCTCGGTGGAGCGATGGCGGGGGTGTGGAACGACAACCTCGACAACGTGCGCGTGAACACCCAGTCCTCCGGCGCGTCGGTCGAGAACCTGCGCCTGCTCGACGGTGGTGAGGTCGACATGATCCTCGCCGTCAACGGGGTCGCCGACACCGCGGCGGCCGGGACCGGCGAGTTCGACGGCACGCCGCTCGACTTCGTCACCATCGCGAACATCTACGGCGAGGTGACCCAGATCGTCGCCACCGCCGACTCAGGGATCACCGAGATCGCCGACCTCGCCGGTGCCCGCGTCGCCCTCGGCCCACCCGGGTCGGGCACCGAGGTCATCGCCCGGACGATCCTCGAGGCCGAGGGCATCGACCCCGACACCGACATCACCCCGTTCAACGACACCTTCGGTGAGGCCGCCGACGGCCTGCGTGACGGTCGGCTCGACGCTGCCTTCGCGATCCTGGCCCTGCCGGCCGGCTCGATCGAGGAGGTCGCGACCTCGGTCGACATCACGCTCGTCTCCATCCCTCCTGACCTCATGGCGACGCTGCTCGGTGACGACCCGACCCTGTCGGAGCTGACGATCGAAGCCGGGACCTACTCCGGCCAGGACAACGACGCGGTCACGGTGACCAACTGGGCCACCCTGTACGCGCCCCGCGACCTCGCCGACGACATCGTCTACGACCTGACGCGTGTGCTGTTCGAGGAGACCGAGTCGATCGCCAACGCGGTCGCGGTCGGGAACCAGATCCAGCTCGACACGGCGCTCGACGGGAACACGATCGACGTGCACCCCGGCGCCCAGCGCTTCTACGACGAGCAGTGATCGTCGCCGCCACGGCGTCCGGGACCGGTGCGACCGAGCACCGTCCCCGGGCGCCGTGGCGCGCTCGTCGTGGCTGGCTGCTCGTCGGTGTGGCCGCACTCGCCGGCCTCCTGCTGACGGGACTGCCCGACGACTCCGGACCGACGCTGGTGCTGCGCGACGTGGACACCGGCACGGAGCTCCACCGGCGCGCCGTTGCCGTGGGGGAGCACTTCGAGCTGCGACACACCCACTCGGTCACCCGGCGCCCCGTGCTCGAGACCTTCGGGGTCGATGACGCCCCGAGCCTCACGCTGGAGGGGATGGTCTTCGATCACCCCGGTCCCAACCTGCCGACGGGTCCGGAGCGGTTCGGGGACCGCATGACGAGCTTCACCAGCCGTCGACGGCGTCTATCGTGTCGACCACCACGGGTACCCGATCGGGAGGGTGACGATCCGCGTGGGCACAGCGCAGGTGGATCACACCCTCGCCTTCAGCGATGGGACGACGCTGCGGTTCCTCGATCTCACGCGTGCCGGTGGGGGGATCGAGCTCGAGGTGGAGCCAGGTTCCACCGAGAGCATCCGGGACTGACGGTCACGACGAGCAGGGAGGTGGGGGATGCCGCCATCGTCGCAGGACGGCAGAGCTGATCGCACGCCGGACGGGGACCTCGAGCGCCCGGAGCTGCAGGCCCGGCGCCCGAACGCCGCGCTGGACGAGGCCCGCGGGCAGATCGCCGGGCTCCCCGACGAGCTGCGCGAGGAGCTCGAGGCGGACATCGCCCAGCTGGAGGAGCTCAGCTTCGCTGACGTCACACCCGGCACCCGTGCGGACGTGCGGGCGACCTGGCGTTGGATCATGTTCGGCACCGCGTTGCTGCTCAGCGGTTTCCACCTCTACACGGCCCAGTTCGGTCGGCTGCCCGGCCTCCAGCAGGGCTCGTTCCACCTCGGTGTCGGTCTCGCACTGGTCTTCCTGCTCTACCCCGGCCAGCAGGAGTTGGAGGGTCGTGAGCGGCTCAAGAGCTACCTGCTGCTCGGCGCCGGCGTGGCGGTGCTCGCGCTGATGTACGTCCGCGGCGTCGCCGAGTGGTTCGTGCTCGTCGGGTTCTCTCTGGTCCTCGGCTCGGTGATCATCTCCCGACACGTCCCCGTCCGCATCGGGGGCATCCCGCTCGGTGACGTCCTCCTCGCCCTGCTGAGCCTGGGCACCGGCGGGTACGTCTTCTGGAACTGGAGCGACATCGGGCGGGCGGTGGGGGCCGAGACCGACTTCACGGTGGGCCTGGCGGCAGCCGGGGTACTGCTGGTCCTGGTCGCCTGCCAGCGGGTGATCGGCACACCGCTGACCATGGTGGCCTCCGGGGCGCTGGTCTTCGCCTACTTCGGCCAGATCATGCCGGCCTTCCTGGCGCATCGGGGCTTCGCCGTCGAGCGCATCATGGCGAACATGTTCCTCGGCACCGAGGCCGTGTTCGGCACCCCGATCCAGGTGTCCTCGACCTTCATCTACATCTTCATGATCTTCGCCGCCCTGCTGCAGCGCACCGGCATGGAGCGGTTCTTCACGCAGCTCGCCTTCGGACTGACGGGCTGGATGACCGGGGGGACCGCCAAGGTCGGCGTCATGACCAGCGCCTTCTCCGGGACCATCACCGGCAGCTCGGTGGCCAACACCGTCTCCAACGGGGCCTTCACCATCCCGATGATGAAGAAGTCGGGCTACCGGGGCGAGTTCGCCGGCGCCGTCGAGGCCGCATCCTCCACCGGCGGGCAGCTCGCGCCACCGATCATGGGCGCGGCCGCCTTCATCATGGTGGAGATCACGGGGCTGCCCTACGCCACGATCATCCAGGCGGCGATCATCCCCGCCATCCTGTTCTTCACCGCCCAGTTCATCGTCGTCCACTTCGAATCGAAGAAGGTCGGCATCATGGGGCTGCCACGCGAGCGGCTCCCGAAGCCCCGCCACCTCATGCTGACCAAGGGCTACCTGCTGCTGCCCATCGTGGTCATCTTCGTGCTGCTCGCCCAGGGTCGATCCCCGATCCGTTCCGCGATCGTCGCGGTCTACGCGGTGGTCCTCATCAACGTCGTGGTCCAGCTGATCGCGGCGGCGATCGGGCGCTGGCGGGACCTCGAGGACAAGCTCAACCCGGTGGGCCTGCTCGAGTCGCTGGTCGACGCCGCCCGGATCGCCCTGCCGATCATCGTGGCCTGTGCCGCGGCGGGCATCGTCGCCGGGGTCATCACCCTGACCGGCGTCGGCCTGCAGCTGGTCGGTGGTCTGCTCAACCTCGCCGGTGACACCCTGATCCTGGTGCTGGTCTACTCGATGTTCGCCTGCCTGGTGCTCGGCATCGGGCTGCCGACCACCGCGAACTACGTGATCACCGCGACGCTGGTCGCCCCCGCCATCACGCTCGCGTTCTTCCCCGACGATCCCCGGACCGCCGTGGCGCTGCTGACCGCCAACCTGTTCGTGTACTACTACGGGATCATGGCCGACATCACCCCACCGGTCTGTCTGGCCTCCTACGCCGCGTCCGGGATCGCCCAATCGAACCCGCTCAAGACCGGCGTGCAGTCGGTCAAGATCGCGATCGGCGGGTTCCTGCTGCCGTACATGTTCGTGTTCTCGCCCGAGCTGCTGCTCCAGGAGACGACGGTCCTCGGTGGGATGCTGGCGGGCGCCACGGCGCTCGTCGGGATGAGCGCGGTCGGGGTCGCCGTGGTCGGCTACATCGACCGGCGCCTCAACCTGCTGATCCGCGCCGTGCTGATCGCGGCCGGCCTCGCGCTGATCAGCTCCGATCCGCTCTACGACGCGATCGGGCTCGTCACCTTCGCCGCGGTGTTCGGCTGGCAGCGTCTCAGCGGCGACGCCGGCCGGCGCCGCACCGCTCGCGAGGGCGCAACGGCGGCCGATGGTGACACCGACGAGCCCACCATCGACGACACCCCGGCGTCGTCCGCGCACCTTCCGGGTGCGAGCGACCACCGCGAGGAGGACCCCCGATGACCATCCTGGTCGGCTACAACGCCTCGAAGGAGAGCGAAGGCGCCCTGCGCGAGGCCGCGATCGCGGCCCGGGCCCGTCAGGTGCCCCTGCACCTGCTGTGGTTCCACGTCCACCAGCCGGGTGACTCGATGCAGCAGGTCGAGCGGGAGCTCCACCAGGGCGAGGAACTGCAGGCCAACCTCGACGCGATCGGCGAGCAGCTGCGCGACAGCGGCATCGAGGTCGAGACGGACCTGCGGCACGGGCTCAAGGCCCAGGTCGCCGACACCCTGCTCGAGATCGCCGACGACATCGACGCCCAGATGATCGTGCTCGGCTGGCGTCCACGGTCCCGGGTGACCGAGGCCGTGCTCGGCGGGATCGCCCGGGAGGTGCTGCGCAAGACCCACCGCCCCGTGCTGTCGGTCCCGATCCACCCGGAGCACCACTGAAGCTGCGCAGCCGGTGGCGGCCAAGCGTTACGCTCGGCGGCCCCACCGGAGGTCGTCCGTGATCGAAGCTCCCGACCCGCTGCGCTCGGCCTTCCCGTCGGCCTTCGACGTCCAGCGCAGCTCCTTCGCCGCCACGCTGCGCACGCTCGCACCCGAGGCGGTCCCTCCGATCCTCGGCGGCGACCTGCCCGAGGCGTTCACGCACCAGCTGGTCGACGGGACCACGGTGCTGGCCGTGGTCGCCCGCAACGGCGTCGTCGTCGCCGGTGACCGTCGGGCGACCGCCGGCAACCTGATCTCCCGGGGCGACATGCGCAAGGTGTTCCCCGCCGACGACCGCTCCGCCATCGCGATCTCGGGGACCGCGGGACCCGCGATGGAGCTCGCCAAGATCTTCGCCACCGAGCTCGAGCACTACGAGAAGGTCGAGGGCGAGCCGCTCTCGCTGGAGGGCAAGTCCAACAAGCTCGCGGGCCTGCTCCGTGCCCACCTGCCGATGGCGATGCAGGGGCTGGTGATCGTGCCCCTGTTCGCCGGCATCGATCCCCGCACCCACGAGCCCCGGATCTTCGAGTACGACCCGGTCGGCGGGCGCTACGTCGCCACCGCGCAGGCCGCGACCGGCTCCGGCTCCCTGGCCGCCCGGGCGACGCTGAAGCGGCTCGTCGACCCGGAGGCGTCGATGGACGAAGCCGTGAGGACCGCGCTCGAGGCGCTGGCGGACGCGGCCGAGGAGGACAGCGCGACCGGGGGTCCCGACCTGATCCGCCGGATCTACCCCATCGTCGCCGCGATCGATCGCGACGGCTACCGCGAGCTCGACGACGGCGAGGTGGCCGAGCACGTCGACGCCGTGCTCTCCCACCGCCGCCGCTGACCGGCCCCACCCGGCCCGACCCGAAGGACCGCCCCGTGGCAGCGAACTTCTACGTCGCCCCCGAACAGCTGATGAAGGACCGGGCGGAGTACGCCCGCAAGGGCATCGCCCGCGGTCGCGCCCTGGTCGCGGTCGCCTTCGCCCACGGTGTGGTGTTCGCCGGGGAGAACCCGTCGGCCTCCCTGCACAAGACCTCGGAGATCTACGACTCCATCGCCTTCGCCGCCGTCGGCCGGTACAACGAGTTCGAGGCGCTCAGGGTGGCGGGGATCCGCCTGGCGGACGTCAAGGGCTACCAGTACGCCCGGGAGGACGTGACCGCCAAGCCACTGGCCAACGCCTACTCCCAGGCGCTCGGCGCCAGCTTCATGGGCGAGGCCAAGCCCTTCGAGGTCGAGCTGCTGATCGCCCAGGTCGACGCTGAGCGCACCCCGGCCGGTGACGGGAGCGACGGCGACCCGGACGACAGCGCCCTGGAGCTGTTCCACATCCTCTACGACGGCTCCATCGTCGACGAGCACCGCTTCGTGGCGATCGGCGGCGACACCGAACCGCTCCGGGCGGAGCTCGAGCGCCGCTTCGAGGACAGCCTGGATCGGGACGGTGCCGTGCGCGTCGCCGCCGGGGCGCTGTCGGAGGTCGCCGGTCGCACCCTCGGCGCGGAGGTGCTGGAGGTGTCCGGGCTGGACGCGCGGCGACCTCGGCGACGGTTCTTCCGCTTGGAGGGCGAGGAGCTCGCGGCGGTCCTCACCGCGTGAGGCGGCGCATCTTCGGCATCGAGACCGAGTACGGGGTCACCTGCACCGTCGACGGCCAGCGTCGGCTCAGCCCCGACGAGGTGGCCCGGTACCTGTTCCGTCGTGTGGTGTCGTGGGGGCGGTCGTCGAACGTCTTCCTGGAGAACGGCTCACGCCTCTACCTCGACGTCGGCTCCCACCCGGAGTACGCCACGCCGGAGTGCGACTCTCCCCTGCAGGTCACCACCCACGACCGGGCCGGCGAGCGCATCGTCGAGGCGCTCGTGCGTGCGGCCGAGCAGCGCCTGGCGGAGGAGGGCCTCGACGGTCGGATCTCGCTGTTCAAGAACAACACCGACTCCGCCGGCAACTCCTACGGCTGCCACGAGAACTACCTGGTCGCCCGGGTGGGGGAGTTCCAGCGGCTGGCCGAGGCGCTGATCCCCTTCCTGATCACCCGGCAGGTGTTCGCCGGGGCCGGCAAGGTGCTGCAGACGCCTCGGGGCACGATCTTCGCCCTGGCCCAGCGTGCGGAGCACATCTGGGAGGGCGTGTCCTCGGCGACGACCCGGTCCCGCCCGATCATCAACACCCGGGACGAGCCCCACGCCGACGCCGAACGCTTCCGCCGACTCCACGTGATCGTCGGTGACTCCAACATGAGCGAGTACACCACGTGGCTCAAGGTCGCGACCTGCGACCTGGTGCTGCGGATGCTGGAGCAGCAGGCGGTCCTCAGGGAGATGGCCCTCGACAACCCGATCCGCTCCATCCGCGACATCAGCCATGACGTGACCGGCACCCGTCGGCTGCGGCTGGCGAGCGGCCGGGAGATGAACGCGCTGGAGATCCAGCAGGCCTACCTCGAACGGGTCGAGCGGTTCGTCGCCGCCGACCCGGATGCCACCGACGAGGACCGGCGCGTGGTATCGGCGTGGCGGGACGTGCTGGAGCGGCTGGTCAGCGATCCGATGTCGCTCGGACGCAAGCTGGACTGGGTCGCCAAGCACCAACTGATCGAGGCCTACCAGGTCAAGCACGACCTGGCGCTGACCGATCCGCGGGTCGCGATGCTCGACCTGGCCTACCACGACGTGCTCCGTGACCGCGGCCTCTACCACCTGCTGGCACGCCAGGGCCGGGTCGAACGGGTGCTCGAGGACACCGAGGTGGAGCGGGCCCGGACCGAGCCACCGTCCACCACCCGCGCCGCCCTGCGGGGCCGCTTCATCTCAGAGGCCAAGGCCCGGCGTCGCGACTACACCGTGGACTGGGTACACCTCAAGCTCAACGACCAGGCTCAGCGCACGGTGCTGTGCAAGGACCCGTTCCGCGCCCACGACGAGCGGGTGGACCGGCTCATCGCCTCGATGTGAGCGTCACGCGCGCCCGNCGGCACGGGCGGCCAGGGCCGCGTCACACCAGCGGCCGAACCGTCGCCAGAACCACCGGTTGCCGGCCCGCCAGGCCCACAGCNCCGGGGTGCGCACCGCCGCCTCGGTGGTCACCGTGATGCGGGTCCGTCGGCCGTCGGGGCTGGTGTGCAGGTCGAACAGCAGGCGCGCGGGGCGCAGCAGCCGCGGGCTGAGCACGAAGGCGCCGTAGAGGTAGATCAGCTCGCGGTGCGCCGGAGGCCGCACCCGGCCCACCACGGCGGGAAGGTGCAGCAGCGGCCCGTGGTGGTCGTTGCGCACCCCCGGACGGAAGGCGTGCGTGCCCGGCGGGTGATGGAACTCCACGGCGAAGGGCCACACCTGCCCATCGACGAAGGTGGCCGGGTCATCCAGCCAGGACCACACCCGCGTCACCGGGTGCTCGACCACCACCGAGACCTGGACCACGTCGTGGTGGAAGCCCTCGGGGACGACCTGACCGACCGCTTCGCGCAGCTCCACGGGATCGACGGGCCCGGCGGGGTCCCGCGGGGCCCGCGCGGTCGGTCCATGGGGCTCGCGCACGTCCACGGGTCGCTCCTGCCGGCAGAGGGTGGCTGAGCTCACGGTAGGTGGCCGGTCGCATGGCTGCTCCCGGACCCTAGACTCGCCCCGCCAACGTCCCACGGCCCCGGAGCACCGATGGCGGAGAAGGTCGAACGCCTGGTGAACCTCACGATCGCCCTGCTCGAGTCGCCGGGCGCGATGAGCCTGGAGGAGCTGCGGCGACGCACCCGGTACTACACCGAGGGTTCGGCGATGAGCAGCCGCCGGATGTTCGAACGCGACAAGGACGAGCTCAGACGGCTGGGGGTCCCGATCGAGACCGTCACCCTGCCCTACAGCGACGAGCTCGGGTACACGATCCGGCGGCGCTCCTACGAGCTGCCCGACGTGGAGCTCACCGGCGAGGAGGTGGCGGCGCTGGCCCTGGCCGTGCGGCTGACCGGCGCTGAGGACACCCCCCTGGCGCTGGCCAAGCTGGCGGCGCGCGCCCCCGATCCGGTCCCGATCGAGCTGCCGGGCGACACCCGCGTCGAGGTGTCGCCCGAGCCCATCGACGCCGTGGCCGACGCGGTCGTGGGACGCACCACCGTCACCTTCACCTACCGGGCGGCCGACGGCACCGTGGCGACCCGCACGGTCGACCCCTACGGCGTGGTCCAGCGGCGCGCCGCGTGGTACCTCGTCGGTCGCGACCACACCCGCGACGCGCTCCGGGCTTTCCGCCTCGACCGGATGACCGACGGCCCCGTGCCGGTCGGTGACCCCGGAGCGTTCGATCCGCCCGACGACCTCGACGTCGCTGCCGCCGTGTCCGGCCCGGCGCTCCCCGGCGTCGAGGTGACCCTGGCCGTCGCCCCCGAGGCGAGGTGGTCGGTGGAGGTCCGGGGCGGTCGCGACACCGGCCGGACCCACGGGGGGTGGCCCGTGCTGACCCTGGACGAGTTGCACCCCGTGCGCGACCGCGCCTGGGTGCTCGGTCTCGGCGCTGCCGTGGCGGTGCTCGGCCCCGAGCAGCTCCAGGCCGACGTCAGGGCCGGGCTCGAGGCCGTCCTGGCCGCCCACCGTGGCGACACCGCACCGCAGGCGACGCAGCCGGATGCCGGGCACTCAGAGGGGCAGCCATGAGCGCGGCCGGCGACGTCGCCCGCATGCTGACCATGGTGCCGTGGCTGCTGGAGCGGCCCGGAGCGAGCCTCGCCGAGATCGCCGAGGCGTTCGGGGTGTCGGCGTCCCGGGTGCGTGCCGATCTCGGGCACCTCGACTTCTGTGGGCTCCCGGGCCTCGGCGGGGGGGACCTGTTCGAGGTCGGCATCGTCGGTGACCGCGTCCTCTTGCGGATGGCCGACGAGCTCAAGCGACCGCTGCGACCCACCCCCCGGGAGGCGCTGCGGCTGGTGGTCACCGTCGACGCCGTCGCCGAGGCGCTGGGCGAGGAGCTGCCCACGCTGCGCAGCGCCGTCGACCGCATCCGGGCGGCACTGGACATCCCGGAGCGCTCCGCCGACGTCCTGGAGCCCGACGGGGTGCGGACCCTGCCGCTGCTGCGACGGGCGGTGCGTGAGCACCGGCAGGTGGCGCTGGAGTACCAGGGGCGGGCGGATACCACCCCGGCGCCACGGGTCGTCGACCCCTGGGCGCTGCACGTGCTCGACGGCACCTGGTACCTCCAGGGCCACGACCACGGGGTCGGGGACCGACGGGTGTTCCGGCTGGACCGCGTGGCCGCGGCCCGCATCACCGACACCGCGGCGACGGTGCCCGCCCCCACCCACCTCGACCCGCCCCGCTACGTGCCCGGTCCCGAGGACGTCGCGGTGGTGCTGACGCTCTCGCCACGCGGCCGGTGGGTCCAGGACGCCGTCGTCGCCGACGAGGTCGTGGAGCGGCCCGACGGCGGCGCCACCCTGTGCCTGCGCACCGACGCGCTCGGTTTCGTGGCGCAGCTGGTCCTGATGGCTGGAGGCGAGGCCGTGGTCCGGGAGCCGAGCGGGCTGCGCTCGCTGGTCAGGCAACGGGCCGAGCAGGCCCTGCAACGCGCCACCGGCACCGCCTGATCCCGCGCGAGGGCGGCCGTCGCGGTCCGGCGCATCTGGGGCTTCAGACCACGGCAGGCCACGCCGACACCTGGATGGCAACCCCATCCGAGGAGGACGCGCGATGACCCGCATCCGCGCCAGCTGCCCCACCTGTGGCGAGGTCGATCTCCGCCCCGACGACGTCATGCTCCACGTGGTGCGTGCCCCGGACGGGCTGGTCAGCGACGGCAGCCAGTACCGGTTCCAGTGCCCGACCTGCGCCGACGAGGTCGCGAAGCCGGCGGACGAGCGGATCGCCCAGTTGCTCACCACGGGGGGAGTGGCGGTCGCCGAGGCCCTCCCGGAGCTCCCGCCCCATCCGGAGTTCCCCGCGGCCGGCCCTCCCTTCACCCCCGACGACCTGCTGGACCTCCACCTGCTGCTGGCGCAGCCGGGTTGGTTCACCGCGCTGGTGCGTGATACCCCCGTGTGAGCCGGGACGGCGGAGCCGGGTCGCTAGGCTGCCCCGGCAACCCACCCAGGACCCCTCGTGAGCAACATCGCCCTCATCGCCGTCGTCGTCGGCGCGCTGGTCACGGTCCTGACCCTGGCCGCGCTCAGCGTGATCGTCACCCAGCGGGTCGCCCGGGCCCTACAGGAGGCCACCACCGCCACCGCTCGGCTCACGGCCGCCTCCGCCCGGATCGGCGAGGAGCAGTTGGTCACACGAAGCGAGCTCGACCGACTCGGCTCCAGCCTGGACCGCCTGCATCAGCACCGGGAGCAACGCTGAGCCGTTGGTAGCATGGCCATCACACCAACGAGGAGCACGAGCGTGAGGCTGGGCCCGACCGAACTCGTCATCATCCTCATCATCGTCATGCTGCTCTTCGGTGCGAAACGGCTGCCTGACCTCGCCGGTTCCATCGGGACCTCCATGAAGGAGTTCCGCAAGGCGACCAAGGACGCCCTCGACGAGGACGACGAGGACGACGCCTCCGAGGAGCCTTCGGACCGGTCCTCCGATCCGGACACCGACCCCGGGCGTTGACGGCCGCTTGAGCGCTGAGGAGGAGGGCCCCCCGCGGTCCGCGGGGGAGATGCCCCTCATCGAGCACCTCCGCGAGCTGCGGACGCGCCTGTTGCGCGCGGTCATCGCCCTGGCGATCGGCACCTCGATCGGGTACGCGGTCTTCCCGTACCTGCTCGAGGTGCTCATCGCGCCCTACTGCCAGGTGTTCGACCCCTCGCTGGCGAACTGCAACCTGATCGCCCTGCGCCCCCTGGAACCCTTCTCGGTGCGGATCCGGGCCTCGTTGCTGGTCGGGTTGTTCCTCGGGGGGCCCGTCATCTTCTACCAGCTGTGGCGGTTCATCACCCCGGGGCTGACCCGGCGGGAGCGGCGCTTCACCCTGCCGTTCGTGATCCTCAGCCAGGTGATGCTCGCCCTCGGGATCGTGGCCGCCTACCTGATCATCCCCCAGGCGCTCAGGGTGCTCCTGGCGCTGGGTGGACCCCGGATCGAGGCGCTGCTGTCGGCGACCGAGTACCTGTCCTTCTTCATCCGCATGTGCATCGCCTTCGCGATCGTCTTCGAGCTTCCCTTGGTGCTCGTGGCTCTGGTGTTGGTCGGGGTGCTCAACGCGTCCAACCTGAAGGCGGCCCGGCCCTACGCCATCGTCGCGATGGTGACCCTGGCGGCCCTGGTCACCCCCACCACCGACCCGGTGACCCTGCTGGTCGTCTCCGGGCCGATGATCGCCTTCTACGAGCTGTCGATCCTGGCCGCCCGCGTCATCGAGCGCCGTCGTCGCGGACGTGCCGGGTGAGCGAGCCCCTCCCGCCCCGGCAGGCGGACAGCCCCCCGGCACGAGCGCCGCTCACGGTCCGGGCACGACTGGCGGCCCGGCGGCTGCACCTCGGGACCATGGTGCTGGTGGTGGCGCTCTCGCTGGTCGTCGGGGCCGCGATCGGTCGCGGCACCGCGCCCGGCACCGAGGGGGACGCGCACCGTGCCGTGGAGGCCGCGGTGCTGCCGGTCGCGCTCGACGCCGACGGGATCTGGACCTCCTCGACCGAGGGCCGGGTGGCCGTCATCGAGGCGCTGATCGCCCTGCGCCGCGACGGGGACCCGGAGCCCGTGAACGCCCACCTCGAGGGCTGGCTCGGGGCCTACGACGCGGCCCTGGTCC
>SL_8KL_010_SEDDRAFT_10003041_pt1 | contig 13953 bp, 17 predicted proteins | sample SodLakKL_010_SED_4_FD_11160 | JGI IMG/M metagenome (IMG submission 11160) | reverse complement strand
AAAATTGAATGGTTAATAAAGAAATGTGTTTACAAGTTATTGAAAATTTTATAAATTAATTACCGTCATATAGTGATTCTAACATCGTTGCTAAACGTAGTGTCCATTTTGGATCATCACTATTATAATCAACCTCACTTTCAAACATTTGAATCTCATGATCTTTGATTCCATATGGTTTCTTTTTATCAAGATCAACTTCACAATGACAGAGCTCATGATAAACCAATCGTTTCTTATCAAAATTATCCATGTTCTCCCAAAGATTTGCGTCCAGATACATAATATAATCAACACCTTCTGGATTATCTTTATCAGAAGATAGATATTGCAATAGATCGCCTGTTGCTTGGATTCGGCCGAATACTAAACGATTACCTGATTTTCTTTTCTTTGTATCAAAAATAACTTCAAATCTTGCGCCTGCTAAGTTAGGAAACTCTTTTGCCACTAATTCTGAAATAATATCATATGGTTCTTGTGTTGCTTCAGTAAATCTACTCATAACAAATTCTCCTTTTATTGTATATTTTTCTATAATATCCTTTAATCAAATATATAACTACTATCAAATCTTATAGGATGGGTTATATAAAAATCCCCATCCCAATACCCGCCATTATTATATCCCTTGACTTCACAATTTTTACTGTTACTGTTAATTTTAAATTTTACTATATCGCCTTTTTTCACATTTTTGATTTTTTGTCCTATTATATCACCTGTTCCTGTTATTGTAAATTCATCTTTAAAATTAAATCATTCATTGTTAAAGTTTGGATTTAATACTAAGTTAGGACAATTTCTATATTTTCCTGATAGATGTAATCAATTTTCTCAACAATTATTTAATAATTTTTCTTTAACCATATCAACGCCTTCTGATGTTTGAATAACAGACCCTTCAACTAAATTGGCTATTGCTCCTGCTGTATATGGGGCAGAAAAACTTGTACCGCTTGTACTATTATATCCATTTCTTCTTCTTACATTAGCCGCCAATATTTGTGTGCCGGGAGCAAATAAATCATTGCCCGGCCCATAATTAGTAAATGTGGATGGCTGATTTCTTTTATTATTTGACATTGCGGAAATAACAAAACTGTTGGCACCGGGATAATCGGGAGATGATAGATTACAATTTCCTGCGGCAGCCACTAATATAACACCCTTTTCATAAAGTTGATATAAACTTCTTGCCAATAGTCTTGATTTAGAACCAAAACTCATATTAAGTATAGAAGGATTAGTGCCTTTGTTTAGATGATGGTCTAATAAGGCGTCAAGAATTTTAATACCGTCTGATATTGTAAGGTTATATCTTAAATTTATAATATTTGCTTCTTTAGCAACCCCACAATATACACCAGCCGCGCAAGATGCCGCATTAGTGCCATGTGTATCTGATACATCATATTCTCTACCGTCATAAGTATATAATGTTTCTACCCTTCCAGAAAAATCTTCATGATTTGTTCTAATACCCGTGTCCATTATATAAATATCAACATTTTTTCCTGTTCTATTATATCTATATATTCCATCCCTTCCATTTATATATGGTAAGGCTCATGATTTCGGATTTCTTTGGGTTTTATAATTATGTTTTTCTACAAAATCATCTTCTTCAATTGAAACCACACCGTTAATATTTTGAATATCAAACCAATATCCATCATAATCTACAATAACCATATTAGATAATGATTTGGGACTTCCTATTTTTTTACACATTTTAGATAAGGCTTCTTTAGCTTCGTCATTTTCTACTTCTACTATGTATCTCATATTACAGTTCTCCTTTATATAGCATTTTGTTCAATATTCATAGATTCAAGTTGTTCAAACATAAATTCTATAACTTGGTCTCCATGTTTCTGATGTTCTTCGTAAATGGTTGATATATCTGCACTTACAGAAAGGTTATCCATTTTAAAAATTCAACTATTTTGGTCTTCTTCTTCTACTCTTATGCCCTTTTTTTCAGCTTTCTGATTTAATAAGTATTTAAATTTTTTTAAACTCATTACGCCTCCTGTAAATGACTAAAATTATTGTCTTTATAAATTTTTATAATATTACTATCGCCTGTAAACTCATTTATTTCTTGACGATGGCTTATAATATAGACTTTCAAATTATCTCTTTGTTGTTTATACCTTATAATTTCCATCAGTTTAGATATACCAAACGTGTCAATACTGGAATCTAATATTTCATCAAGTATAAGGATATCAGGAAATATTCTACTTCTTTGTTGTGCTATTTCCATTAATGCTAATCTGGTGGCTATATCCACACTTTTACTTTCTCCCCCTGATAAACTACCAAGTTTACATCCCTGACGATTTCCTGGTCCGTGTATAGTGATATTTAATCAATCATCAAAAAGAACATAAAAATCAAAACCTATTACACTCAAATACTCATTGGTTTTTTGATTGAGTAATGGTATTACCCCTTTTATTATATCAGCTTTTATGTTATTGTCTTTAAGGGAATCTTTAAGGTATGTAAAGTAATCCATTAAATTATTTAGTTTAGTATGGCTGTCACTATACTGATTTTTTTGGGATTCTATATTGTCAATTTTATCTTTTTTATCTTTTATTCTTTTCTCTATATCTATTTTTGCCTTTTTATCATAGTCATATTTTAATTTTGCTTCATTTAATCGTGNCTTTTTATCATTCAGTTCTTTTATACGGGCATTTACAATATCCACATTATATTTAACATCNTCCTTTGCNACTAATAAATGAGTAATTTTTGAATCTACATCGTTTAATTTTGTTTTATAANCTTCCAACTCTTTTTGTTTATCATCTATATCTTTTTGTATATCTTCAAGACTTCTAAATGATTCTATAAATGATTCTAAATATTCCCTCTTTTCTTTTGCTTTATTGATGGTACTTAATTTATCTCTTTTTGATTGTAAGGTATTTATAGTATTTAAATTTTCCGCATCTAATTTGTCTATTTTTTCATCAAGAGATTCTAATTCTGTATTGATATTTGATATACTTTGCTCACATTTTTTTCTTTCTTTATCAAAATGAGCTTTTACTTCTTCATAATTAATTTCACTACCACATGTGTAACAGTTTACATTATTTTTTAAATTTTCATCAGGAGATAAGGATTTCTTCTGCTTTTTTAGAGAAGTGATATCACCCAATTTTTCATATCTCTTTTTTTTCAAATCTTCTTTATTGTCATTCAGTTTATCTGATTTTTCTACGAGATTGGCTATTTCCTTTTCTAATTCTTCTGTATCTTCAATTTTATTTTTTACTTCTTCAAGTTCATCAGTATATTTTTTACTTTCTAATGACTTATCATATTCATTGGTTAAGGTTGTTATATCAGCATTGATTTTATAAATATTTTGATTAATATTGGCCCGCTCCCTATCCTTTTCTGATATTTCCTTTTCTACCTTTTCTAACTCACTCTTTTCTTTTTCTACATCAATAGAAATGTCTTTATCTATAAGAGCTTCATGTTCCTTTACCTGTTTATTATATTCCTTCAAGGATTTTACGACATTTATATTTTCCAGTTCTTCATTTAACTTATTAATTTCATTATGAATTTCATAACGACTTTCTTCAAAATGAGATAATTTAAAATTTATATCTCTTTGTTTTTCCTTTATACCTTCTATCTTTTTATTTACTTTTTGAGTCATAGCAGAAAAATATTTGATATCAGAAAATAAGTTTTCGATAAATTTTCTTTTTTTATCTGCTGATGTATTAAGTATAGATATAGTGTTATTAGGATTGCAATGTATAAGGTTCATGAACATATCAGATGTTCATTCAAGAGTTTCTTCTTCATATTTGCGTTGTACTACTCTAACATCAGATTCTTGTGGCTGTGGNTNNCCATTCTTGTAAATTTCAAAAAAATTTGGCTTAATTCCTCGTTTAATGGTTATTAAATCATCACCTTTTTTGAAATTATGAANTACTTCACATTTTTTACGATTCTGTCAGTTGATGATATCATTTTTAACAACATCTGATAAACTCCCAAAATGTGCAAACATCAATGATTTTAAAGCAGATGATTTGCCAACAGTATTGGTACGTATATTTTTATCAATATCTCCGACAATAAAATTAATACCTTCTTTAAAGGTTATGGTATGTCAAGTATTTCCATAACTTAAAAAGTTTTTGAAATGAACGTCCACAAATTCAAGTTTCATTTAATCTTTCTCCAATGATTCTATAAGTTTTTTAAACATGTTTATACTTAAATGTTTTGGTGGCTTTGATTTTTTGATATAATCAATTAACATATCTTTATTACTTTTAACATCTTCTATGGTATCATCTTCTTCTTCGTTTGTAAACGTAGGGGTAAATTTATATGATACATTTATGGATTCTGGTTCTAAGTTATTGATACTATTAATAATATCCCCAAATTTATCTAATCCCAAATCGTTATGAAAATCAATCCGTATATTATTTCCTTGTATTATTGATGAATCATAATCTTCGCCATCTATAATATGATATTTAGGCGCTTTAGTATATTCAATAAATTCTATATCGTTTGTATCAGTATCATAAATATATATTCCTCTTTTTCCTGAATCGTTAAAAGTCATATGATAAGGAGAACCTATATATATTATATTACCATTATTCCCATATTCACCATATTGATGATAGTGTCCTGACAAGACTAGTTTATAGTTATCAAAATCACTAAAACTAAGTTTGTTATTTTTAGATTTTGCTTTTTCGGAACGATTGAAATATACATCATTAATACCTAAATGTCCCATTGCTATAGGAGATTCTGTATCATTATCTTTTATTTTTTGTATATCATCATTGTCTATTAATCAAGGGATAAGTAATATATTTGTATCAGGAAGTAGAGTGAGGTTTTTGATGATATGAATTTTACTACTTTGAAAGACATCAAGACCGTTTGGTTCTATCAAATCATTATAAAACATATCATGGTTTCCTACAACGATATATGATGTATCAAATTGTTGTTCTACTTTTTTAAATATCTCATTGGATTCGTGAAGTGAAGGCACAGAAACACTTTTGCGGTTATTAAATCAATCACCTAAGAATATAAATTTTTTTATATCCCTTTCTTTTGCCGTATCAAGAAATCAATCAAAAAAATTTTTTGTTATTTTTATTTCTTTAGATGACCCTGATTTTCTATCAATATGGATATCCGTACAGATTATATATTTCACAGTTTTTGTTCTCCTATATTTTTGTTGTTGTTCCTTTACATTGTATACAAGAATAGTTCGTGCTGTGCATTTTTGCTTCTTTTCCATCTTCATTTATAAAATATTCTTGTTTCTGAATCAATCCACACTTAGCACATTTAACATTTATTTCTTTTTTATTTTTATCAACAAGTTCATCTCATCGTTTTAAAGACTGATAATCTATTGATATATAAGGATTTTCTGGAACAAAATCTTTTCTATTATAACATTCTTTCTTGATATTTGAGTGTTTCTTTTGTGTATTAAGGTAGGATTGGAAGGAATTATAAATAATTTTAGTAAGATAAGAAAATGCGTTACCAGATTTTTCAGTATCAAAATTTTTAGAATATTTTAAGCACATGAAAACAGATAGACTTATCATATCTTCTTTTCAGTCTTGTGTATATCCTATAAAATTTGATTTATGTGAAAGATTTCTAGCTAATAATAATAATTGTTCTCCAAATTTTTCTGATGCAACTCCAGTTTTTTTGTACTTTTCTAGTTCGGGTATAATCTCTTTATTTGTTAAGTACTTTTTTGATTCTGACATAGTAAATCATAAACCTCCATAGCTTTACATCTAATCTAACACATCAGAATCATTTTGTAAACCTTCCTCTATGCTTTTTTGTAAAAATTTTTCATATTGACGTTGATATTTGGATAACTCCGAGTCAAACTTTAACCAAATCTCTTTTATTTTTCTTTTTTTCTTAGGAGATATTTTTAAATTATTGGGGGTAAGACCTTCATTTTCCATAAGAATATTAAATCTTTTACTTCCTGTATAATATTTTTCAAGTTCTTTATTAGCGGTTTTCAATAATTTTAATATGTTATTATCTTCACATATATGTTCACTATTATCTTTATCCGTTAATTTTAATGATAAATATTTATTTATTAGTTTTGAGTCGTGGTTCATTTTAAGTCCATCATTATTTTCTATTTATTTTCATCACTTATATTTATATATTTTATACGGATATTCCAAATTCTTTTAAAATCGACTTATTTACAGAGGTATATCTACTTGATGGGGGATACCCACCCTTTCTTAATATTTTTTGATTTTTTTCATGGATAATTCAACACCATACACGTTCTTCTATAGTAGTATGATTAAAAGATTTTATGCCCATATGTCCATCTTTGGGTTCATATCTAAACCCATCAATAAATTTTTGGGTATTATATATAAGTGCTGAAAATGGGGGGCTAGAATGATTTTTGAGTGTTACAACATCATCTCCCCTATATCAAAAATATCCAAATTTAGGTATAATTGCTTGTAATTTTTTGTCTACTTTTACATTTCTCATTTTTTCCATAAAATCATATCGTAACATATCATCACTATTGAGTCTAATATCATAAAATTTTTTACTTGATACATGTTCTTTTATGTCATCGGAATTTCTCATTCAAGCATATTTTCTTCCCATATTCTTTTTTCTAGGTATAATAATGCCATTAGATCCTTCTATATTCAATTTCGGTGCTAAATAATCTACCGTATCTTCTCTAATTTCAATGAATCATTTAAAATTCTTTTCTGTTTGATTTCTTACTGAAGGTATGACATAATTATTCATTAGTTCAACTCTATGGTCTAATCACGTTTTATCGGATTCTAGTTCTAAATTTCAACTAGATGAATTTACAGGTGTCCATAGTATAATATCCATTTTTTTAAATAGCTCCTTTTGTAAGTTTAAAAATACTATATCCTTTATTATCAACTTTATACTCATCTTTTATTTTTAAGTTTAGTTTTTTAAGTATTTTATGAAATTCTTGATTGTCGTGTCTATATAATCCTTTTTTTTCATTTTTTATCATATGTTTATGAAGCCTAATCCCCAAAATGATTGTATTTGATACCCTTTTTAATTCTTTTATCAATTTATTTACATCATTTATATCAAATCAATTTAAAAACCTTATACATACAGATAAGTCAAAGGTATTATTATCAAAAGGCAAGTTAAATGCATTCCCTTCAATTAAAAAGGCAGATGTATTTTTATTTTTGGCTTGTTCTAACATGTCTTTAGATGCATCCACACCTATGATAGTATATTTTTTATCTTCATATAAGGGCAAAAATCTTCCTGTACCTGTAGGGACATCAAGAATATGCTCTATATTTTCATTTGATAACATCTTTATTAATGCTTTGTTTTCTTCTCATCATTTTTTCTGTTTCATTCTAACTTTTTCATATTTAGTCGCTTTTTGATCTTGATATCTTTGAATATCCATATTTATATCCTTTCTTATTTATGTTTAATAGCAAAGTTTCCTGATTTTTGATAATGTCTATATTTACTTGATACAGGAGGGCCAACCAAAACCCTTTTACTATCAAATAAATCATATAGACATTTATTGTATACTATCATATTATTATTACTACTGTTGTTAAATTTTTTAAATTCTTTTAACATACACTCAAACAATTTTAACATATTATCTCTTGAACCGCCTATTACTCCTGCACTTGCGTCAATTTTGTCCTTATGTAGTATTTTTCCATATCTACCTTTCATACGTCTTGATATTCTACTACTTTTTTCAATAGGCTTATTTTGATTTTGTCCTGTATATATATCATATTCATCAGTAATAAGGTCAAAGGGATTTTTATTGAAAATCACATCAAACAAATCTGTCGTAAATACATTTTTTATGCTATCGTGTTTTGTTAATCAATTATATCAACAAAGAAACCTTTCATCATTAAGAGACCATCCAGTTGAAATTTTATAATATTCAAAAGAAACATTATCGTTAGTACATTCATGGGTAAATTTTTTACTTATACTGCTATCAAAAAATATAACACCTTTAAGATTTAATAATGTTAAGGTGTTTATTCATGGCGATATTAATTTTTTGGAATCCGATGGCCATTTTCCTTTATCTCTTAAAAATCCCACATTTTCTGCTTTTTGTTTCTTTTTGTATTTATGTTTTTGTGGATCTTGTTTTGATGTAAAGTAGTTGGTTAGTATAATATTATTTTCCATTTTTAATATATTTCATTGCCCTTTCAAAACTTTTAAATGATTTAATGTTATAACGTTCTGTAATTTCTATCAATTTATCTCTTTGAGGTTGTATTTCTTCGATTTTATCCCATCTTTTTTTCTTTCTACTATTTTTGTTTCTTTTATGTCTTTCTTTTATGTATTGTTTTAATATATCCATCGGTAATATTACAGATAGATATTCACAATAATCAAAATTTGGCTCATGCGCGTGACCCAATATCACAGAATTTTTTGGTAGACGGTCAAAAAATATATAGGTTTTCTCATTTAATTTAAGACTATGGCCATCTTGTTCATAAAAATTATGATATAAATCCCTGTTTTTTCTTCAAAATGTTGTTTTGCCTGAACATGGTGTAGCCATAATATAATAATTTTTATTAAATTTTATTCTGCTCATTTAAAATTCCTGATATAATTACATATTTTAATAGATTCTCTATGATTTTCTATAGAAATGCCCTGTCCGTCAAGTATTTTTTGATATACCTTTGTATGTAAATCTGTAAATCCAGAATCAAATGATATATCAGTACCGTTAACATTGAATACTCTTTTTGGTTCACCTTGTTTTGTCGATAATGTTCAAGTAATTTTTGCATTATCAAATTCAAGGGTTCCTACACTATAATTAAATTCACTTTCTAAAATGTTGATATTTTTATGTTCTCCAAAAAAATATGAACATATGTCAAATAAATGACATCCAATATTTGTTTCTACCCCGCCCGATTTTCTTCTGTCTCCTTTTCAACTATACTGATATCAATTTCCTCTTGGTGTTTTATAATCGATATTTACTATATTTAAACTATCAGATTTTATGGCATCAAATATTTTTTCTGTATTATCGTGATATCTCAATTGATAAAGACCATATACCCTATTACCGGTTTCTTTTTCTAAATCTAATAAAGCGTCTATGTTGTTTTCTGATAATACTAACGGTTTTTCACATATAGCATCCGCTCCTATTCTAAGAGATCACCTACAATGGGCATCATGTAAATAATTTGGTGATGCTATACTTACATAATCAATTTTTTGGCCTTGACGTAGTAAACTATATACATGTCTATCTAATCTATCAAAATCACTAAAATATAAACATTCTGGAAAATATCTATCAATAATACCTACTGAATCATGGGGATCATAGATAGCAATTAAATTATTTCCTGTATCTTTAATGGCTTGAATATGTCTAGGGGCTATATAACCAGCGGCTCCTATTAGTATAAAATTTTTCATTATAGTTTTTTCCTTTCTATATGAAAATATGGTGTCTGAACAGCCCCGAATTTTCTAAATACAACTTCTATATTTTCTTTCATAGATCCTTCAAAATCAAATTTATTAACAAATTTAGAAGAAAATTGAATTGCTTTTCATATTAAATATTTTGAAACTTGCTTATAAGGGGTATTTCCAGCACCACCCATTAAATAATATGAAGAAAAATTATCTCATACCAAAAACAATACCCCATGTATATTTTTTTGAGAATCAATGGCGAAAAATGTTTTACCACAATTATTTTTTTGACTTGCTTTCAAAAGACAATCGAAGACTTCAAAAGAATAGGGCATAGAAACATTTTGTTTATTAAATGTTATGCTATTAATATCATAAAATAATTGTGGATCTAAATCATAAACAATATTTACTTTATTTTTTACTTTATTTATTTCATTTTTAGTATTGGACGAAAATTCGTTTCATATATTATCTAAATTACTTAAATCATTAATAATATAAGTATATCTTGTTGTTTGTGAAAACCCTTTTCAATAAAAAGGCAATCAGTTAGTTATAGTATAATAAAAATTTTGTGCATATTTATCATGTTCTGGTAAATTATATATGAGTTCATTCATTATCTTCTTTTCATATGATAATTTATTGCTATATTTCATATTTTTTGGATATATTATATATGGGCCAAGACTTTGGGTTAATATAGGCTGTCCTAATTGTATTTTCCCATTTTCTTTTTTTTGGATTTCATAAGGCAGAGATGCTATAATCTGATTATTTTTTTCTATTAATATAACATCCCAGTTTTCTTCGCCACAAAGAGCATCTAATCATCAATATTGACTATATACAGGTACTTTATCAATACAAAAATTTTTATATTTGTCTTTGTTTGTCATTTTTTATTATTTCCTCAAGTTCAACATCTACAACCCTTTCATAGTATATATTAAATACTGGATTTATAACATTTATATTTTTCTTCTCTAATTTAAACTTATGTCCTATATTATCAATTAATCTTTGATTTAAGTTTTCATAATCTATTGTTATAAAATTATTCTTAGGTATTTGTTTCTTACATTCTGCTATTTCAGATTCTAATGTAAGTATTTGATTAACAATTCTTTCTTTTAAAGGCAATTTTATTAGTTTTTTTCAATTGAGTGGTTTTATACCCCATCATTCTTTACTTTCTTTTCATTCGGTAAAAATGCTTTGAATTACAGATTCAAAATTTCTTTTGATATGAATAAATTTTGAATCAGGAAAACATTCAAGTATTGTTTTTATACGTTGGTGTGTATATAAATTTTTGAATATAATAGGTTTTTGAAAGTTGTTTATCACCAAAGAAATCTCGGTTCTCATATTTTCTTTATTTATAGGTATGTTGTTTTCTTTTGAAAATCAGTTATATCAAAGAGCCCCACACTCACTTGGCGACAAATCTCCATATTTCATAGTATTTCCGCAATTTGATAAATAATTGTTATGAGGCAAATTTCCATATATCTCATAAGATTTTATAAAACTATTATATAAATAATTATTATTTTTACATATATAATTATTTATATATAAAATATCATAAATATTGGTTAATATTTGATATAAAAAGGTAGAGCCTGTTCTTGGAACGCCAATGATAAATATTGGATACATTATTTCCTTTCTCCTATTTTTCTTGCTGGCACACCACCTCAAATTTCATATTCGTTTATAGGGTTTTTGGTTAATACAGCCCCAGCGGATATTATAGTTCCTTTAGGGATATGAGTTACAGACTCAGTTATAACGCAATTAATTCCAAAATAAACATCATCTTCAACAATTAAATTACTTATTTTGACATCCTTTTTCTCTGTTTGTTCTTTTATTGTGGAGTTCCTTTTATGGTAATGTTCATGAGTTAATATAGTAACATTTTTGGTAAATATAACATTTTTTCCTATAGTTATGTCGCCCGAATTGTCAATATATATAGTATCCTTCTCCATTTTTTTCTTAATTCCATCTTCAACAATTAATTTACCTCTTTTTTTATGTGGTTTATGTATTGTCATTATTTTCTCGTTAGGTTTTTAATATTTTGTAATTTTTCAATTATATCTTTAGGCCATATTTCTAATGGACCTGTTTGAATATGATTAAATTTTTTTGGATTCTTTTTCCATTTTTCATATCTATTAAAGCTTATACTATGGAACCCATGAGTTGCAAACCCATATTTTCAAAGGTCGTTATCTATAAATTTAGATGTATTATTTTTAGTAATTTTTTTGATATTTTTATATAATCAAGTATCTATGCCTTTTTTCTTTGATGACATAGGTAATTTTTTTATGTAGTTCGTTTTTGTTGATATTAAAAACATTTTTGTCACGTCTTTTTTTCTACTCTCAAAATAAACCTCATTATTATCTATCATAAACATGTATATATAAGGGTATCCAATAAAATCATACTCTTGATTTATTATGTGATCATAAGCTTCATAAAGTCTTCTGGGATGGGAATAGTTATCTGCTGCTTGAATAAGAAACACTTCAGATTTTTCATTTGACATATTTGCAATTGATATAAGTTTGTTGGGCAATGAAATTCAATCCTTTAATGATTTATATTTTATATCTATACATCCACTATCTTTTAATCGTTCTTCATATTTCATTACTCTTTTTTTACCAAATCTGTCTTTAGTTTTTTCTTCAGCTATAATCAATTCTCACTCAAAGTCAACATTTTGTTGTCTTATTAATGATTCTAAAGGTAGCCATCCTATATTTTCTGATTTATACATAGGCAAAGCGACTGTAAGCATTTATATTCTCCTATATTCTAAGTAAGTTGTTTGTGGTTCTATTTTTACAATTCCTTTATCAAATTCTTCTTTCATTTTTTTCTTTACATTTAATCTATATTCAGATTTTATACCTGTTTTCTTTGATTTAGTAAGAGAATTTTTGTGATTACGTCTATAGAATAAAGGACTATCAAACATTTTTATAGCCTTTTTTCAATCATATCCTTCTATATATGCTCTATTTCTAAAATCAGTATCACATGATGTCTTATAAAAATAAAACCCCCCTAATTTTTCTATAACCTCTTTTTTAAATAATGACTGTCCTTTAACTTTATTTTTTGATTTTTTATAAGGATTTAGATTTTCATCACATTGTATACCCCTTACTTTAGTAAAACCATATTTTTCTGCTACAGGAATAGCCGTTTTTAAATAATTAGAGAATGGTATATCATCAGCGCCAAAAAGGGCATATAAATCTGTATCTATCACTGAAATTAAAGAATTTAACATAACATATACACCAACATTCTGTGGACTTCATCAATAAGATGTCTTTATTGCCTTTGCTGTTTTTTCACATCCATCAATACCAACCACTATTTCATATCTCCAACCATCTAATGGCTTTTGTTTTTTAAAGGCATTAATACAATAGTTTATTCATTTTTCTGCACCATAAGCAGGTATAATTACAGTACATGTCTTCATATTATATGTTTTTTAGTTCTTTGAAATTATTTTTTATTATATTATTATTTCTCTTTATACTTCTACGAATAGATATTAATTTTTCACAATTAGTATCTAGAATGGCATAATCACTTAAAGAGCCTACATCCATTATGGTTTTACTATAATATCCTAATTTTCATAATCTTTTGATAATTACCCTACTTGTTTGTCCTGTAGAGAAAATAATAGTATCAACATTATCAATATTCTTCATTATCTCTTTATATATACTATTTATCTTTGAAAATGAATTAAATGATGGGGTTTTAACAAAATATTTTATATTTGGACCATAAAGATATTTAAGGTTCTCATGATAATAGGCCCCTACAAACATTACCTTTCTGTTTTTAAAATTTAATGAAAAGTTTTTAAACTTATTAATATTACTATAAAAAGTTTCAGTTAAAGCAACCGCAGAAACCATATCATCGAAAACTATAGGTAATTTTTTTACCTTTTCACTATAACTATTTAAAAATGGTGTGTAAGAGTAAAGTTTATTTTTATTAGTGATTGATAAAACAGATCCTAAAAGGTAGTCATTATTTTTTATGTTATGGGATTCTATTAGTTCTTTTTGTAAATCTTTAGTTACAAAAAATTTATTATTACTTCCTACTGTTTTTCCTACACTTTCTTTTAACATCATCATATAATCAGCATCACCAAATCTACAATATGAAAACGGTATATTACTGTTAAGTTTATTTACGATAAGATCAAAACTTTCTGTATTTGAAAGGGTATTGATTTTTTGTTTTTTTGTTCTATCTTTTAGTTTTTCTGGATTTATATTAATCATCTCCTTATTTTTATTAATAAAA
>SL_8KL_010_SEDDRAFT_10003039_pt1 | contig 13955 bp, 12 predicted proteins | sample SodLakKL_010_SED_4_FD_11160 | JGI IMG/M metagenome (IMG submission 11160) | reverse complement strand
ATTGAAGAAGAAGGATTTAAAAACCTGGAAGACGGTCAGGAAGTAGAGTTTGAAATCGTCGAAACCGACCGCGGCCCTCAGGCCGAAAATGTAGTAAAGGTTGATTAATTGTTCTACTGGAAGAGAATTCAAGCCCCCGGCTTACCGGCCGGGGGTTTTGTGTTACAGGGTATTACTTCATAAGTTCGTGGGAAAAGATAAATTACAAACTACTTTATAAGCTTCTTTAATCATTTTTGAATTATAGATTTTAATATAGTATAATATAGTAGTATGAAATTTACCGCCCAATTTGAGATTGGGCTATTTTAATATGATTTAATTTGTTTTAGGTGGTGGAATTTTCTTGAAATATAAAATTATCACCTACGGCTGCCAGATGAACGAACATGATTCTGAAAAAATTGCTGGTATGCTGGAGGATATGGGCTACTCGCCTGCTGCTCGGGATAAAGAGGCTGATCTGATAGTATTCAATACCTGCCTGGTCAGAGAAAATGCCGAGCTTAAGGTCCATGGCAAGGTTGGCTCCTACAAGCCTCTAAAAGAGAAGAATCCCGACCTGATACTGGCAGTAGGCGGTTGTATGATGCAGCAGCAGGATATTGCTGCTGAATTCTATCAAAAACACTCCCATGTAGATATTGTTTTCGGAACCCATAATCTTGCAGAACTTCCTGCTTTAATCCAGCAGGTTAAAACAGCTCAGGACAGGACCATGGAAATCTGGGAGGAAGACAGGGGGCTGCTGCCAGATGTTCCTATCAGAAGGAAAAATGATTATCAGGCCTGGCTGACAATTATTCAGGGCTGTGAAAATTACTGCAGTTATTGTATAGTCCCCCATGTCAGAGGACAGGAGCGCAGCCGGTCACCTGAGGATATCCTGAGGGAGGCAGAAAGTTTAGCCCGGGAGGGTTTTCTGGAGCTTACTCTTCTCGGGCAGAATGTAAACTCCTACGGACAGGATCTGACGGGAGATGTTAATTTCCCCTATCTCTTAGATAAAATCTCAGCAGTTTCAGGTATCAGGAGAATCCGTTTTATGACCTCCCATCCCCGGGATTTTTCTCAGGAGTTAATCCAGATATCTGCTGAAAGGGAAAATATCTGCCCCCATTTTCATCTGCCGGTGCAGGCCGGCAGCACCAGAGTGCTGCAGGATATGAACCGGGGATATACCCGGGAGGAGTATCTCAAACTGATTGACAGGATCAGACAGAAGATGCCTGAAGCTGCCATCACCACCGACATAATTGTCGGTTTTCCCGGAGAAAGCGAAGAGGAGTTTAAAGAAACTATCTCACTGCTGGAAGAGGTTAGATTTGACATGGCCTTTACCTTTGCCTATTCAGCCCGTGAGGGAACTCCTGCAGCCGGGAGAGAGGATACAGTACCTCAAGAGGAGAAGAGCAGAAGACTGCAGAGGCTGATGGAGGTACAGAATAATATCAGCTGGGAAATTAATCAAAAACTGATCGGCAGCAGTCAGGAAGTTCTGATCGAAGGAGAAAGCAAAAAGGATCCCGATTTTTATTCCGGCAGAACAGCAACCGGAAAACTGGTGATAGTACCGGCCTGTCCTGCAAAAATCGGCAGTATTGTTCCGGTAAAAATTACCGAAGCCGGCAGCTGGACTCTCTATGGTGAAATCACCGACAACAGCCAATCTTGAGATGAGGTGATACTTTGGGTAATCTGACACCCATGATGCAGCAGTATCAATCCCTGAAAAAGCAGTATTCTGACAGTATTCTCTTTTTCCGTCTGGGAGATTTTTATGAAATGTTCGGTGAGGATGCTAAGGAAGCTGCCAGAATACTTGATATAGCATTGACCTCTCGCAACAAAGGGGGAGGCAACAAAACACCGATGGCCGGAGTGCCGGCTCACTCAGCCTCTTCCTATATAGCAAAATTGATCGAATCCGATTATAAGGTAGCTATCTGTGAACAGATCGAGGATGCGGAAGAAAGCTCCGGTCTGGTCGACCGGGATGTGATCCGGGTAATAACTCCAGGTACTGTTATTGAAGATGAAATTCTCCCGGAACGAGAAAATAACTATCTGGCAGCCCTGAGCCGGTTAGAAAATAGATATGGTTTTTCCTATATTGATATTTCCACCGGTGAGTTTGCTGCTACCGAGGTTAATGCTGTCGAAACAATAATTGATGAAATTGACCGCCTGCAGCCCAGCGAACTGATTTTAGGGGATAAACTTCAGCAGAATTCAGCCTGGAAAAATTACCGGAAAAATAATGACTTTCAGATAACCCCGGGAGCCGACATTGAATTAGCGGAAGCCGGAGATATGCTTGAGGAATTTTTTCAGGTAGAAAATGGTGAGGCATATTCCTCCCGGATTAAAAATTCATCTGCAGCCCGAACTGCTGCTGCAGAAATAATTAACTATATTAAAAAAACCCAGAAACAGGCCTTCAGTCATATTAAAAAACTGGAGAGTTATTTTGTTGAAGATTATATGGTGTTGGATGCCAGCACCAGAAGAAATTTAGAGCTCTGTCAGACCATCCGGGAGCAGCGAAAAAAGGGCTCACTGCTCTCAATCCTGGATAAAACTACCACTTCAATGGGCTCCCGCAAATTAAAGAAGTGGATTAACCAGCCTCTGCTCCAGCCAGAAGAGATCAATAAAAGACTGTCTGCCGTAGCAGAGCTTAACAGCAACTTTGTCAAACGCAATAAAATTCAGGAAGTACTTAAAGATATCTATGATCTGGAAAGATTACTGAGTAAGATCAGCTATCAGTCGATAAATCCCCGGGATATGGCTGCTCTCCGCAATTCTCTCTTCCTGATCCCCGATCTTAGAGAGCGGCTTGAGGATTTTGATTCCCGCTATCTGACCGAAATCTATCAGGAGCTTGATGAAATGCCTGAGCTTACTGCCAGCCTTTCAGAGGCACTGGTTGAGGACCCACCTCACTCTTCCACAGAGGGAGGCCTGATCAAAGAGGGTTTTAACCGGGAACTGGATGAACTGAGAGGAGAATGCCGGGCTGCCAGAGACTGGATAGCCAGCCTTCAGGCTTCTGAGAGAAAGAGAACCGGTATAAACTCCCTCAAGGTTGGATTTAACAAGGTTTTTGGCTATTACATTGAAGTAACCAAAGCCAACCTGGATAAAGTGCCTGAAAATTACGAAAGAAAGCAGACCTTAAGCAACAGCGAAAGGTATATCATTCCTGAACTGAAGGAGAAGGAATCAATCGTTCTCGGTGCTGAAGAAAAAATTAATGAGCTGGAATATGATATTTTCTGCAGTTTAAGAGAAAAATGTCAGGAAAATATCAGCCGGATTAAAAAAACAGCCACCTCACTGGCTGCCCTGGATGTCCTGGCCTCTCTCAGTCAGGTATCTCTGGAGAATGATTACTGCCGGCCGGAAATTCACAGGGGTGATGAAATCTCAATAACTGCCGGCCGCCACCCGGTGGTAGAAACCATGGTTGATATTAACTTTGTTCCCAACCATACCCGGCTGGATCTCTCCGAAAACCGTTTTCTTATTATTACCGGACCCAATATGTCCGGAAAATCAACCTACATGAGGCAGGTGGCCCTGATTACTCTTATGGCTCAGATCGGCTCCTTTGTACCGGCAGCCTCTGCCAGTATCGGTCTGACCGACCGAATCTTTACCCGGGTGGGAGCCAGCGATGATCTTTCCACAGGACAGAGCACCTTCATGGTGGAAATGAACGAGGTCAGCAATATTGTTCACAACGCCACCTCCCGCAGTCTGATAATCCTGGATGAAATCGGTCGGGGAACCAGCACCTATGACGGCATGAGTCTGGCCTGGGCTGTCAGCAAATACATCAACAATCCCCAAAAAATTGGCGCCAGAACTCTGTTCGCCACCCATTATCATGAAATGACTGAACTGGCCAACCGAATTGAGGGCATTAAAAATTTAAATGTCCTGGTTGCCGAGGAAGAGGACGAGGTTCGTTTTCTCTATCAGATTGAACCGGGTTCAGCCCGTCAGAGTTACGGCATTGAGGTGGGCAAGCTGGCTGGACTCCCAGAGGAGATTATTGAGGAAGCAGGAAATATACTCGCCCGCCTGGAATCCAGCAACGGCAACCCGGCTGTCAGAACAAAAAAATTCAGCCAGAAACTTGAGCAGCAGAATCCCGATCAGTTAAACTTTTTCTCCCTGACCGATAAGGAGAAGGAAGTTATCTCACAATTAAAGGAATTGAATTTAAATAATATTACTCCCCTCAAAGCCCTGGAAATTCTTTATGACTTTAAACAGACCATATTAGGGGATGAATAGGGTGATTGCCCATGGCTGGGATTGAGAAACTTAGCAAACAGGTAGCCAACCAGATTTCTGCCGGAGAGGTTATTGAAAGACCGGCTTCGGTTGTCAAAGAACTGGTGGAAAATTCGGTTGATGCCGGAGCAGATAAAATAGGAATCACTATTTCCGAAGGTGGTAAGGAGTTTATCAGGGTGCTGGATAACGGTCAGGGGATTGCCAGCAGTGAGATCGAACTGGCCTTCTCCCGCTATGCTACCAGTAAAATCTCCAGCATTGATGATATTTATTCCCTGACCACCCTGGGCTTTCGCGGCGAAGCCCTGGCCAGCATTGCAGCTGTTTCCCGGATAGAGGTTAAATCGAGACAGGCAGAAGAGGAGAGCGGGGTCCGGCTGGAGATTGAAGGAGGAGAGCTGGTCAGGAGGGAAAAAGCAGGGTTGCCAGCCGGCACGGAAATTACCGTCCGGGATCTTTTCTATAACACCCCGGCCCGCTATAAATATCTGAAAAAAACCGGCACCGAAGCTTCTCGAATCAGCAAACTCATCACTTCACTGGCACTGGCCAGTCCGGAAATTAATTTTACCCTGGAAAACCAGAGAGGAGTGGTCTTAACAACTCCAGGAAGCGGTAATTTAGCCGACAACATCTACAGTTTATACGGAGAAGAGATCCATGATAATCTAATCCCTCTGAATTTTTCCCGGGAATTTTTGCAGGTTTCCGGTTATCTGGTTAATCCCAGGCAGCACCGATCCTCACGGCAGCACGAATATTTCTTTGTCAACGGCCGCCCGGTAAAAAATCCTTTTCTCAAAATGGCTGTCGAGGAAGCCTATGGAACCCGTCTCCCGGCCGGGAAATATCCCCTGGTTTTTCTCAATATCAAGCTCAACCCCATTCTGGTTGATGTTAACATCCACCCCACCAAAAAGGAAGTTAAGTTCAGCCGGGGAGAGGCGGTTAAAGATATTCTTCAGCAGGAAATAACTCAAAACTTGAAAAAAAGCACCGGCTATCAGGAGTTTTCCGGGACTGAAACCGGGAGTTATTCTGTTCAGGATGATTATTCTCCCCGGAAAGATAAGGGTTCTACCGGTTCTGAAAAACAGCAGAATTTATTTGCCGGAGAAAATTTTAGCTATCAGCAGATTGAATCTACCGACTATCAGACATCAGATTCTCGTTCTCTTTCAGAGAGCGACCTTTTTAAAGAGGGTGAAATTTCTCAGGAAGCAGCTAATAAACCTGATCAGAAGTCAGATATAAAGTCAGAGCAGCAATCAGATATTTCCCTGCCGCAGGATTATCGGGTTCTGGGGCAGCTCCATAATCTCTTTATTCTGCTGGAGACCGGTGAGGGCCTTCTGCTGGTGGATCAGCATAATGCTCACGAGAGAATAATTTTTGATAATCTCTGTGCCGAACTAGAGGAGTCAGATAATGACAGCAGGCTGCTCTTAACCCCGCTACCTCTGGAACTCTCTCCTCAGGAAAAGGAGATAATTCTTGATATCAGAACTGAGCTGGAGGAGCTGGGTTTCAGCATTGAAGAATTTGGACCTTCAAGCCTGATGCTGTCAGCCGTACCGGTCTTTCTGGAGGAAGAAAGCGGCCGGGATAATCTGCTTGACATTATTAATCAGATTCTGGAGAAGGCCAGAATCATAGAAAAACATGAACTATCTGAGGAGATATTAATATATTCAGCCTGCCGGCAGGCTGTTAAGGAAGGTGCTTATCTCAGCAGGGCTGAAATGGAAAGAATAACAGCAGCACTATTTCAGACCTCCAATCCCTACCGCTGCCCCCATCATCGCCCGATTGTGATCAGATTATCCCTGGATCAGCTAAAAAAGAAAGTGGATAGGTGAGGGATTTATGCCAGCGGCCAGACCACCCCTATTGGTAATTACCGGGCTGACAGCCAGCGGGAAAACTTCTCTATCGCTTGAACTGGCCCGGCATATTGACTGCGAGATTATATCTGCCGATTCCATGCAGGTTTATCAGGAGATGGATATTGGCACCGATAAAATCAGCCTGATAGAGAGAGAAAAAACACCCCACCATCTGATAGATATTATTTCTCCGGAAGAGGATTTCTCCCTGGCAGACTATCAGAAGCAGGCAGAAAACAAGATTTCCGGCATTATTTCCCGGGATCGGCTGCCGGTTCTGGTTGGAGGTACAGGACTTTACATTAAAGCTGTTACCGAAGGCTTTATGCTGCCTGAACTGCCGGAAGATAAGCTCCGGAAAGAATTTATCAGCTGGACAGACAGTCATGGTCGGGAATCTCTTCATCGATATCTCAAAGCAATCGATCCGGAATATGCTGCTAAAATTCATCCCAATGATCTCAGAAGAGTCAGCCGGGCTCTGGAGGTGTACTTTCAAACAGGTAAAACCAGAAGCTATTATAAATACAGGCAGCAGCAGAGAAAGTCAAAATACAATCACCTCAAGATTGCCCTGAGAAAGCCAAGAGTAAAACTCTATCAGGATATTAACTCCCGGGTCGACAGCATGATTGAAAAGGGATTGATTGCAGAAGTTAAGTATCTGAGAGGCAAATATGATTTAAGCAAAACCGCCCGACAGGCTGTAGGGTACAAGGAGATAATAGCCTATCTGAATGGTGAGATTTCTCTTTCGGAAGCAGTGCGTTTAATAAAAAGGAACTCCCGTCATCTGGCTAAAAAACAGCAAAGTTTTTTAAAGCGCGACCGGGAATATATCTGGCTTGATAGCCAACACTGGCCCGAAAGCGAGCTTTTAATTTATCTGATCCGGTTGAGCAAAGAAAAATTTTCTCAAAAAAATTTCAGCATCCTAAAGGAATATTTTTAGTTTTCCGGAATTTTTTAAGTAACAGGTTTAGCAGCAGGCTGAGTATCGGAGAGGAATATTTCCTGGTTTTCGGGCTATGTAATATAACAGCCGTTTAATTTTTATTATATAAAAAGAGGGGGATAAAGATCCATGGGAAAGACAAACTTACAGGATAAGATACTTAATGAATTGAGAAAGAATAATATCTCGGTCACCTTTTATTTGATTAACGGTTTTCAGCTTAATGGTCTGGTAGTAGCTTTTGATAATTTTACCATACTGGTCAACAGTGACGGCAGGGATCAGCTTATTTACAAACATGCTATTTCCACCCTGGTTCCCGAAAAACGGATCAACCTTTTTGCTGAAGAGGAGAAGGAGCAGAAGGCAGGAGAGGAGAGTAGCCAGAATAATGAAAATTGATTTTTTCAAAATGCAGGGACTCGGCAACGATTTTATCCTGCTTGATAATTTTAATCAGGAAAGGCTTAAAATTGAAAAATCCCGGATAGTTAAGCTCTGCCGGCGCCATTTTGGCATTGGAGCCGATGGTATTTTAGAGATACTCTCACCTGAGGATGGAAATTTAAATGACTGTCGGGTCATCATTTATAATGCTGATGGCAGTCAGGCTGAAATGTGCGGCAATGGCATCCGCTGCGTCAGCCATTATCTTAAAACCAGTGATATTGTCTCCAGCAGCAGCCAGAGAATTGAAACAGGTGCGGGAATCATTAAGCCTGAAATNCTTAAATTANANAGCGATAATTCCCGGGCTGAGGTCAGGGTGAATCTGGGGCAGCCTGAATTTGCCTCTGAAGAGATTCCGGTTGACTGGGATGGGGGGCTTTCTGGTGAGATCATCTCTAAAAACCTGAAAGTTCAGGGAAGAAGTTTTACGGTTACTGCTGTCTCAATGGGAAACCCCCATGCTGTTATCTTTATTCAAGAAGACCCCGATGAATTTTCCCTGGAAAAATGGGGACCTCTGCTGGAAAATCACAGCTCCTTTCCTGAAAAAACTAATGTTGAAATTGCCCGGGTTCTCTCCCGGGAGGAAATCAAGCTGAGAGTCTGGGAGAGAGGGAGCGGATTAACTCTGGCCTGTGGAACGGGGGCTGCGGCCACTCTGGCAGCAGCAGTTAAAAATGATTTGACTGATAAAAAAGCTGAAGTTAACCTGCCAGGTGGCAGGCTCAAAGTAAGCTGGCAGAAGCAGAATATATTTATTACCGGACCCTCAAAAATAGTCTACCGGGGAGAAATCAATTTGGATTATCTGGAGTAAATTCTGGAGTAAATATTCTGGATTTAGATTGATAATATAAATGCTCAAAAACATAACTGATATTAAAATAATAAAGGATGTGAATTTTATGCAGCAGGCTGACAGAATTAAAAATTTACCACCCTATTTTTTTGCAGAGATTGATAAGATGATCAACCGGGCAAAGGCTGAGGGGGTGGATGTCATCAGTTTCGGGATTGGTGATCCTGACCAGCCCACTCCCGAGCATATAGTAGCCAGTATGGTTGAAGCTGTCAGAGATCCCTCCACTCACAGCTATCCCAGCTATGAAGGGCTTTATTCCTACCGCAAAGCAGTGGCAGACTGGTATCAGGAAAGATTTGCTGTAGAGCTGGACCCCGAGAAGGAAGTAGTTTCTCTCATCGGTTCCAAGGAAGGGATCGCTCATTTCCCCTTTTGTTATATAAATGAGGGAGATCTGGCTCTGATCCCCGATCCAGGTTATCCGGTTTATAAAACAGCAGTCTTACTGGCCGGAGGGCAGGTGGAAACCCTGCCCCTTAAAAAAGAGAATAATTTTCTGGTTGAGCTGGATAATATCAGTAAAGAGAGCCTGGAAAGGGCAAAGCTGCTTTACCTCAATTACCCCAACAATCCCACAGCAGCACTGGCCACCAGAGAATTTTTTCAGAAAGTGGTGAAGCTGGCTGACAGATATGATATTATTGTAGCCCATGATTCAGCCTACAGTGAAGTATACCTGGAAGAAGAAAAACCCTTAAGCTTTTTAGAAATTGAAGGTGCCCGGGAGGTGGGGATAGAATTTGGTTCTCTTTCAAAATCTTTTAACATGACAGGATGGAGATGCGGCTGGGCTGTAGGTAAGGAAGAACTCATTGAATCTCTGGGCAGAATCAAGACCAATATTGATTCAGGAATTTTTGAAGCCGTGCAGAAAGCCGGAATTACTGCACTGACTTCTGAAAAAACAGCTGCCGCAGAGATGAGGAGCCTTTACAGAAAGAGAAGAGACAGGCTGGTGACCGGACTTAAGGAACTAGGCTGGGAGGTTTCGCCCAATCAGGCTTCTTTCTATATCTGGGCTGAAGTACCTTCTGCCTATCAAAATGGTGAGGAATTTTCCCGCAAGGTTTTTCAGGAAACCGGAGTATTCTTTACTCCTGGAATTGGATATGGTCAGCAGGGGGATAAATATGTCCGTCTGGCGCTGACAGTTTCCCGGGAGAGGACCGAAGAAGCGCTGGAGAGACTTGCTGAGGGGGGAATATTTAGCTAACAGAATTAACACAGGTTTTAGCAAGCCGGCTGTGTTATCAAACTCTTTGTGTTATTAAACTATTTGTATTTTAGATATATAATCCTATATTTTCAAAAATTATGCTAAAAATACTGCAGAAAACTGGATCTGAAAGGCTGAAAGGAGAATTAGCTTTGCTGATAGACTGGCATACTCATCCCTTTGCCCATGGAGAAGAGGAAGTTAAACCCTGCCAGAACAGGAATATACTCAAAGAATTTGCCAGCAGGGCAGAGGCTATTAATCTTGACGGACTGGGCTTTTCCGACCACAGTTATTATCTGGATAGTTTTAATTTTGATAATCTGCTTTATTTGAAGAATAGCTGTCAGAATATCTCGATTAAAATTGGTATTGAATTTGATTATTTTCCCGAAAAAGAGGACGAAATCAGGGATATAATAGCCAGCTATCCCTTCGATTACACCATCGGCTCGGTTCACCATATAGGAGATTGGAATTTTGATCACCCAGATTATAAGTTCAAATTTTCACAAAAACCTCTCTTCGAACTTTACCGGGACTATTACCGGATAATAGAAAAGGCTGCTGAATCCCGGCTCTTTAATATAATAGGACATCTAGATCTGATAAAAATTTATGATTACCGGCTTGCTGACAAAAATCAGGAAATTGATTTAGTCATTCCTGCTCTGAAAAAAATAGCTGAAAATGATATAGCTGTAGAAATTAACACCAACGGCCTCAATAAACCCGTAGAGGAATTCTATCCCTCAGATTATATATTAAAAATGATAGGAGAACTTAACATCCCGGTAGTACTGGGCTCCGATGCCCACTCAGCCGAGCGGGTGGGAGAAAACTTTGCTGCTGCTCTGGATAAAATGCAAAAATTTGGCCTGCAGCGGACAAAAATATTTTCCGGTCTGAAGACCAAAGATCTAATGCTTTAAAAATACTTTCTTATGATATAAATAGACTTATGCTTATTATGCTTTAAATAGGCATCTAATATTGATGTCAAAAAAAAACAAAATCAGGTGATTAATATGCTTTTTAATGAAAGTGGAGAAATCAAGCAGGCTTCTCTGGAATCCTATCCCGCTGACAGCTACCAGGAACTGAAGGAGGAAGCCCGGCAGTGTGAACGCTGCCATCTTCGCCAGGGCTGCCGGCAGGTGGTTATGGGAGAAGGAGATACCGGAAGAAGGATCATGTTTGTTGGAGAGGGACCGGGAGCGGATGAAGACAGGCAGGGCAGACCCTTTGTAGGTCGGGCCGGGCGTTTGCTGGACAAAATATTATCAGCTGTTAATATCAAAAGAGAAAAGGTATATATCAGCAATATAGTAAAATGCCGGCCTCCTGATAATAGAACCCCAACCAGGGATGAAATGAAAGCCTGCTCCCCCATTCTTTCGGCAGAAATAAACTTAATAGAGCCCAAAGTTATTGTACCTTTAGGCTCTACACCTTTAAAATTTCTCGTTGATGATAATTTATCAATCACCGAATCCCGGGGGAACTGGTTTAATAAAGGCGAGCTTTATTTTTTGCCCACCTTTCATCCGGCCTATCTTTTAAGAAACAGCAATATGAAAAAGTTTGTCTGGCAGGATTTTAAGCTTATTAAAAAATCCCTGGATAGAATAGATGAAATTTATGCCTGAATAATTAAGAAATATCTCTAAATCATACATCAAACATCATCAAACATAAAATTTAAAGAAACATAAAAGATAAAACTTAAAGAACTTAAAGCTATCTCAATATCTCAATATTTTTCCCGCTTATTTAAAGACAAATTAAAGTTTAAAGATAAATTAAAACCTTAAAATAAAATAAATCTGCTGCTATTGATCACTTTTAAAGCAAATAAAAGATAACTTAATGTTAAATTAATAGAATGTAGATTAATCATGTAAATTAATCATGTAGATTAAACCGGTTAAATCTTCCTAAAAAGCCCGATGACTTTGCCCAGAATATTAACATCTCGGGCTTTGATCACTTCAAATTCTTTATTTTCCGGGCGAAGCTCAATATGTTCATTGGTCTTATAATATCTTTTTACCGTTGTTTCATTTTCCAGCAGAGCAATAACAATATCATCGTTATCAGCAGTTGTCTGCCTGACAGCAACTACCAGATCTCCATCATTAATTCCAGCATCCTTCATACTCTTCCCCTTAACTCTCAGCATGAATAGATCCTTATTTCCCGGTTTAAAGTAATCCAGTGGGAGGGGGAAGTAATCTTCTATGTTTTCCTCAGAAAGCACCGGAGCACCGGCAGTAACCCTTCCCAGCAGAGGCACGCTGACAACCTCCCGCTTACTGCTGGTATCGGTGGCATATCTGTTCTGATAATCAAAAAGAACTTCTATAGCTCGGGGCTTTTCTGGATCCCTCCGGATATAATTAAGTCTTTCCAGAGTCTTTAGATGATTATGCACGGAAGCCGGTGATTTTAATCCTACGGCCTTTCCAATCTCCCTGACAGAAGGGGGATATCCTTTATCTTTAAGCTCTTCCACTATGTGATGCAGAATCTCTTTCTGCCTTCCACTTAAATCATCCATTTTTCATCCTCCTAAATTTACTAAATTTTTTAAGTTGAATATATTATAACATAAAAATTCCGTTATAACAAACAAAAGTTCTGCCGGGCCTTGACTGCGAATGTCTGTTCTGGTATAATTAGGTCACAAACATTTGTTGTGTACATAAGTACTGTTTCAGGGAACAGTACATTTGCACTTTTAGTCTTATTCTGTTTTTGTTTTTGTCCGGAAACTTTATTTTCTTGTCCTAAATATTTCCCTGAATTTAACTTATTTAATATGATCTTTCACTTTAAAATTTATTTTATTGGTAATTTGTTTGACAGCTTAACTGATATGACGGGGATTATAGCTTCTATATTTTGATGATAAAGGATTATTCTAATGGGGGGATTGAAATGCTGAAGTGTAAATTTCATCTTTTATTGCTATCCTGCCTGCTCATTATTTTATTTTTAGTGCTCTTTAATCTTCAGCTTCCGGGAATTATCAATCAGGCGATCACCGGTAAAGTTTTAACCAGCAGCAGCAGTAATGCCAGCGATAGCGGTTATTTTGCTGCAAAGACAGGCAGTTCAACCCAGATAATGACGGATAAGGAAAGTGATCGAGAAAGTATAGAAGAATATATCGTAGATTCTGGAGATACATTGTGGGAAATTGCCCGGCAGTGGGGCTGTAATTCCCGAGATACCAGAGAGCTGGTTTACAAAATCATGGAATACAATGAAATGGCCAGAGCCGATCTAACTCCTGGAGATAAACTGCTGATACCCCCGGATTTCAATTAGACCTCCATCAATGCTACTAACAACAAAGCCAGAACTAAAAGTCACACCTCAAAAAGTCATGCCAGCAAAGTAATCAGCAAATAAAATCACACAATCAAAACCAGAGCTAAAAATTTCAATATATTGGTTTTTTGAGATTCTGCTTTTTTATCGGCATTTTTTCGCAAAATTTATATTTTGCGAAATTAACAAATTTGCTCAATTAAATATTCTTCCAGCCGGGCAATCATTTGATTGCTTTCTTCCAGCATTTTTTCTGCCTCTTTATTGATCGGAGACTTAAATTCTTCATCATCTAGCGAGCTGGTATTTATCTTAACATTAAAATAAGCTCCCTTTACAGCGGCGTAGGCCTGAAAACCGGCCACTCCGGCATCAGAGATAGCATTCTTATTTCCTTCCCGGGCAACCTTCAAAGATATCTGCAGCAGCTTAAAGGAAACCTTCATGGTATCAAAGGGAGTTAGCGTAGCATTCTTTAATCCCTCTTCAATAGCCTCTCTGCGTTTTTCTTTTTCTGCTTCGCTTTCTTTAGGAAGCCTGTAGGCTTCCATAACTTCATTAAAGCTGTCACAATCTCTATCGATTAAATGGAGGGCATCTTTGATATCTTTATCCAGATCTGCAGAAAAGCTGTCCAGTTCAGCATTATCCTTCGTGAGATTAATCACCATCTTTAATAGTGAGGAACTTAAAGCGGTTGCCAGAGCTGCCACACTGCCACCCCCCGGTGTAGCGCTTCCACCGGACAGTTCGGAGGTGAACTCTTCCAGGGTCAGCTTTTTAAATGACATTTTTAAAAATCTCCTCCTTTCTCCCGCTGCCAGACCTTTTTTCCAGCTTTATAAACCTTCCAGACCGAATTGATGCCGATATGATAGATTAAATGCCGGTAATCGGGGGCATCCAGGACGATAAAATCGGCTCTTTTACCTGGCTTCA
>SL_8KL_010_SEDDRAFT_10003037_pt1 | contig 13960 bp, 12 predicted proteins | sample SodLakKL_010_SED_4_FD_11160 | JGI IMG/M metagenome (IMG submission 11160) | reverse complement strand
GCCACCAGCAGCAGGATCACCGCTGTCAGTTCCACCTGCCGCACCCCGCGCGGCTCGATCTTGGCGGGGGTCAGGAGTTGGGTGAACACATCCAGCCGCGTGCGCTCTACCGGATAGGTGATCAGGGTCTGGTCGCGGAAATCGGGCGCTTCGATATAAGGTTTTTGCGCCAAGGGGCTGGTGGCGGCGGCGACAAAGACCGGCTCGTAATCAAACAGCGGCAGAAAACTGACACCGTCGAGTTTTTCGGGGTCGGATGAGATGACAAGGTCCACCTCTTCGCGGCGCAGGGCGGGCAGGGCATCGAAGGCCAGACCGGGGCGGATATCGACATCGACATCGGGCCATGCCTTGCGAAACTGCTCCAGCACCGGAAACAGCCAGTCGAAACAGGCGTGACATTCGATGGCGATGTGCAGGCGCCCTGAACTGCCTTTGACCAGCCCGCTGAACTCCTCCTCCAACGCGGCCACACGCGGCAGGATGTCTTCGGCGGCGCGCAGCATTTTCAGCCCTGCGGCAGAGAGTTTCAGCGGCTTGGAACGGCGCGCGAACAACTCCACCCCCGCCTGCTCCTCGATTCCCTTGACCTGATGCGACAGCGCCGATTGCGTCATGTTCAGCAGATCAGCCGCGCGGGCAAGGCCGCCCGCTTCGTGGATGGCCTTGATCGTGCGCAGGTGGCGGAACTCTATATGCATGTCGCACTCATAATGGTGTTGAAGATAATGAATTGGTTTCACATATCCAGACGTGGCACAAGAGAGCAACAAGAATGGAGTGCCCAAATGTCCGCGCCACGTGTCTCTTTTGAATTCTTCCCGCCCAAAACGCTGGATGCCAGCTTTCGGCTGTGGGACACGGTGCGCATGCTCGCGCCGCTCTCGCCGCAATTTGTGTCGGTGACCTATGGCGCAGGCGGCACCACACGGCAACTTACGCATGAGGCGGTCACCACCATTGGCGCGCAATTCGGTTTGAACGTGGCCGCACATCTAACCTGTGTGGACGCCACCCGTGCCGAGACATTGGCCATTGCCGACAGCTATACCAAGGCAGGCGTGACTGAAATCGTGGCACTGCGGGGCGATCCGCCCAAAGGGCAGGGACGGTTCACGCCCAACCCAGACGGGTTTGCCCATTCGGTCGAGTTGATCGAGGCGCTGGCCGCAACAGGCAATTTCAACCTGCGGGTCGGCGCCTATCCCGAACCCCACCCTGAGGCGGCGGATGAACTGGCCGATGTGCGCTGGCTGAAGCGGAAATTCGCGGCGGGCGCAGATAGTGCGATCACGCAGTTTTTCTTCGAGGCGGACACGTTTCTGCGGTTCCGCGATACCTGCGCGCGCGAAGGGATCACGGGGCGGATCATTCCCGGCATCATCCCGATTGAAAACTGGTCCGGCATTCGCAAATTCGCGCTGGCCACAGGGACGACTGTGCCTGCATGGCTGGATGACGCGTTCGAAAAGGCCACCCGCGACGGGCGCGAGGAATTGCTGGCAACGGCGCTCTGCACCGAGTTGTGTGATAAACTGGTGCGCGAAGGGGTCGAGGATTTGCATTTCTACACCCTCAACCGCCCGCATCTGACGCGCGATGTATGTCACGCCTTGGGCGTGCAGCCACACGTCTCGTTGGAGAAGGTCGCATGAGCATTGCGGCCATTGACCAGCGGGTGAAAAAGCCTTAGCGCAATGTCCACTGGTCACTTATGACCCGTGGCGCTTTGTTACCGGATTGCGGGCCACGTTAAAGACACCGCTAAAGAGGTCAGGGCGCAACCCCCGGCCTCTTTCATAGGTCCGGGGGTTTTCTTTTGGCTCAACGGGCCGGGGCAGGGCAGAGATGACGCAGGGCGAAACTTCGAAGAGTTGGGGCAAGCGCACCCAAATGGTGCATCATGGTGCGCGGCGCAGCCAATATGGCGAAGTGGCCGAGGCGATTTATCTGACGCAAGGGTTTGTTTACCCCGATGCAGAGGCCGCCGAGGCGCGGTTTCTGAAATCAGAAGCCGATGAATTCATCTATGCGCGCTATGGCAACCCGACTGTGGCAGTGTTCGAGGACCGGATCGCCGCATTGGAGGGGACGGAAGATGCTTTTGCCACGGCCTCTGGCATGGCGGCGGTGTCGGGCGCGCTGACAGCCATGTTGCGCGCGGGCGATCATGTGGTGTCGTCGCGCGCGTTGTTCGGATCGTGCCTGTATATTCTGGAGGAGGTGCTGACCCGTTACGGGGTCGAGGTGAGCTTTGTCGATGGTCTGGATCTTGAGCAATGGCGCAAGGCGATCCGGCCCACGACAAAGGTCGTTTTTCTGGAAACCGTTTCAAACCCCACGCTGGAAGTGATCGACCTGCACTCAGTTGCCGAACTGGCGCATGATGTGGGCGCGCATGTTGTGGTCGACAATGTTTTTGCAACGCCGGTGTTCAGCCGTGCAGTTGAACTGGGTGCGGATGTGGTGATCTATTCCGCGACCAAACACATAGACGGGCAGGGGCGTGCGCTGGGGGGGGTCATTTGTGGCACGCGCGAGTTTATCCGTGGCACGGTCGAGCCCTACATGAAGCATACAGGCGGTGCGCTTTCGCCCTTCAATGCGTGGATCATGCTGAATGGCATGACGACACTGGATTTGCGCGTGCGCGCGCAAGCGGCCACAGCCTTGGCCATTGCACAAGCATTTGACGGCGATCCGCGCCTTGACCGCGTGATCTATCCGGGTCTCGCCAGCCACCCGCAGCATAGCGTCGCATCCAGCCAGATGGACGGATTTGGCACAGTTCTGGCACTGGATATCAAAGCGGGCAAGGAAGCGGCCTTTCGCTTTTTGAACGCGTTGCAGGTTGCCATTATCTCGAACAATCTGGGGGATGCGCGCACGATTGTGACGCATCCTGCGACCACCACCCACCAGCGCTTGCCAGAGGATCAGAAGGTGCTGCTGGGCATTACACCTGGTCTGATCCGCGTGTCGGTCGGGCTGGAAGATGTGGCGGATTTGATTGCTGACATTCGCGCGGCGCTTGATATGATCTGAATATACGCGTCCGGCGTATAAAAGTGGAAAAGCAAACACCGCTGCCTATATTTCAAAGGGCAGACAGGAAGGAAATCCCACAATGAACTTGCATGTCCCCAGTCTTGAGGAAACACCAAGCCGGGAAGAGGCCGAGGCCGCGCTTGATGTGTTGCGTCGTTTCACCGACGAAGCGCCCGAGGCAGAGCGCGGCGCGCTGGAAGCCGCTGTGACCAGCCTGTTGCCGGCTGCGGGCTATCCTGTTTTGAACCGCGATTACCCGTCAGAATTTTCTGTGGACAGCGTGTACAAGGAAGGTCTGCCAGATTTACAGAACGGCCCTGCCAGCCTGATTGTGGGCGCGAAGGCGGCAATTCAACATGTGGGCATTTCCAATTTCCGCCTGCCGATCGGCTACCATACGCGTGACAATGGCGATCTGACGCTGGAAACCTCGGTCACAGGCACCGTTAGTCTGGAGGCCGAGAAAAAGGGCATCAACATGTCCCGCATCATGCGCAGCTTCTATGCGCATGCGGAACGTACTTTCAGCACCGACGTCATCTGTGCTGCACTGGACGATTACAAAAGCGATCTGGACAGCTTTGATGCGCGGATCATGATGCGCTTCTCCTTTCCGATGAAGGTGGAAAGCCTGCGCTCTGGCTTGTCGGGCTATCAGTATTACGACATCGCGCTGGAACTTGTCGATCTGGGCGGGTCGCGGCAGGTGTTCATGCATCTGGACTACGTCTATTCCTCAACCTGCCCGTGTTCGCTGGAACTGAGCGAACACGCCCGTGCAACACGCGGGCAATTGGCGACGCCCCATTCGCAGCGCTCGGTGGCGCGTGTCTCGGTGGAGGTGTTGTCGGGCCGCACCTTGTGGTTCGAAGACTTGGTAGAGCTGTGTCGCAAGGCAGTTCCGACAGAAACGCAAGTCATGGTCAAGCGCGAGGATGAACAGGCCTTCGCGGAGCTGAACGCAGCCAATCCGATTTTCGTGGAAGATGCCGCGCGCAGTTTTTGCGAGCAGCTTGATGCAGATGAGCGGATCGGTGATTTCCGTGTTGTTGCCAGCCATCAAGAAAGCCTGCACAGCCATGACGCGGTCAGCGTTCTGACGCGCGGCCCAAGCTTTGAGGCGGCGTCACTCGACCCGCGCCTGTTCAGCACGTTGTTTCACGTCGGCTGAACTTGCATCTGCCGGGCAGCTTGCTAGGCTCGGTTCATGGTGCCTGATCAACAGCCTATCCTGACAGTTACCCTTAACCCCGCGCTGGACCTTTCAGCGCGGGTGTCTGCCATGCAGGCAGGCCCCAAGTTGCGGCTGTCCGCCCCTGTATGGGAGCCGGGTGGGGGCGGGGTGAACGTGTCGCGTGCCATTCACGCGCTTTCGGGCAGCGCCTTGGCTTGGGTGGCCTTGGGGGGGGCGAGCGGCGCAAGACATCTTGCATTGCTGCACGAACAAGGCGTTGCAACCCATGTCTTTGATGTAACCGGCGACACGCGCCAAAGCTGGGCCATTACCGATGACGATGATCAGCAGTTCCGCCTGCAATTGCCCGGTGAGGGCTGGACAGATGCGATGGCCGCTCAGGCGCGCATCGACATTGTGGCGCATACCAAGGGTCTGGTGGTGCTGTCCGGCAGCCAGCCACCGGGGCTAAGCGCCGAGTTTACGCAGGATCTGGTGAAGGATTTGGGAACGGGGCGCGTAATCATTGACACATCTGGTCCGGCGTTGGAGCGGTTGATCGACCATCCCTTAGACCGTGCGCGACCGTTTGTTCTTCGGCTGGATCAGGCCGAGGCAGAAGCCTTGGCCAGGCAGTCGCTTGCCAGCGTCGCGGATACACATGCGTTCGCCAAGGGGTTGTGCGCGCGGGGCGTGGCAGAGCATGTGTGCGTTGCGCGCGGGGCGGACGGGTCTGTTTTGGCGGGGACTGGGGACGATTTCCACTGCCGCCCGCCCGGCGTTTCCGTGCGCAGCAAAGTGGGTGCGGGCGACAGTTTTACCGGTGCGTTTACCCTCGCGCTGGCGCGCGGAACCAGCCCCGCCGAGGCACTGCGCCTTGGAACCGCCGCCGCTGCCGCCGCCGTCATGACACCCGGAACGCAGCTTTGCCGCGAGCAAGATGTCACGCGGCTGACAAGGGAATGCACTCTGCATTCCATGGGCGCTTGACAGCCGTCAAGTCACGCGCGAAGGCTGCGCTCCATGCTAGATATTCGTCCTATCGTTCATCTGATCGGTTTGCTGGGCCTCGTTTTCGGGGTCTTGATGCTGATTCCTGCTGCAGTGGACTGGCAGGCGGGCAATGACAACTGGCACGCCTTTCGCACGGGCAAGTTTTATCGTATGTGTCATTGGAGGTCTGGCCGCGTTGACCACACGCAACGGGCTTGACGCGGGGCTGGGGCGGCGGCAATCGTTTTTGCTGACCGCCAGTGTCTGGGCTTTTCTGCCCGCATTGGGCGCCATCCCTTTTACATTGGGGGCACCGCAAGCCGATCTGACACATGCCTATTTCGAGGCGATGTCGGGCATGACCACCACAGGCACCACCGTGTTTGTGGGGTTGGATAACCTGCCACCGGGTGTGCTCATCTGGCGCTCTATGCTGCAATGGCTGGGGGGGTTGGGCATTGTCATTGTGGCACTTGTGTTCTTGCCTGTGCTGCGCGTGGGCGGCATGCAGCATTTTCAGGCCGAAGCCTTTGACACGATGGGCAAGGTGCTGCCGCGTGTCTATGATATTTCCGCAGGCTTGTTGCAGGTCTATTTCGGCCTGACGATTGCTGCGGCTGCGGGCTACATGGCCTTTGGCATGACTGGTTTTGACGCGATCAACCATGCCATGACGACCATCGCGACAGGTGGATTTTCGACATCCGACCAGTCGTTCGCCAAATTTACTGGGCCGTTGGAATATGTCTCAGTGATATTCATGGTCCTGGCAGGGCTGCCATTCATCCGCTTCATTCAGCTTTTGGGCGGGTCATGGCTGGCTGTGTGGAAAGATGTGCAGGTTCGCGCCTTTTTGCGCTGGATTGCCTATTCAGTCGGCGCGGTCATTGTCTACCGCCTGATGACCAGCGATGCGGGTTTTCTGGATGTCCTGCGCGGCACGCTGTTCAATGTCGTGACGCTGTTCACAGGCACCGGCTATGGCAGCGAAGATGTTTCGGCTTGGGGTGATTTTCCGCTGCTGGTGGTCATTCTGGTAGGCTTTATCGGGGCCTGCACGGCCTCGACTGGCTGCTCGCTGAAGATTTTTCGCTACCTCGTGTTGTTTGAAGCGATCCGCTCGCAGATGCAACGCCTGCGCAGGCCCAATGAGGTGGTAGCCCTGCGCCTTGGCGGCAAGCGTCTGCAGCCGGATGTGATTTCATCGGTGATCGTGATGTTCACCGTCTTTGTCGCCAGCTTTGTCTTTCTCGCGGTGGCGCTGTCGTTGACTGGGTTGGAATTGCGCACTGCGATCACCGCCGCATGGACGTCAATCTGCAATGTCGGCCCCGTTTTCGGGCTGGAAGTTGGCGAGACAGGGGCGGTCGATAACTTTCCGACCTCGGCCAAATGGCTGATGATTGGCGGCATGTATCTGGGGCGGCTGGAAGTGCTGGCGGTTCTGGTGCTGTTGCTGCCACGCTTCTGGCGCGGATAGCCCGCGCGCTTGCACCCCCCCTATGTGCCGCGTAACTGTTGGCACAGGTCACATGAGATATGCCGCGATGAAGCCCTTTCTTGTATTGCAACTGCGTCCCGAGACAGAAGCGGCGGATGAGGAATTTGCCGCGATCCTGCGGCGTGCGCAGTTGGACCTGCACAATGTGCAGCGTATGCGACTGGATCAGGTGGATCTGCCTTCAGAGCTTGATCTGTCGGCCCTGTCTGGCGTCATCGTCGGCGGGGGGCCGGGCTGTGTCAGTGATCCGGTGGAAGCAAAAGACCCGACCGAAGCGCGGATTGAGGCGCAGATACTTGGGCTGATGCCACGTATCATTGCGCAGGGTGTGCCGTTTCTAGGGTGTTGCTACGGGATCGGGATTCTGGGGCGTCATCTCAGTGCGCCCGTCTCGAAAACCTATCACGGCGAGGCGATCGGGCCGATCACCTGCCAGCGCCGCCCGGAGAGTGCAGGCGACCCGCTTCTGGACGGGGTGCCCGACAGGTTCACCGCGCTGGTGGGCCATAAGGAAGCGCTGGATGCGCTGCCGGATGGGGCCACGCATTTGCTGGAAGGGGCGCGTTGCCCCATCCAGATGTTGCGCTACGGCGCGCGCGTCTATGCGACGCAATTCCACCCCGAAGCAGATGGCGCGAGTTTTGCGCTGCGCATTCGGGTCTACCGGGACAAGGGGTATTTCCACCCTAACGAGGCAGATGCCCTGACAGAGCGATGCTCAGATGTGCAAACCGAAATCTCGGGCCGTATTCTGGCGAATTTCACGCGGCATTTCGCCCGCGCCTAGAGCGCTGCACCTGACACAGTCGCCCCTGCTGTGCCGTAAGGCTTGCCACAAGCGCCGCGCAGCGTTGGCAAGCCAGTCCCTTATGGGTGAGTGGGCGAGGGGCTGTAGCGGGCGCTGTCAGCTTTGGCTGGCAAGCTTTTCGACCGCCTCGGCTGTGCGTCGGGTGTTGCCGTAGATACCCAGCCCCAGATAGATAAATCCACCCATCAGCATCAGGTAGAGCGCTCCGCCAAACCAGATCCCTAAACCAGCCAGCAAGCCGCCCTCGACTGTGAACATTGTGACCAGTCCGCCAATAAGCACACCAAGCCCGCCAAGGATCACAATAACATTGATGATCCGTTCCAGCCATAAAATGAAAAAGTCGCGCATGTGAAATCCTCCGTCTTGAACACGCGTGGATGTGCCGCGAAAGTGGTGAGAAAGTTGCGGCAACAACCTCTGAGCGAGCAGACCTCATCCCGATCAGGCGACGAAGTCAAGGGCACGGGCTGACTTGGCCGCCGCCAATCATCGCAGCACACAGGGCCAACGCCGGCGCGCAGGAAGGACCGAAGCACTTCGCCGCCGCGACTATCAGATGATGAACACTAACATCTTGCAGGTGCCGGGTATGCCCCGGCACCGCTTGCACGTCAGCATGCGCGCGTCAGTTCCAGCACGATACCAGAACCGTAAGATCACCCGCCTTGCGTGTCAGCATTTCAGGCGCAACGACAACGTCATCGCGCAATGTTCCGCTTGAGATGTCGCTGTTGCGCAGAAATTCCTGAATGGCGGAAGAATTGACCGCGAAATTCACATCTGCGGGCAACTGGCGGCCATCGTCCTGAGGTTGGCCAAGCAACATGCCAATGACTGCCCCACTCGTTCCAAAGACCGGCCCGCCCAGATCACCCTGCCGGATATCTGCGCTCAGACGCAAGGTCGCGGGTTCTCCGTTCAGACCTTGCATGGCCTCTACGCGGCCAAATGTCAGCACTGGCCGTGTCATCACATCCTCAAAGGAAAATCCCGCAATCGTGACCTCTCCGCCAAGGGTGGCCTCAGTGTTCTGGAACTGTGCAAATGCCATTGGCACAAGCGGTGTTTCGGGTTGCAGCACGGCAATCCCCAGTTCCTCGTCGCGCGCGATCACGCGGGCATTATAGGCCTCGTCAATGGTGATACGGCCGCAATTGGCCACCGCGTCTGAACTGGTCAGAACCGTGCCGGTTGCGTCGACATAAAAGCCCGAGCGTGAAAATTCGGGCCGCCGCACGGACAGGCCCGCCAAAAGTGCGGTGCGCTGTACTGTGCTGGGTTGACCGGCGCTTGCCGGCAAGCTGCCGCTGAAGGTTTCAAAGCTTGCTTCCATCATTGGCAAGACGCGTTCCATCTGATCGTCATTTTCGGGCGTCCAGATCAATGTAAAGCCCTTGATCTCGCCATTGCGGAACTGCGCGATTGTATGCGAGCGCAGCTCGTCATTCTGACCTGTCAGCACAAAGGAATTCTGCTGCCGCTCGCGCGTGCCTTCCAAAGGTACGATTTCCAGCGTTTGCATGATTTCATACAGGCCAAATAATGTGGATTGTGTCCCTTCCTGACTGATGAGCAAGGCACGCACGCCGCTGTCATTGCGTTCGGAGAAATGCGCAAAAGGGGTTTCGTGGCGGTCGAATTCTATCATGGCAAGGGGCAGATCAATGCTGATACCGGCCTCTTCGTCGCGCCAGGTGTCCATACCAAGCGAGGCCAACTCGCTTTGGTAGCCGTCCAGCAAGTCGCTGCGCTGCCGGGTTGTCAGCACACCAGTCGCCTCAAGGCCGCGATCTTCTTGCCACGCGCTCATGGCGCGGCGCGTGCCGGGGCCAAAAGCCGCGTCAATGCCAAGATTGTAAAACCCGAACCATTGCAGGGCGGTCTGAATCTCGGCGCGTGTGTCGCGGTCAAGCAACCGCTCCGAGGCTTGCGCCTCGCGCAGCGTTTCTTCCGGCTCTGGTTCCGGCTCCGGTTCGGGCATTGGCTCTGGCTCCGGCTCGATCACTGCGAGTTCTTGTTCCGGCTCTGGCTGCGGCAATTCGTCTGGAGCCGATAGTGCAGGGGATGCGGGGGTGCCGTCCGTCGGGTAAATCTGTTCCAGATAATCAGAGCCGGTGCTGACGAACGCATCTGCGGGGATAGCCCGCTCTGCGCGCAATTGCCTGCGGACATTAAAGGCATCTGTTTCACTCTCGAAGGGGCCGACGCTGATCGCATACCAGTTGCTTGGCAGGCGGAACCCACTGACATTGCCCAACTGATCCTCGATTTGCTGCGCCCGCGCCAGCGCATCTTCAAGCTCGCGCTGCGCCTCAATCTGGACCCAACGCTGTTCCTGTGCGACCGCGGTGTTGCCGATAACCAACGCGATCACCGTCAGGCTTGCTGCCCGGAATGCCATGCGGCCCGTCTGAAAAACCATTCGCTGTCGTCCTTTCAAAATCATCTTGTTCGCTTTCATGTCACGGACGACGAACGGGTTTGTCCGTTGACCCTGCGCGGCAGCTTGCCTATTGAGACGCAGCTTTAAGAAAAACTGCGCACAAGACAAGAGGCGGCCATGCATCAGGGGTCTGATTCCACATCACAAAAGCCACAGTGCTTTCAGGAAATCATCCTGCGGCTGCAAAATTACTGGGCCGCGAAGGGCTGCGCCATCCTGCAACCCTATGACATGGAGGTGGGGGCAGGCACGTTTCACCCCGCCACAACGCTGCGCGCGCTGGGTACGAAGGCGTGGGCAGCGGCCTATGTGCAGCCCTCGCGCCGCCCCACCGACGGGCGCTATGGCGAGAACCCCAACCGCCTGCAACACTATTACCAGTATCAGGTCATCATCAAACCCTCGCCCCCCGATTTGCAAGACTTGTATCTGGGCAGCCTGCGCGCCATTGGCATTGATGACAGCCTGCATGACATCCGCTTTGTCGAGGATGACTGGGAAAGCCCGACGCTGGGCGCTTGGGGTCTGGGCTGGGAAGTCTGGTGCGACGGGATGGAAGTGTCGCAATTCACATATTTTCAACAGGTTGGCGGGCATGACTGCCATCCTGTCTCGGGCGAGTTGACCTATGGACTGGAGCGACTGGCGATGTATGTGCTGGGCGTCGATCATGTCATGGACATGCCCTTCAACGCGCCGGACGCACTGATCTCGCTAAGTTATGGTGACATCTTCCGCCAGACCGAGCAGGAATACTCGCGCCACAATTTCCACGCCGCCACCACCGAGACGCTGTTGCGCCATTTTGAGGATGCAGAGGCAGAGTGCCGCCACTTGCTGGACGCTGCGCCCGAAGACCCCGCAACAGGTAAACGCATCATAATGGCGCATCCCGCCTATGACCAATGCATCAAGGCCAGCCATCTGTTCAACCTGCTGGACGCGCGCGGTGTGATCTCTGTGACCGAGCGTCAGGCCTATATCGGACGCGTGCGCGCACTTGCCAAACTCTGCGCCGATGCCTTTGTGCAGACCGATGCGGGCGGGGTAGCGGCGTGACGGGGCGCATTCTGGTCAGCTTTTTGCTGCTGGCGACCGTGCTTGCGGGCGTGGGCACGTATTATTTTCAGGTCTATGGCTTCTATGATGAACTGCCTGCGCAAGACACTGTGCGCCTGACCGCTGCGGGCGAAGATGCGCCGCAGGACTTTGCTGTACGCAACTTCCAAGGCATCGATTCTGACAGCTCGCCCATCCGCTACCGCGCCTGTTTCGACATTGACGTCGCGGCGGAGGAGCTGGTCCCTTACACGGGTGCTACCCCCCTCAATGCGCCAAACTGGTTCGACTGTTTCGATGCAGGCGCGCTGACCGTGGCCTTGCGTGACAACCGCGCGCAGGCCTTCATGGCCGAGGGCAACATCAGCTATGGCATTGACCGCGTTATCGTCCTGATGGACGGGCGCGGCTATGCGTGGCACCAGATCAACCCCTGCGGTGAGGCCCATTTCGATGGCGACCCTGTCCCCCAAGGCTGCCCGCCGCCCCCTGAACGCAGAGATTGACCCATGGCTGACCTACTGATCGAGCTGTTTTCCGAAGAAATCCCCGCGCGCATGCAGCTGGGTGCATCTGACGCGCTCAAGCGGCTGGTGACCGACGGTCTGGTCGAAGCCGGCCTGACCTATGCCCATGCACAGGCCTTTGCCACGCCGCGCCGCCTTGCGCTGGCGGTGCAAGGGCTGTCCGAGCATTCGCCCACCACGCGCGAAGAACGGCGCGGGCCGAAAGTCGGCGCGCCGGACAAGGCGGTTGAGGGGTTCTTGCGCTCGACGGGCCTGAGCATGGACGATCTGGAAATCCGCGACGACAAGAAGGGGCAGGTCTATGTCGCGCGCGTTGTGACCGAAGGGCGCGCCGCCCCCGCCATCGTGGCCGAGGTGCTGGAGCAGACGATCCGCAATTTCCCTTGGCCCAAATCCATGCGCTGGGGGAACGGCACTTTGCGTTGGGTGCGGCCGTTGCATTCGATCCTGTGCATCCTGAGCCGCGAGGANGGGGCCGAAGTGGTGCCGCTGACCTTGGACGGGATCACCGCGGGTGACACGACACGCGGGCACCGTTTCATGGCGCCAGACGCATTTCCTGTCACAAATTTAGATGATTACGCAGCGAAGTTGAAGGGCGCCAAGGTCATTCTGGACCCGACCGAGCGCGCAGATCATATCTGGAACGAAGCCAGCCAGATGGCCTTTGCATCCGGGCTGGAACTGGTCGAGGATCGCGGCCTGCTGGCTGAGGTGGCAGGGCTGGTTGAATGGCCCGTTGTGCTGCTGGGCCGGATTGACGCGCAATTTCTGGGCCTTCCGCCCGAAGTGCTACAAACCTCAATGAAAGAGCACCAGAAATTCTTTTCGCTGCGTGACCCGAAAACTGGGCAGATCACGGGGTTCGTTACCGTTGCCAATCGCGAAACGGTTGACGGCGGCGCGACCATTCTGGCGGGCAATCAAAAGGTTCTGGCGGCGCGGCTGTCAGATGCGAAGTTCTTTTGGGACAACGACTTGCGCACCATTGCTGATGTAGGGCTTGAAGGCATGGGCGCAGGGCTGGCGGACGTGACCTTCCACAACAAGCTTGGCTCGCAAGCCGACCGCGTGGCGCGGATTGAAGCGCTGGCGCGCGAGATTGCGCCGCTGGTGGGGGCTGATCCTGAGATGGCTGCGCAGGCCGCGCGGGTGATGAAATCTGATCTGCGCTCGGAAATGGTCGGCGAGTTTCCCGAATTACAGGGGCTGATGGGCAGCTATTACGCGCGGGCGGCAGGGCTTCCTGAAGATGTGGCGCGGGCCTGTGTCGAGCATTATCAGCCGCTGGGGCCGTCGGATTCGGTGCCCTCCGGGCCGGTCTCGGTCGCGGTGGCGCTGGCCGACAAGATCGACACGCTGACCGGGTTCTGGGCGATTGACGAGAAGCCCACGGGCTCGAAAGACCCCTATGCACTTAGAAGAGCAACTTTAGGCGCAATCAGATTGATACTGGAGAGCAGTCATAGAGTTGAGCTGACCATAGTTTTGGCTAAACACATAAGGATGTGGCTCAATTACTTTGCGGGTTTCGAAATGGGGCTGAAAGTCGCACTTCTTGAAACCGCGCTGACTTGGTTGGATGATCCTGTTTCGCTCAAAGATCACAGCGAACTTGTAATTGAAAAAATCCGTGGGGAGGACAAGGAGCGGGCTGATGAGGCCTCAATAAGAGAAGGCATTGTAAAGACGTTTGACCTCCTCACCTTCTTCCATGACCGCCTCAAGGTCCATCTGCGCGATCAGGGCATTCGCCATGACGTCATCGACGCCTGCCTTGCCATGCCCAAGAGCGATGACCTCACACTGCTGGTCAAACGCGCAGAGGCGCTCAACTCAGTGCTCGGGACTGACGATGGCAAGAACCTTATCCAAGGGTTCAAGCGCGCAAACAAGCTATGGGTGGATGAAATGAAAAAAGCTGGCTTCAACGACGACCCTTCATTCCTGAAGGCGATCAGTGTTCTGGACGAAGCAGAAGCGCAAGACGGGGTCGAGTATAGCTTCGGGCCTGATCCCAAGTTTTTCGAGGATGACGCAGAACACGCGCTATTCAATGCGCTGGATGCTGCTGACGCTGTCATCGCGCCAGCTATGGCGGCTGAGGATTTTGAAACTGCAATGCAGGCCATGGCGGGCCTGCGCGCGCCCATTGATGCGTTCTTTGACGCGGTGCAGATCAACACGGACAACCAGATCATCCGCCGCAACCGGCTGAACCTGCTGCACCGCATCCGTGCGACCTGTCTACAAGTGGCCGATCTGACGCGGGTCGAGGGCTAGCCCCCCAGTTCGGGCGTTAACAAATCCTTGAGTCCGGGGCGCATATCCCTATGCTGCGCCGCAGCCATAAGGTGACGTAAATGCCCAAATACCTGACCCTGACCGATTACGCCCAGATCAC
>SL_8KL_010_SEDDRAFT_10003035_pt1 | contig 13965 bp, 9 predicted proteins | sample SodLakKL_010_SED_4_FD_11160 | JGI IMG/M metagenome (IMG submission 11160) | reverse complement strand
AGAGCGGCGCCGACTTCTTTGAGACCGAAGAGAGGGACGCCGAATAAGGAATCAGGGATGAGGATGACGTTTAGAGCTACATTCGCCATGTTACCTGCAATAGATATTTTTGCTGACAATTCGGGTCTGTTCGTTCCGCTGATGACTTTCCTAAAAGGTTTGAAATAGAGCATGAAAAAGGAATTTATCGCCAGTATTCTAACTACCGGAGCAGCATCAAGAAATGCACGGCTTATCATTATATTGATGATCTCCTCTGGAAATAATATTAAAAATAAGATCACTGGAGATATTACAAGACTAGTGTATCTAGCTGCACCTTGGACTGCATTTCGTAGTTTATCCCAATTTCCATTTGCGTGGTATTCCGAGATGGTCGGAAAGATCAAAATTCCTACTCCAGCGACCAATCCATTTACTATCAATGCCAGCCTTCTACCAGAGGCATAGTACCCTACGTTCGCCGAACCCCAAAAGAGCTGGACCATCACTATATCGACTCTGTTAGCTAATCTACCCACGATTTTACTAAAGAAACCAGGAAGGGCAAAATTCCAATAACTTTTTACAGAATCCATTGAGGGCTTTTTCACCCTAATATCTTTAAGGTAAAAAATAGCTAGAATTGCAGCCAGTGCAGCTCCTGCAACGTAAGTAAGAGCAAGCTCTATAGCCTGTCCACCTGTTAATGCAACGTAGATAATAAATACAGTTGGTATCGTCCCGCTCATGGTCCGAAGTAGTTCTCTTTTAGCTATCTCTGTTGTAGCTTGAAATGTATAACTAGCTATATGACTTATACTTTTAAGAATGAAATACCCTAAAATGATGTAAACCGCAGTTTCATGAACTGGGGTCTCAAATCCGCGTCCTAACACATATTTCCAAAACATCAACCCCCCAAAGATGAGAATCACGGTTACGAAAGTCGCTAAAGATCTCAGAGCAATGAAGGTTCCCATACATCTGTCTTCTTCAATTTCCCCTCCTGAATATCTTTTTACATGAGCAGAATCAAAAAAACCACCTACAAAACCGAACATCGAAACGAGACCTAAAGCGAATTGAACGATACCGTAGTTGAAATCTGGGTTGGCCATGAACCTCGCTATGAAGAAGAGGCCGAGCCAACCAGTGAAGTATTCAATGAAACTGTTTACCGTTACCAGGAAGGTCTTTCTGCCCATCATCGTGATTCTTACGGTGGGATATAAATCGGGATTATTTAAAATATTAGTTTTGTTGAGAGGCGTAATGTCATTTTTGATATGATTATCAACTGCAAAGCTCTCGGTTTTTTTGAAAAGTCGAGAAATATGAAGGATTTGATTATGATAGATGGTCGATACAGTTATGAAGTACAGTTGATTCGGTTATGACATGCAGTGGATTTCGTTATCAACTGCGGTGGATATCAACCGCGCTTAATATATGAAGTATCAACTGTTCTTGATAATAAATGGTGTTAAATCCACCGTTTTTGATAATGGCTTTGGGGTGGGTAAAAGTGATATTTTAGATCTCTGGATAAGGAGATATCCACCGTAGATGATAATTATCAAATTCGGTGATGGGAAAAGGTGAGCGTCTGCCCATCATCGTGATTCTTATCGTGGGATATATATGGGCATTATTTAAAATATTAGTCTTTTCGACAGGTGTACTGTTATTTTTGACCTATCATCAACTGCAAAAAGGGATAAATTCATTATGATCTGCGGTTAGAGAAGAATAAATTCTTCTTATCCTCACTCTCGTTCCGGGTGGCGAGGAATGCAATCCCTCTTTATCCTCGTTATCAACTGCGGATGATGTCAACTGCAGTTGATATATGAAGTGTCAACCGTTCTTGATAATAAATGGGGTTAAATCAACCGTATATCATATATGACCTGTAGTTGATGGAAGAGAAAAGAAAAGATATCTGGATGCGTGGGAGATCAACCGCAAATGATAATTATGATGTGCGGTGATGGGATAAAGCGGGCGTCTGCCAAGCATCGTGATTCTTACGGTGGGATATAAATCGGGATTATTTAAAATATTAGTTTTGTCTGTAGGTGTAGTGTTATTTTTGACCTGATCAGCAACTGCAAAGTTCTCGGTTTTTTTGAAAAGTCGAGAAATGGAGAGGATTTGATTATGATTTTCGGTTGATACCGTTATGACGTACGGTTGATATCGTTATCAGCAACGGTGGATATCAACTACAGATGATATATGAACTGTCAACCGCAGTTGATAATGAAATGGGGTAAATCAACCGTTTTTGATAATGGTTTTATGGTAGGTAAAAGTGAGATTTTAAATCTCTGGATAGGAGGATATCCACCATAAATGATAATTATCAAATTCGGTGATGGGGAAAAGCGGGCGTCTGCCCATCATCGTGATTCTTATCGTGGGATATAAATCGGGATCATTTAAAATATTAGTCTTTTAGATAGGTGTAGACTTATTTTACTTGATCATCAATCGCTAATCTCTCGGTTTTTTAAAAAACTCGAAATACAGTTGATTTGATTATGACCTGCGGTTGACATCAACTGCGCTTGATATATGAACTGTCCACCGTAGTTGATAATAAAACAGGTTAAATCAACCGTAGTTGATAGAGGTTTTATGGTAGGGAAAAGTGAGATTTTGGTTTTCTGGATAGTGGAATATCAACTTTAGATAATAATTATGACATGTGGTTGATGAGTGGGAAAGTGTAAACGGTGAGAGGTTAGTTGTCAGCTTCTTCTAAATCATCGATAATCTCGTCGAGGCACGGGTAAAGTTGCTCTTTAGCGTCTTCGAGAGAGCCGTTGTTGTCGATCTTGAATGATTTTACTTCCAAATGCTGAAACCCGTTCAAAAAGAATTTATATAGGTAGGATATATTTGGCTAATGTAAATGACTACAAAGGTTCCAGAATATTTGAAAGAGAGAGATATCAACCCTGATTTTAACCATAAAAAGGAATTAGAATATTGGTTAGAGAAATTTGATATAGAAAAAGAAGAGATTTGTATTTACGGCTCTGTTCCTTTACATATAGCAGGTATAAGAGAAAATAGAGATTTAGATGTTTTAACTACTACAGAGATCAAAAAAAGGATTCTTCCTAAAGTAAAAAATCATCCTAATTGTCAAGTACGAACTGACCAGCAACGAAACTTAATAATTTGTTTTGGAAATAACATCCATACTGGTCCTATTTCTTCTGACCGATTTGATTATTTTGGATTAAGTAACAAAGAATTGATTGAACAGGAAAAATACCATATGATAGTTAATGGATACAAAATATTTAGATTAGAATTGACTTTCTCAAAAAAGGTTACGGAAAAACGAAAAAAGGATTTAAAAGATATAGAAAAAATTGAACGATCACATTTTTTTGATGCATCTAGTTGGAATTGGGATTTGGTTTATTCGTTACCTCCTTGGGAAATGCCTAAGAAAGGCAGTTCATGGAAACCACTTCATAGGAGAGTTGGTGATGCTTTAGAAAATGAGAATTTAAGAAATTTTTTTAAATCAGAGTTAAAGTATTTATTTAAAACATTAGAATCTATTGATATCTTTGAAAATCTTTTCGTATCTACAGAGAAGTTTTCTAAAATCAAAAACTTTTGTCGTTTTAAAAATCACCATCATTTTTTGCAATTGAAGTTCCCAATACCGGTAATTCTCTCGAATTATTTTGAGAAAAATAAATATTATGGTTGGGATATAATATTAAAATATGCAGTAAAATCTGACAATTTTCCAAGTGATTTGAATTCTAGAGAGAAAATAATGTATAACAGCAAATTAGAACAGGATAATCAAATTATTATCTCTAGAGAAGGGAGAATTTTAGAGGGACAATCTTTAATCGTGGATAAAATATATAACGGAGATTATATAGTGGAAATAGAAATCAAAGATAATTCTATCAATATAGATAAAGATAAGAATTGGCTTCAAAAAATTAAGATTAATGAAGATCAGAAGGATTTTGTTGAAAAGAAATCTTTAGAATTTTTTGAGAAATCTGGACTAATATTTTATGCTATCATATGGCCCCCCGCTCAAAATATTTTTGAAGAAATCGAGAAATACGTTCAGAATAGAGTTCAAGTGATAGATAGTGAACTTTATGATATATCTCATGATTTTTCAAATATAATTCATAAATTTTATGAAAAAGACGAAAGAGCTAAGAAATGGAAAATTGATAAGAAAATAAATGAGATGAAACAAAAAGATAAAATAATTAAAGTTTTAAAATTATGGTTACCAAATCCAGAATTCAGAGATTACTACAAAAATGACTTTCATTCTGATATTACTAGAAATTTAAAAAATGATTGCCGAAAAAAATTCCATAAGAAGATAGAAAACTATACCTGGGATAATCTAATTCATACTACTGAAACTTATGAAAGTAATCATCAAACTTTCAAAGTACTAGATACACATTGTTATAAAGTTTGAGAAGGTTCTTTCCAAAAATTTAAAGATCTGAAATTATTTCATCAAAACATCTTTTTAATTCTTGAATTGATTCTTCTAGACTCCCTTCAGTATTTATCTTAAAAGTAAAAACTCCTTTTTCATCAAGAGTTTTATGGATTAATTCAAAATGTTCAATCCGTTTTTCTAAGCCTTTTAGCCTTTTCTCCTCATCTGATTTTTCTCCAATTATTCTCCCTCTATTTTTTTGTCTACTATTACATATTTCAGGATCAGCAGTGATATAAAAAGCATAATCAATCCTCGGAGAGAAATTTTTTGTAAGTCTTACTATATTTTTTTTGTAATTAGGTGGTGATTTTCTGTTTTTAAATCCATGCAAAGAATGAGCAGTTGATATCCTCATTAGAAAACATTCGTCTAAAACAATTACGCTGTTTTTAAATCCTTCTTCTTTCAATTGGTAATTCAACCAATCCTTTTTAAACATATTTAAGACTTTTTCAGCTCTTTTGTCATCCTTATAATAATTCGATAAATAGTCTAATGATTTAACAACATTTTTTAAAAGCAGTGCGTTTTCGATTATAAATCTGTTGAGAAAATGATTTTTGTATTGGTACCTATCACAAAATATTAATGATTTATCAATCATTCTTTGTTTAATTGTTTCCGGTAAAATCTTAAACAAAAACTCTAGAAATCTACCTTCTGAAGGATATATAATTCTATCATTTTTGCTGATATATTCTTTGAGAATAGCTAATTTCTCTTGTCTAGGATTTATTGCTCTGATTTCTTTTTTCTTCAGATATTTTATTGCAATTTTAGCAAGTTTGGTTTTTCCTGAGCCTGGCGGACCATAAAATTCAATAACTTTGCCCATTTTCTTCCCTTTATTGCGATTTGTCATATTTCGATCAGTATTAATTTATTTCGGTAACCATTACCAAACTAGGAATGATAGATACTCCCTGATAGAATCCTTTTTTTTTTGAGAATAGCCAAATTAAAATCATAATTTCAGTCATATTATAGGGTGATTAACTTTATTCCAATCTCAATCATCAATTATTGCTTGATCGTCTTTGTAATGGACGTAATCTTTTTTAGGAGTTCTCCAATCCTCACCATACCTATATTCAAGATAATCATCTACAGGACTTGGTGTATTAAATTCCATCCCATAAAACTCAATTTTTGTTAAATTGTTGAAGAATCTTGCTGGAATTGAAAGAAAAACTTTTAAATACCCTATATTTTTAATTTTCTTGACACATTCAATTAATGTATTTCTAATTCGTAGAGGCATTCTAGAAAAAGTCTCAGCAAAAATACCCAAAAACCAGCATGGTAAGTTTGTTTGAATGATTTTTGCATTTTTTTTGTCGTAGATCAAAGTCATAATGTTTTTAAGAGCCCAACGGATAAACGACATTTTTTTGGACTTGTTTGGTTTCAAATAGAATGTTGTTGCTGAATTATTATTTAATCTATATAAGGTTATATTTATTTTAACATTAAGATCATTAATTTTATAAGAAATATTCACCCCCTGTGCTTTCGGTACTACATATAATTCCTCTGGTAAGTTTTGAAGAGCCTTTCTCATTTCATAAAAATCTTGTCTCCACCCCCCTAAATCAATATCACTATCCCAGGGCATAATTTTTCCATCCCTTACTGCGCCAAGTAAAGTTCCGGAGTCTAGCCAAAATTCAACATCTGCCTTATCAAGTGCTTCCTTTACTTTTCTCAAAGCATAAACCGCATCTTTTTCATTCATCGATTCTCACCGAATTTAATAAACGATATTTTTCCTATTATGCCATATGGTAACTAGGTTATCTTCCTCTTTCCTTTCGATGTTTCCGTTTGTTATCTCCGACTTTTCTTTTAAGTTTTGCTCCGAGCAGGGTCAGAGGAGAGTGGTTCGACCTAGCGAAGGAGCTGGGTGGGTGATTTGGGATAGGGATCTAGCTTTACTCATCCTTTGTCGACCTCCTCATAAACCAGATCAAGATATTCTTTCACCAAACTTTCTCTCATTTCAAGGGTACGAGCAATTTCCTGAGGGATCATCTTATTAGATAATTTTTTCACCCGTTTGTAAGCTTTGATATACCGATCACATGCTTCTTCAGTGTGATCAGTTTTTCTGGCAATCTCTGGGGTTTGACAACCTTGCTTGTATAATCGGATGATGACTTTTTTGTGAGTCATATCTCTTCCGATATCATGGACGACACCTCTCGTCGGTACGATATCCTCGCTCTCTTCCATATACTCTCTGATATCTCTACTGATGGTCCCTTTAGAGACCTGAAGTAGATATTCTACATCACTATTAGTCAATAACGCTCCCTGTTGTTCAGCTTCCTTAAACAATCGAACAGCTTTTTCTTTTCTTGTCTCCCTGTGAGAGAAGCCATTTTCAGCTTTCTTTGGATCTTCAGGTGTGATGAGGTTAAGTATGACTAGTTTTATAGCCGTATTTTCACTGTTTTTACCGTACCTTGGTTTTTCATCAGTTCAGCTCATTACCATAATACCTGTCCAACATTAAGTTGCCATGTTTCTTTGTAACAACTGTTTACCAAATCAACGATATCCTCAGAAAACATGTTTTGGATCCTATCTCCTGCTATGAACTTGTATTCATTTTCTACTAGCTTTTTGACCTGTTAGTGGAGTTAATCGTTCACTTTTCTTCGGATCATATTTGGGACCTTCATCTTTTCAACCTCTTTCCTTTGTCTGATATTTCCAGTTCCTGTAGACGCCTTGTTTGAACGTCTTCTTTTTTTTGAAAGATCCTTCTGATTTGATCAAAACGTTTTTGATATTCTTCAGAGTCGTATTCTTTGATGAGTTCCTTATATCCTTGAACGGTCTTAATAGAAACGTCAGCCATCATCCTTATTTCGTTATCTGAATATCCTTCTTCACTCAAAACCAGTATCCTAGCAAAGTTCTTAACATACCGCATTATTGCTTCACCACTGTATTTTATCCTCTGTTCGATCTCTGTATATTCATACCCTTTCAAGTAAAGTTCAACTATCTTCTTTTTGTGAGATTCACCAGGTCCAATATCTTTCCATTTACTTCTTGTGGGGATGAGTTCTCCGTTTTCTTCCATCTTTTTGATATGCCGGAGTATAGTTCTCGTGCTTTCCCCCTTGCCCTGATAAATCCTGCTCGGGAGGTAGATTAGTGTCGATAAAAATAGGTAAAGAAATCCAGCGGAAGTTTCTTTCTCAACTCTTGCATAAATATCAAAAAGAGTGAGGGCTCCCCGAGATAAATCTCAGGGCATCCTCACCTATTGGCCAGCAAAGTCTTGTAGAGATGTCTGACGAGTCCCCTTAGCCAGGTGTGAATCTTTTTGTATAGCTTCCGTTTCGTCAGAATTATTTGCGTAGTGGTAGGATTGGGATTCCTTAATATAATGTTCCACCTTTTCAGGTGTGATCTTACCTATTGGTCGAAAGCACTTACCTGCAGACCAAAGATGGTTTTCATCATACCCTTTCATTACCTGGAATAACATTCTAGGAATCGAATGAATTTTTTCAAATTCATGTAGAATTCAGGTAAGACCTTTCTTAGCTCCCTAGAACTAGCGCCCTTCAAATACTGAGTTACTTCAGCTATTGATTGAGAAGGGCGATTGCTCAAAAAGATATGAACATGATCTTCCTCTATACTCATCTCGTAGATCTGAAAATCATGTCTCTCAGCAATGTCTAACAAAATGCTTTCCAGTTCTTTTCGAATGTCAGATCTTCGGGATCGAAGGAAAAAGTTCTTTTTCCTTCTATAGCTGGAATGTATTCCAGCGAAACATCCGAAAACGTTTATAGGGGCTTAGCACTACATGATACAGGCTTTGGCCAATCTACTAGAATTCATAAGAAAAATTGAATTTTTCTTATTATCACAGGAATTCCATCGATTCAAGGAATGATTTCCTTGTAAAGCCGTGGCTATATGATTCCATGCGTGTCATTTTTCTCGACTCCTGGCGGTACCTAAAGCGCCCCGCAGGAGCGCGCCGCCAAGTCGAGAACGCGCTCTTTGACTAAAAAATTTACTAGAACAGATATTTAGCGCCCTGTATCCCACGACCTCAAAGGTATCAGAAAATAAATTTTCGAAATCCATTTAGGATGGTTATCCTAAATAGGTCGGGGAATTAGGGCTCAAACATTACTATTAATTTAGTTTATATCTTTTTCTAATACGACCACCATATGTTCCCCGTTTTCTTCATCAGCAAAACGGAGGTTATTCCAAATATATTTCCACAGCCATTTCTTCAAAAAACGCGGATCGAAAAACCAAATTTTATTTTTAGTTAATTTGTTATATAGCTTAAAAAAGAAACTTTTCCTAAAAATATAGTCTACATTTACTATTTCTAATTCTTCTCCTGAAGATTCCAATTCTTTTTTAAATAAATTTAGATCATAATGCCTATAATGTTTTTTAATCATTGGTTTAACCATGGTAGGTACAGAAATGATTATTTTACCATTTCTTTTAGTTCTCTTCTCTAAAGTTTTAAAGAATTTATCTGTTTCTTCATCAGGTATATGTTCAAGTACTTCAATAGCCGTTACTATGTCAAATTTTTCCGAAAGTTCCTCTGCGTCTTTATTTATAAATTCTATTTCAGGATTCATAGCTTCAGCATGTTTGATTGCTCGGTGCGATAGATCGACACCCACTAATCTTTCATATTCTTCATTACCTATTAAATCTAAAAATCTACCGTCACCACAACCAACATCAAGAATTGAATTAGGAGAATATGATTCTACAATTTCTTTGACATGTAAAATGTAGCACATGTACTCGAATCCGAAAGAAAAAATCTTATATCTCCTCACACCTCCGTCTGAAATGTTGGGAATATAATGGTATGGAAATTTATATTTTTCATCTTGAAGCTGAAATCTTTTGAGTGTTTTACTATCTTTATCCATGAGTTATCCTACCTTATTATTAAGCAATCTTAGGATTCAATTAAGCATAAATAAATTTTGCTGATTATTTGTTACCAATTTTTCATTTATTTTTGTTAGATTTTTGGCTCTCTTTTAATGATAGAGAATCTATACTCTTCTATTTTCGTCTTTTTCGCCTGTCCTAAATATTAATAATTTCTTTCATACACATAAAATTGCTAAGTTGCTAATTTTTACTTTATATATTTATAAACTGTCTTAAACATATATCTAAACTTTTTTTCCCAATCTTCTTCTTTTGCTATTTTTTTTCTAGTTTTTTCGCCTTCCTTCCATGATAAGGCTCTCCTACATGCTTTTGAAAATTCTTGATAATCATTATTAGTATGTAAGTATACCTTATCTTGGATGTGCTTTTTTGTTGATGGTAATCCACAACCCACAACCGGTAAACCACACGCTAAATATTCGTTAAACTTTAGGGGAAATACAGCCTTATTATATTCTATATCTTTATATGGCATTAGACCAACATCTAGATGATTTAAATAATCAGGTACTTGCTCAGATTGGATTTTTCCTAACCAATAAACATTTGGATTTTCATCCACTAATTCGAAAAATGCATTAGGTGTATTCTTTGTTTTAGGACCTATTAATACAATACTCCATTTAGGGTTATTTTTTGCAACCTTAGATAATAAGTTAAAGTCTATATTAGTTTTCATCACTCCTGTAAAACCAATTCTTGGTTTTGGAATCTTCTCAAAAATAGGGATCTGGATATAATTATTAATGGAAGAAAATTTTTCAAAATCAACACCAGTTTCAACTAAAAAAACAGGAGCTTGTGTGTTATTTTTCAGTTTGTTTCTCAAAAATTCAGATGAAGCAAAACCCAAATCAATTTTTTTTAATAACTTTTTTTCCGTTCTATCTCTAAATTTATAATTTAACTTCATAAATAATCTCTTAGGAAAATTGAATCGATTTAAATCTTTAGTACTTCTAGGTGGCTGACTATAATTATCACTACAATCATATACCACACCATCCCATAGGTCCTTAAATTTAATTAAACTAGGAAAAACCGGAACAGTATACCATAATATCATTTGATTAGATTTTTCTCTTCGAAAAATATTTTCTAATTTATTTATTACTCTTTCATCAAATAAATATTTATTAAAAAAACTTACCGGTCTACCAGCATTAACCACTGATATTTCAAGAGTTCTCTTATTGACTTCATTTATTTTTAAATCTAAAAGAGCTTTTGGTTTATGTTCTGGATATATATATATTACTTTTTTAACAGAAATATTTTTAGATAAATAATTAGTTAAACGGTGTTGTCTATAAATAGGTCCTTCTCTTTCGTAAGCAGAACTCCCAACTATTACATGGGTTATTTTCGAATTATTTTGCTTCATATTTTATCACTTTTTAGGTGATTTCCAAAATAGTTTTCTATCATTCAACCAACCTCAATTCTATCTTTAGCTATCCAAAAGAATGATTTTACTTTGAATCGATTAATTTTCAATAACATGATTTATACCTTTTATTCTTTAAAACTCTTTTAGTATTTATTAGTATCCGAAATTAAATATATTAGATTAAGTTAATAAATTTCACATACTATTAATCTTGTTTTAATTAAAAGACTACTTTATTCAAATAACTCTAAGTAAGTATGCAAAAAATCTTCGTCATCATTTCAGGATCATATGTTGAATTTTCAAGTTCTTCACTTTCGTAATACTCAAAAATCGGTGATAAATTCATTTCGTCGAAAACTTCGTCGATCAATCCTAATAGATAATCATCAAGCAACCAATCTCAAAGATTAAGGTAAAATCCAATTGTACTCACGATCTCTCATTTGACACGAATTTTGAATATAACAGTTCCACCATCAGTATACTCTTCCCTAGGTCAAGACATTGGAGATAAGCTACGTTTTTATTGGACTTTTCAATATCTTTGTTTAATCCTAATTATACTGGACTCACGCCTTTTTCTAGAGCAGTTGTATAGTGAAGGAGACTTTCTAAAGAATGTGTACACAAACTATCTGTATTTTCTAAATCAATTTGTGAACCTTCTACAACTATTTTATCTCCCACATCGTGCAAAGGACAATTGCCCTTTATTTCAATAAACTTCGATATCTAACATCCCTTTTAGATCTCAAATGTAATGTACAAGAATCTAAAATAAAACGATTAGGTTCAACTTAGACTTTCTTTCTGAAATTTTCTAATTATAGTTAATCTCTTTCCCTAATTATATCTACGATTCTCTCAGATGCCTTTCCATCCCCATAAGGACATTCTTTAGGATTCCAATCTTCCTTTTCAAATTCGTTGATTGCTTCAAGTATTTTGGTTTTTTCTGTTCCAACGATCTCTGCATAGCCTGCTTCTACCGCTTCAGGCCTCTCAGTAGACTTTCTAAGAACGAAAACTTTTTTCCTGATATCCGGCGCAGTAGCTTCTTCCTGTATCCCTCCTGAATCGGTCAAGATAAACTCACATCTTTTCATCAACATTAGAAATTCTAGATAACCTTGGGGAGGAACAAGGTATATATCATCGTTCTCCTCTAACCTTTCAAGCATACCAAATTTTTTGAACATCTTCTCTGCCCTAGGATGGATAGGATACACTATAGGGTGTTCTAGTTCTTCAAAAACACCTACATAGTTTTCCAACACATCGGGATCATCAACATTTTCTGCCCTATGTGCAGTTACAAGTACGAACTTCTCCGGTAATTCAAAATTAATTCTAGCTTTCTTTTCAGCTATCTTCAAATTTTGGACGCACGCATCGATCACCGTGTTGCCCGTAACGAAGATCTCACCCCAAACGTTTTCATTTTCCAAAATCTCTCTGTTTTCCTCGGTAGGTGCAAAAAGGAGATTGGAAGCATGATCTGTCAATCTCCTATTATATTCCTCTGGCATACGATAATCATAACTCCTCAAACCGGCCTCGATGTGCCCAACATCTAATCCCATCTTTATACCGGCCAAAGCCCCGGCTAATACAGTATTGGTGTCTCCTTGAACTAGAACAGTTTCTATATCCAATTCTTCAAAGGCTTTTTCAAGTTCCATCAAGGCGTTTCCTGTTTGTTCGGCTTGGGAGCCCGAACCAACGTCAAGATATCTATTTGGTTTATCTATCTCAAGTTCGTTGAAGAATATCCCTGAAACCTCTTCGTCATAATGTTGTTCAGTGTGTATGACCCCATACTCCATACCTTTTCTTTCCATTTCCCGGATTAAGGGACTCATCTTGATTATTTCTGGCCTCGTTCCTACGACTACACCTATTTTTTTCATATGGCATTCCCCCTTTTTTCTCTCATGTTCGAGCATAGATGCTTTTTTAAAAGTTCGAGATCCTTTTTAATGGATCTTTCATCACCCCTAAGAATTTCTCCAATTATAGTTTTTGTTATCTCATTAAGTGTATTTTCACATTTTTGGTTAAGATTATTGTGTCTTTTACCAAATTATCTAGGGTTTAAAATATGTATCATTGTAAATTCCTTTTACTATATTTATCAACATGAAAAACATAGAAATTTATAATCTCTTATAATAACAATAATTAAGTAATAGCCTCATAATCCCACAGAAAGGAGAACTGTTGGAAATATGAGAATAAGTGTATTAGGATTAGGGTATATTGGACTTCCGACCTCTCTTCTACTAGCTAAATCTGGCCATAATGTAATAGGGGTAGATATAGACGAAGAAAAAGTCCGTGATCTAAATCAAGGGAAATTGACATTTGAGGAACCTGGAATGGAAGAACTATTTGAAAAAGCGAAAGACAATTTTACTGCGAAAACTTCTGTTGAGAATTCAGACGTTTATCTTATTGCAGTACCTACTCCTTTAAACAGCTCTTTAAACATACCTGATTTGAAGGCAGTAAAATCGGCTGCTGATATGATCGCTCCACATCTCTCTGAAGACGATCTTGTAATCCTAGAATCAACAGTTTTGCCTGGAACTTCTGAAAATGTTGTTCTGCCTATTTTAAAAGAAGCTAATGATGTCTCAAATTTTTATTTTTCTCATTCCCCGGAAAGGGCTATCCCAGGGAATACAATTCATGAGATGATAAACAATAGCAGAATAGTAGGAGGAATAAACAGAGAATCAGCAGAGAAGACTAAGTCACTCTACTCAACCTTTGTCAAAGGAGAAATACATCTTACTGATGTAAAAACCGCAGAAATTGTAAAGCTGATGGAAAACACATATCGAGATGTAAATATAGCACTCGCAAACGAATTCGCTCAAATCGGAGATGAGATAGGCATAAATATCAGAGAAGCCATCGAGCTGGCAAATGAGCATCCTAGGGTAGACATTTTAAACCCTGGTCCAGGAGTTGGAGGACATTGTATACCAATTGATCCGTGGTTCCTATCTTCGTATACTACGAAAAGCAAAATGATTTCGCTAGCTAGGGAGATAAATGATTTTATGCCAAACTTCGTATTTAGTAAAGCAAAAAATAT
>SL_8KL_010_SEDDRAFT_10003033_pt1 | contig 13970 bp, 12 predicted proteins | sample SodLakKL_010_SED_4_FD_11160 | JGI IMG/M metagenome (IMG submission 11160) | reverse complement strand
GATATCAATTTGACCTTCATGGGCATGTCTCCAACTGCGTGCGTTGAACAAGAAAGACAGGGATCGTAAGCTCTAACAACTCCTTCTAACCGGTTCAACGTCTCTTCGGGTATCTCTTCATTGTCGATGTATTTTTCCGCGACCTTTTGCACACTTCTGTTTATAGCTGCGTTGTTGTGTCCTGTAGCGACAATAAAATTCGCATCGGTTATCACTCCGTTCTCATCAGAAGTATAGTCGTGAATCAATGTTCCTCTCGGCGCCTCGATCACTCCAACGCCTCTTTCATTGGTCGCTTTAGTGGGAACATTTATCTTCCCAGTATAAACATCCTCATCCTGAAGCAGTTCCTGTATACGCTCAACGGTGTGTATACATTCGATCAATCTGGCGTAATGGTAGTAAAGAGGTCCTTCTTTGATATCTCCTCTTCCGAGTTCTTTGTATCTTTCCCATTCTTCATGAGCTAATTCTGTACTGATGCCATCGATGATATTCATCCTGGCGAGTGGACCAACTCTGTAAACGCCTCTTTTGAATCCCAACTCTTCATAGTAGGGGAATTTCATATAACTCCAATCCTGAGATCTTTCAGCTATCAAATTCTTGTATTTGTGAGGACTGACTTCCCCGAGTTCGATCCCATGAGGATCAACGATCTTCAACTTACCATCGTAGAATTCAAGTTCCCCGTTTTCATCGACCAGACCCATGTAACCGGTTGAGTGAGAGGCAAAGGTCTCTAGTTTTTCTTCCATCTCATCGTATATATCTCTCAATATATCGATAGTATCTTGTAAGTAATCTATCAGTTCGTCGGTTTTATCAAGAAGTTCATCTCCGATTTCTCGATCCATGTTACGATTCACACCGCCAGGGACTGCAAGCTCGGGATGAACCTTTTTCCCACCTAAAGTGCCTATTATTTTTTGTCCAAAACTTCTCAGTGCTATGCCTCTATCGGCAAGTTCTTCGTTATCTTTTAGAAGACCAAAAATATTTCTTTCTTCTGGTGAAGCATCAAAACCCATCACTAAGTCGGGGCTCGAAAGGTAAAAAAAGCTGAGACTGTGTGATTGAAGTATCTGAGCCATGTGGAGTAACTCTCTTATCTTGTGTGCACTTTCAGGTATGTCAGCACCCACTAAGGCATCACAGGCCTTGGAAGCGGCCAATTCATGACTAACAGGACAGATGCCACATATCCTAGATGTCATCTCAGGCATCTCCCAAAGAACTCTACCCTGAACGAATTTCTCAAAAGCTCTGAATTCGGTCACGTGAAATCTTGCTTCCTCCACTTCCCCTTCATCGTCCAAATGCACCGTTATCTTACCGTGTCCTTCTACCCTGGTTACGGGATTTATCTCTTCTACTTTTCCCATCTTTTTCACCTCTAATATGTCAATTTATCCTTATCCAATTTTGGAATTCTGCCCTCTAAAAGTTCTTCTAAACCGTACTTTATGAGATCTGCAGACGGAGGGCATCCTGGTATGTAAGCGTCTACCTCGACCACCTCGTCAACACCTTTCGCTTTATCGGTCAGAGTAGGAATAGATTCGTCATCAGGGACCACACTCTTATCGTCTCCTTTTTCTTTGTAACATTCTTCAAGTATATCCTCTACGTCTTCGAAATTTCTCATCGTCATTATCCCGCCGAAACAAGCGCAATCGCCCCAGGCGACTAGTATGTCACAGTTCTCTCTCAAGTCTTCTGCCACTTCTACATTTTCATCGTTGGTTATAGTACCTTCAAGGATACCTACATCTACTTTTTCGAACTCCTTGATATCCATTATGACGTGACTAGATTGGAATTCGACTTCATCAGCTAAATCCTTGATGTATTCATCAACGTCTAAAAAAGACATATGACAGCCTGAACATCCACACATGCATGCAGTCGCTACTCTAGTTTTATCATCCGCCATCTTCACACCTCCTTTTTGGATAACTCTTCAAAAAAGTTTTGCTCCGATTTCAATTCACTTTTAGGTTCAAAAACTCTTTTCAAAGTCTTCTTCTCTCCGTTTATATCCTCTATGGTTCCCTCTTTCTCGAACATCGTCAAAGAGGGAATAACCAGGTCAGCCATATCCGTCAGTTCTGATCTCTTAGCAGCTTGAACTATCAGATAATCGGCTTTTTTTGCTTCCTCCATCATCTGATCGTTATCCTTCTCGTCAGAGGCGTAGATATAGGTGACGTCAGGTTTATTGTAGAGCTCTTCAGTATCGAGTTGCTTGAAATATTGATTTTGCGCTTTATTTAAACTTATCAGATAACTGCCTTCAAGCTTTGCCAGTTCGAATATATGCCTGATAGACCATCTATCGGGCATCTTCGAGCCCAGAACGATGATATCATATGTATCCTCTTCAAGGTGTTTTACGATCGTCATTATGTCTTCAGGATGGACTTTAACGCCGCCGAGGATAGAGGAAACTCTAGACAGGTCCTGTATAGAAGCCACACCTTCCTTGATCACTTCGTTTACCAGTCTAGTAAGCTGAGTATTAGGTGATTCGATACTGATAGATATATCTGAATGTCTCCAAAATTTGTCCTCGCCAGTATCTACCGTGATCAATTTAGTACCATTGATCGCTGCTCTTCTTATGTAAGAAGCAAGAACAGGATGTGTTTCCACTATCGAGGTATCGTAAACGAGAAGATGATCGGCTTTCATAACCTCGGTTACGTCATCTATAAGGTGGCCTTTGATCATATTGACTCTTCTCATCACTTCATTTTCTATCCTATACCTCTCTGCACCGACAATTTCAAAGAGTGCGTCATGTTCTCTCATGACTTTCTCGAAAAGGTCTAAAACTTCTGATGTCGCTTTGCCGCTGGCTAAAGCATTTATCCTATCTGAGTTTTCTAGTTTCTCTTTTGCCTTCTCTATACCCTCATCGATATCTGTTTCTTTTTCCTCACCATCTTCTCTGACTATGACTTTATCTATCCTTTCAGTTTCATCGATCACGGGATCAAATCTCCCCATCTTACACAGTTGTCCACCTTTTTCTTCCTCTAAGTCTGTACCCATGATCTCGACGATATTACCTGAGCGTTTGTAAACTTCAGTCCCACAACCGATACTGCAGCTCATACAGGTTGTAGCAGTGGAGTCACATTCTCTTGTTGTCCCTTTGAACATGCTCTGCTTGTTGAAGATCGCCCCTGTAGGACAGACCTGCTGACACATGCCGCATTCTATACAGCTCGATTCAGCTAAAGGAACGTCGGTATCGGCTACGATCTCATTGTCTAAACCTCTACCACCGAAACCTAATGTTTCATTTCCAACTACTTCTTCACACGCCCTAACACATCTTCCGCATTTGATACATCGGTTATTATCGATAACAAGGAAGTCATGTGAAGCCTCTACTGCTTGGTCCGGGAAAGCTCTTGGGAAATCAAAGCTGTCTATTTCGTGTTCCCACATCAGGTCTTGTAGTTCGCAGTCTCCGTCGCTCTCACAGAACATGCAGAAGTGGTTCTCATTTAGATATATCAATTCTAGATTCATCCTCCTGTATTTTTCGAGTTTCTCTGTATGAGTTTTGATCTCCATATCTTCTCCGACTTTTAATCCACAAGAGGGCTCGATCTGTCCATCATTGAATTCGACCACACAAAGCCGACAGGCCATCACGTTTTCTAAAGCATCGTGTTCACAGAGTGTAGGTATCTCGATACCATTTCTTTCGCATGCCGAAAGAACGGTTTCCCCTTTTTCCGCAGATATCGTTTTATCATTGACTTTGAGTTCTACTTCACTCATCAATCTCCACCTCCCTGTGAAATCGCATCTACAGGACAGACTTTAGCGCATTCTCCGCAGGAAATACAAATTTCAGGGTCTATTTCGTAAGCATCTTCTCCGCTGGAGATCGCGTCTACAGGACAGACTTCGGCACATTTACCGCATGTTACGCAGGTTTCAGCGTTTATTACGAACGAGTCCATCAAAGCTTTGCACTGTCCAGCTGGGCACTCGCCTTCGTAAACATGAGCCTCGTATTCTTCTCGGAAAAATCTAAGAGTGCTTAAAACAGGATTCGGTGCAGCCTGTCCAAGTCCACAGAACGATGTATCCCTCACGGTATTAGCGAGTTCTTCTAATTTTTCTATGTCACCTGGCTCAGCTTCACCTTTAGTCATCTTCTCTAATAGATCCAACATCCTTTTCGAACCCAATCTACAAGGAGGACATTTCCCACAGGATTCCTCCTGAGTGAAATCTAAAAAGAAACGGGCAACGTCCACCATACAATTGTCTTCGTCCAAAACTATGAACCCACCAGAACCCATTATAGTTCCAGCTTCCTCTAATGAATCATAATCTATGGGAAGATCGATGTATTTCTCTGGTATGGTACCTCCTGCGGGACCACCGATCTGAACGGCCTTGAATCCTTTATCATCAGCTACGCCTCCTGCCAACTCTATCATATCTTCAATTGTCGTACCCATAGGTACTTCCACGAGCCCGGTCTCCTGGACGTCGCCTGCGACCGCGAAGACTTTGGTTCCTGAGCTGTCTTCAGTACCTATGGCATCGAACCAATCAGATCCGTTCAATATTATCGGTGTTACATTAGCAAAAGTTTCCACGTTGTTTATAACGGTAGGTTGTCCCCATAAACCCTCCGTAGAGGGATAAGGAGGTCGATATTTTGGTCTACCCTGCTTCCCTTCAATAGAAGACAATAGGGCGGTCTCTTCACCGCATACGAAAGCTCCGGCACCGACTCTGATCTCAACATTGAAGTCGAAATCGGTTCCAAAAAGGTCTTCTCCTAGATATCCTTCACTTTCTGCATCTCTAACCGCTTTCCTGAGATTTCTGATAGCTAATGGATATTCAGCTCTAACATAAACATAGCCTTGGTTCGCTCCAGTGGCGTATCCGGCGATCATCATCCCTTCAATAACGCTGTGAGGGTCGCCTTCCAATATGCTCCTATCCATGAAAGCTCCAGGATCTCCTTCGTCGCCGTTACAGACAACGTATTTTTCATCAGCGTCTTCTTTTGCGGTAAATTCCCACTTCAAGCCGGTGGGAAATCCTGCGCCTCCTCTTCCTCGAAGACCTGAATCTTTTATCTCTTGGATTATCTCATCCTTTTCCATCTGTGTAATAGCTTTTTTAGCTCCCCTATAACCGTCCTGGTCCAAGTAATCTCTGATACTGCTTGGATCTATGTCTCCTGAGTTTCTCATCACTACCTTCTTTTGTCCCTGTATAAATTCCAATTCCTGGAACTTTTCGACTTTGTTGCCTTCATCATCATCGACTAATAGATTGAAGGCTATCTTATCATTTATCAAGTGTTCTTCAACTATGGTTTCTACATCAGATGGTTCAAGGTCCCCATAAAACGTATTTTCTGGTTGTATGATCATCATCGGACCCTTATTACAAGGACCCATACAACCGGTCTTTTTGATCACTTTTTTTACCGGATATCTATCTTCAAGCCCGTGTTCCCAAAGTTCGTCCATCAACTTTTCTTCGATCTCCTCTGCACCCGCAGATAGACAACCAGTCCCCGCACATATCAAGATTTCTTTTCTAGGCATTTTATACCTCTTTTATCTATATCTTTTCAAAATATCAGACAGTTCATCAGGTTTGAGCTTACCATATACTTCATCGTCGACCATCATCACGGGAGCTTTGCTGCACGCCCCAACACATCTGCTCGTGGTCAGGGTGAACTTTTTATCATCTGAAGTCCCACCTTCTTCCACATTTAATTGGTCTTTTAGTTCTTCCACGAGTTCATCAGCACCTTTTACATAACAAGCAGTGCCTGTACAAACCGATAGAGTGTAATCACCTTTAGGTTCCATATTGAAGAACGAATAAAAGGTCACCACTGAATAAACTTGACTGAATGGTACACCCAGTTCTTCCGCAATGAACTCTTGAACATCTTTAGGTAGATAACCTATCTTCTTTTGCACTTCGTGTAGAACCGGTATCAAGCTCCCGGATTCTTTTTCGTATCCCTCTATTATCGGGAGTATATCCCGCAAATGATGCCTTTCCATTATATTACTCTCCTCACCTTCATGGAGACATCGGAATCTGTCCTAATTAATGCCTCCATTTTTAAGGTGTATATCTTGGCAATTGAGACATCATATGGCACCCATATTAAACATTTTCGATAAGAACGGATTCTAGAGAAACAGGTTAAATTATACTAATCCACGATAAGATTTATATTCTTACATATTTCTATTATTTTGTTGTGATAATCGTTGTCTCAAGAAAAAGAATTGGAACACATTATAGATGAGGATGTTGAAAAGACCATAGAACAGATGATCGGAAATCTTGAGGAAGACGAAGTAAATGAGGCCTTAAAACTCTCTAAAAAATTATCACCTTTCCGGTTAACAGATATACTGGGAGACTTTTCAATAAAGAAAATAGAAACTTTTCTAAAAAAGATGAAGAGAAAAAAAGGGGCTGAGGTGCTCAATGAATTTCCAGAAGAATTTGCTGGACAACTAATAATGGATATGGAAGAAGACACAGTTAATTCGTTATTGGAGGAGATGACACCAAGTCAGATCGTTGATTTTTTTCCACATATATCTGACGAAAAAAAAGAAAAAGTTCTATCTGCTATGAGTCCAGATAAAAGGGAGAGAACTGAAAGACTAGCACTTTACTCAGAGGACATGGTAGGAGCCCATATGGTTAAGGACTTCATCTCAGTTACCAAAGAAACCAAGATCAGGGATGCAGTGGAACTTGTCAAACAAGCACCTCCTCAGATGAGGAATACCGATTACATATATATTGTAGATAATAAAGGTGAGCTTCTTGGTATGACCACTTTCAAAAAATTGATGTTCACTAATAAAGAGAAAAAAGTGGACGACATCATGGAAACCGGTATCTATTCTGCAGAACTCGAAGATCCAGCCTATGAAGTAGCTCAGAGGATTCGATCTCGCAGGTACAAAATGATACCCGTGGTCGACAAAAAAGATATCCTCCATGGTGTGATGAGTTTGAATACTGCCGCCGAACTTCTTTCCACCGATATAGCCGAAGAATTCGTTTCTTTCTCCGGTACGATTGGTGATGAATCTTTTTTTACCCGCCCCTCAAGAGCGATCAAGATGAGACTGCCATGGATGATCGCAAACGTATTTTTGAACCTAGGAGCCGTCACCGTGATAAGTTCTTACGAAGCTACGATCGAAGCAGTGGCTATCTTAGCCGCTTTTTTACCGATGATAACGGATATGGGGGGAAACGTAGGCATCCAAGCCCTTTCAGTCTCTATCAGGAGCATAGCACTGGGGGAAGCACAATTTAGAGACATATTAATATCTATGAAGAAAGAGATAGCTATAGGCTTAGTCAACGGATTAGCATTAGGTGCGCTCTTCGGTACTCTAGCATATCTATTCGAATGGAATTTGATATTGGCCGTTGTTGCAGGAACAGCACTCGGAGTGAACGTTTTAGTCGCAGGGATAATCGGAGGTGCGATGCCGTTCGTCATCAAGAAGTTGGGTAAAGATCCTGCTATGATGACAGGACCTGTACTGACCACTGTTACTGATATCACAGGAATAAGCATATATCTCGGTCTAAGTACAGTATTCCTTATACACATGATATAAAATCAACAGATCAGAATTTAACCACGGATCCTATAATTCGATTATAGACTTTGGGTAATGAAACATGTAAAAACATCGAAACCTTTAAAAGTACGTCCTGATTCAACCTAAATAGAACCTACTAAGACCTCAAAAAGAGTGAGATATATGAAGATTATAAAAAAAGAAGACTTTGATCAGTTCGTAACGACACTGATCGAAAAAGACAGCAGAGAGATAGTGGGTGTTCAAAAAAAGGGAAAAGACAAATTCGCATTCCAGCAATTACATGATGCGAAGGACCTAAGATTGGACTACGACACTACCATACTTCCACCAAAAAAGTATTTCATGCCACAAAGAGAAACATTGGTGAGATATAAATCGACAGACGAAATTTCCATGGACCCTGTGAATGAAGTGGTCCCTAGAGTCATCATAGGAATACATCCATATGATCTCGTCTCGATCCAGCAGATGGACAAAGTCTTTGAAGACACCCATTCTGATCAGAATTATCTTTGGAAGAGACGTGAAGCAGTTCTGATAGGAGTCAATATCCAGAACGTTTCTGAGTGGTCTTTCGCGGCAAGCATGGGAACCGCTACAGTCGATTCGGGATATGATCTGATGTTAACAGACCTAGGAGACAAGTATGCAATAGAGATAGGATCGCCAAAAGGAGCTAACATCTTAGAAAAGCACAAAGCCGAGATAAGAGACGCGAGACCTGAAGAGGTTGAAGCTGTCGAAAAGGAAAAAGAAGAGATCGAAGAGAAATTTGAGACTGAATTGAACTTCTCCCCACACGAGCTTCCATATCTACTTGGAGAGAACTACAACAATGAAGAGTTCTGGGAGAAAAATTCTGAAGACTGTCTCAGCTGCGGCACCTGCAATCTGGTCTGTCCAACCTGTTATTGCTTCGACGTACAGGAAGATACTGATATAAATATGGAGGAAGGTGAAAGACTTCGTAGATGGGACGGATGCATGCTTCAGGCCTTCGCAGAGGTAGCCGGAGGAGAAAACTTCAGAGAGGAAAGAGCCGCAAGATATAGACACAGATACATGCGAAAAGGAAGATACATGTATGATGAATTCGGAGACATCGCCTGCGTAGGATGTGGAAGATGTTCCTCTCAGTGTTTACCCGATATAGCAGATCCTGCTAGGATATACAACAAACTAAAGGAGGGAAAAATATGAGCGTAACAGACGAATCGATCTATTTACCCGAAAAAGCAACTATATTGAAAGTAGAAAAATTGACAGAAAAGGAAAAGTTATACACCGTAGAACTCGATAGTGGAGAAGAATTAGGTCACGACCCTGGGCAATTCGTGGAATTGACCGTTCCCGGCGTTGGAGAAGCCCCGATATCGATCAGCTCATCACCTACCAAAGAAGGTGCCTCTTTCGAATTATGTGTGAGAGCGGTCGGAAATGTTACTAACGCTTTACACAGACTCACCGCGAGCGACAAGATAGGTATCAGAGGACCCTTCGGTACTGGATTCCCAGTAGAAGAGTTGAAAGGCCACGATATGCTTTTCATAGCTGGCGGTCTAGGGATCGCTCCATTGCGGTCTCTCATCAAGTACACCTTGGATAGAAGATCGGAGTTCGGTGATATCAAAGTATTGTATGGATGCCAAGAACCCTGCCAACAATTATACGAAGACGAGATAGATAGATGGAGAGAGAGAGATGATATAGATATCAGAGAGACGGTTGATAAGTGCCCTGACGAGGCTTGCTGGGAAGGAAATGTTGGTGTTATAACGACCTTGATCCCAGGCGTTGACATAGATCTAGAAAACACATACTCTATCGTTTGTGGCCCTCCAGTCATGTATCGTTTCGTACTACAGGAATTAGAGGAGAAAGAACTGCCTCATGATAGTATCTACCTCTCATTAGAGAGACGGATGAAGTGCGGTGTTGGAAAATGTGGTCACTGTCAGATAACTGGTAAGGAAGGAGAATTTTACGCGTGCCAGGACGGACCAGTTTTCAACTATGATGTTATCAAAGGTTTCGAGGAGGCGTTATAGATGAAACCACAGACCAAACCAAAAGTCGCTTTCTTCGATTTCGCGGGTTGTGAAGGAGATCAACTCCAGATCGCAAATCTTGAAGAAAAACTGCTAGATCTACTTGAAATCGTGGAACCGGTCAGCTTCAGAGAAGTGATGACTGAGCACAGCGATGATTATGATATAGCTTTTATCGAAGGTTCAGCCACAAGAGATCATGACGTGGAAAGATTAAGAAAGATAAGGAAAAACGCTGAAATTGTCGTTGCTATAGGTTCCTGTGCGACTATCGGAGGAGTGAATTCGATCAGAAATAGACAGAATTTCAAAAAAGTTAAAGAACGAGTATACGGCAATGATGGTGACATGTACGAAGCATGGGATAAAGCCAAAGGTATCGACGCGGTAATCGAGGTAGACTACAAAGTTCATGGCTGTCCCATCGACAGGGACGAGTTCTTACATGTGGTTCGATCCCTTGTGATGGGTAGAGAACCGAACATCCCAGATTATCCAGTTTGTGTAGAATGTAAGCTAAATGAAAACGTTTGTGCGTTTGAAAGAGATGAATTCTGTGTTGGACCAGTAACTAGAGCCGGATGTGATTCCTGCTGTGTAAACGAAGGAACTATATGCTGGGGTTGTAGAGGACTTATCGACGAGCCCAACGAAGAAGCTCATCAGGAAGTTCTAGAAGAATACGGTCTGACCGCTGAAGAAGTGATAAAAAAATTTGATCTTTATTTCACATGGCAAAAGGAGGCAAAAGAAGATGAGTGAAGATGTAGATGTCAATGTAGAGTATTTGACGAGAGTCGAAGGACACGGTAATATAGAAGTCAGCGCTAAAGATGGAAAAATCGAGAAGTGTGAATGGCAGGTCGTTGAGGCTCCGAGATTCTTTGAATCTCTAGTGGTGGATAGAGATTGGACTGAAGTCCACCATATAACTTCGAGGATATGCGGGATCTGTTCGATAGGTCATACTTTGACCTCACTTAAAGCTACTGAAGATGCGATGGATATCGAAGTTTCTGAACAGGACAAAAAATTGAGGAAACTTGCGCTTCATGCTGAGAACATGCAGAGCCACGTTCTGCATGTGGGATATCTCGCTCTTCCGGATCTGATGGATTCTAAATCTGTCGTTCCTTTAGCGAACAGCCACGAAAAAGAAGTGAAAACAGTGATAAGACTTCATAGGCTGGCGAACAAGATGTCCGATATGATAACAGGAAGGACCACTCATCCACAAAGATTGATACCCGGAGGATTTTCTAAAATTCCGACTGAAAACGAATTGATGGAACTTAAGAACAAACTTGAAGGATCTTTTAATGATCTAACTGCAGTGGCCAACCTATTGAAAAAACTTGAATCCAAAATTCCAGACTTCCAAAGGGAGACGGAATATATATCCCTCACTGATGACGATGAATTCGCTCTTTACGGCGGAGATATATGCTCTTCCGACACCGGAAGAACACCTCCAGGTGAGTATCTAGACATAACCAATGAATATACTGTTCCACAATCTACGGCAAAGTACACCAAAAATAATCGAGAATCATACATGGTAGGTGCGCTGGCAAGGTTGAATAACAATTACGATCAATTGAGCCCGATGGCTAAAGGAGTAGCTGAAAAATTCGATTTCGATCCATTGGTGACCAATCCGTTCATGAACAATGTCGCACAAGTTGTTGAGGTTGTACACAGTGTCGAGGATTCGATAAGGATCATAGAGGAACTGCTCGACAAAGGTCTTGAAAAACAGGAAGAGTACAACTCACCAGATATCGAACCTAAAGCAGGAAGAGGTGTAGGGGCTGTAGAAGTGCCGAGAGGTATTTTGTTCCACGATTACACCTATGACGAGGACGGTAAGTGTACAAAGGCGAACTGTGTGATACCTACGAACCAAAACCATGGCAACATACAACTTGATATGGAGAAATTAACTCCTACGATAATAGATCAGCCAGAAGAGGAAGTCGAAAAACAACTCTCCATGTTAGTAAGAGCCTACGATCCGTGCATTTCCTGTTCAACCCACGATCTAAAAATCGACTTCGTCTAGTGATTTCGTAAAAACCTAAAAACCTTTTATCTATATGTTTTTCTTCAAAACAATATTTTTATTCTATATTTAGCTTGTCTATCAATTCCTCAAATTTCTCTTCGATATCCGAGCATTTCCTTTTCTCAAGTAAAAACATCAGCAGTTCAAATCTCATCAAAAGAGGATAACTCAATTCTCCCATCTGATCTTCAGCTTCTTCTATAGGATCGGAAACCTTTTCTTTCAACTCCACAAATATATTAGAGAGGATATCGATGATCTCCTCTACCTCTTCTTCCTCAACAGAATACCCCATTATCTCCAATAATTCTAGTAATCTTCTAGCGTTCTCTTTTTCCCAATCCATCGCTAATTCTGAAGGTTCGCCTCCATCTATAGAAGTGGGAGATAACAGAAAAGAATCTGCGGTTCTAGTGTATACCTTTTTCGGGATATGGTTGTCCTTCATCTCCGATATCTCTTTTACATAGCCAGCATCCTGTAGTTTCTTTATGTGGCGGTAAATAGTGGAATGATCTTTGTCAAGAGTTTCAGCGAGCTGGGTGATAGTCATGTCGTTAACACGGAGAAGTGATAATATGTCGCTTCTAGTATCTTCTATGGCTATCTTTACATGATCGGGATCCCGAACGACTTTAACATCACTTTTCATCTTCTACTCAAAGAGAAAAAAGGATTATAAATAAATCTTCTGTCTATTAATCATATTTTGAACTGACATGTTCTCATTTTGTTTTTGATATGTTCACTACATATAATAAAGTATAAGTACTTCAGATATTATAGCTATATAAAAGTGTGCATATGAGTCAAAAAAACAATGAATGCTGTGAGAACACTTGCCTTTGTCCAGCGGAAGGTATAATCGATACGGTATCGAAAAAATGGGCCATATGTATTATAAGTCATTTAGGTGAGAATGAAAACGGCTATAGATTCAACGAACTCCAAAGAAGTTTGAATGGTATAAGTCCAAAATCACTCTCAGATAGGTTAAAAGAGATGACGGAGGAGGACCTGGTAAATAGAGAAGTTGAAAATTCAGTACCTCCTAAGGTAACCTACTCCTTAACTGAAGATGGTAAGGAACTCTATGAGAAACTGCAACCTCTGGTCGAATGGGTCAATGAGAGAGAATGAATCCCTGCTAACGAGTTTTTAAGTTTATTTTTTTTCTCCTCTAACTGATATAGTGGTCTCATCTAGAGGTATATGTTTCCCGCTTTCATCCATAGCTCTTTTTACTATCTGATTGAGCCCAAAACAGCACGGAACTTCCATGTGCACTATATTAACACTTTTTATGCTGTTCTGTTTGAATATTTCGGCTAGTTTTTCAACATAATACTCAGAGTCATCTAGCTTTGGACATCCGATTATCAAAGATGAGTCTTCTAAAAAGTCCACATGGAAATTTGGATATGCAAATGGGACACAGTCGGCCGCTATAATCAAATCTTTATCATCGAAAAAGGGCGCCTGAACAGGAACGAGATTAAATTGTACGGGCCACTGATCAAGACGGGAACTGACTCTAGCTTCCTCATCATCTTCACGTTTTTCTCCTTTGTTCCACTGACTCACAGCAGAGCCGGGACAGGTATGAACTTGCTCAGATCTCTTCATTTCGATCGGGCTTTCCATACCTAGTTCTTTGAGGTGTTCTAAAGCCTCTTCGAGCAGATCAGTCTGACCATGTTCCTTCAGATGTTCTAGATGAGCTTTCAAAACTCCTTCACCTTGTTCAGCTATATTTTCCACGACTGTTTTCTCATCATAGGGCTCCGCTTCTCTTTCGATTATCTCTATAGCGTCCTCTGGACAGTCTCCTATACACGCGCCTAGTCCATCACAGAAAGCTTCGTTTATCAGTCTAGCCTTACCATCTATTACCTGAAGTGCTCCTTCCGGACAACCTTTAACGCAGTCACCACAGCCAGTGCACTTATCAAGATCTATTTTTATTATTTCTCTTTTCATATCAATCACCAATATCTTGCAAACATATTTTATCTCCAACCATCATAGATCTTGGTTGTTCTAAATCAGCTCCATCGAGTAGATCGTGCAAAAGCATCCGGTGGACTTTGCAAAGCCAAGTACCCTGTTCTTGTGGGATCCTTCCGAAAGCACAATTTTTGTACTTTATGGAGTAGAAATCGTTATTTTGATCATATGAGCAGTAAAATCCTAGATCAT
>SL_8KL_010_SEDDRAFT_10003027_pt1 | contig 13980 bp, 16 predicted proteins | sample SodLakKL_010_SED_4_FD_11160 | JGI IMG/M metagenome (IMG submission 11160) | reverse complement strand
CATCCCAGGTGGGCTATCGCCTACAAATATCCTGCGATGAGAAAAACCAGTACTATCAAGGATATAGAGGTACAGGTGGGTAGAACGGGAAAATTGACACCTATAGCAATCTTGGAGCCAGTACAATTATCAGGTACTGTTGTTGAAAGAGCTTCACTACATAACGAAGACGAACTAGACCGGAAAGGCGTGAATATAGGAGATAAAGTCCTCGTCGAAAAAGCTGGAGAAATAATACCTCAGATAATCAAAGTAACAGAGAAGAAGAGTAAAGGGGTCTTCCAGTTACCGGAAAAATGTCCCGTCTGCGGAAGTAAAGCTAAACGGATAGGTGATGAAGTAGCTAGAAGATGTATCAACGCACAGTGTCCAGCTCAGGTGAAGCAAAAAATAGAACATTGGGCTACCCGTGGAGCGATGGATATAGAAGGTCTCGGACCCAAAGTTATAGAAAAGCTAGTCGAGAACAATCTTGTAAAGAGCATACCCGATCTATACCGCCTTCAGAAATGGCAGTTAGTACAGATAGAGAGGATGGCAGAAAAATCCGCACAAAATTTGTTAGAAAAATTAGAGGAGAGTAAAGATCAGGGTTTAGCTCGAGTTCTGTATGGTTTCGGTATCCGGTATGTTGGAAGCCATATGTCTAATGTGCTTGCAGATAACTACGAATCCATCGATGAACTTATGGAAGAAGACCGTGAAAGTCTTTTACAGATTGAGGAGATAGGTCCTGAAACCGCTGAAAGTATAGTCCAATTCTTTTCCGATGAACAGAACATTTTAATGGTGGAGGATTTGAAAGAACTAGGGGTTAAAATGGAGTCGGATAGAGTTACTGCAGAACAATTTTTAGACGGTAAAAGATTCGTTTTTACCGGCGCTTTGGACGATTACACGAGAAGTGAAGCTTCTGAACTAGTTGAAGAACACGGAGGCAGAGTGACTTCAAGCGTTAGTGGTGTAACGGATTTTTTAGTGAAGGGAAAAAATCCCGGTTCAAAGTTGGATGATGCCAAAGAAGAAGGCATTGAAATACTAGATGAGAAAGATTTTAAGAAGATAATAGATGAGAAAGAAATAAATTAAATTATTCAGGCTACTCCTTTCTGATAAAATTATGACCTACCATATAGTCATAGAGATATACTATCTATACGCTTTTTGCACGTAGAGATTTATCTATAATTTCCCCTGGGGACCTCATCTGAAGGTTTCTGATCTCCTGGTTTTGGTGGTCCACCATCCGAAGGATCCTGGTTCCTCTGCTGAGTTACTATTGGCTTTTTTCCCTCACTTAGGTCTCCTCCCATCGTTCCTCCAATAAGTCCGAAACTACTTGCAAATATTGGAACATACAAAGATATTACGACACCTAAAAGAGGGACTAGGACCATTAATATTGCTGACGCTATTACTCCTGATACTATACCAGCTATTGCTCCCGATTTAGATCCTCCCTTAACAATCATGCCTGCAAAAAAACCAGAGACTAATCCCGCTATTGTCCATCCTATAAAACCTATCCATCCTAGTAATAAATTTAAAATAATCGAAAGACAAAATCCTACACAAATAGCAAGAACAACACTGCTCTTTTTATATGCTGCAGCTGACATTTCCATTCCCTTTATAAATTATTATTACTAACAGCTATTTAAATTTATCTTTTTTAGGGCTCAGTAGAAAACCTTTAGCTTCTCATATTCATTGCTTTGCGATGAGCATTATAAGCTAACATTTTGAATTCCATCCGCAGTGATAACGAGGATGGTAGGATGAAATACTATACCATTTCTCTGTTTTGAGTTCTTACTTTTCGTGATTTGATAGAATTATTCATCAATCTTTTGATGACTGAATTAACGATTTCTACTTTGTTTCTTTGGTTGTATTTGTCTTTGTTAAAATCTCTTTTCATCTTCTTCCTATACCAGCCTTTTGTTCTATGAACAGGTACATCTTGATTTCTTGGTGGTATTATCGATTCGCTATTGAAAGTTTCTCTAGCAATCTTATGATTCTTTTCTGAATCATATCCTTTATCTGCAATTACGGTTTGTAAATTTGACCAACTCGAAGCTTTCTTCAGTAATAAATCAAAGTCGATATGATCGCTTGCTGGACCACGCCTTAACTTTGAAGAGACGATATATTGAGAATCGGTTTCAATACCGATACTCAATTTCAGATGTTTGCTAGTTTGACTTCTTTTGATTCCTAGTTGTTTTAACCTTTTCGTGTAATAATAGGATCCATGTTCTAACCTCATCCCAGTAGAATCTATTGCTAGATCAACCATTTTGTCATCACTGAACAAACCTATAATATTTTGAACGACCCTTGTATTGATTCGGTTATTGAATTTGTTGAGCGTTGTGAAATGTGGTATTTCTGGCAAATCCAATAGATCAACGATTTTAGTAGAAACTTCAAGCCAATCTTTAAAGTGCCTATAACTTTTGTCTTCATACTCTTTCAGAGCCGACAACGTAATTTTCTGAGGTACTGTATACTTCTTTGGAGAATATTTGCTAGTATACTTTGGCAAATTGCTTGTTTTCACCACCATCCTTACAGCTTTGCAAAAGCTAATATATCTTGATTTCCTTGTCATGAGTGCATCCCTTCTTGGTTCACTTATCAACTTCTATATTTAAAAATATTGATAAAACTAAGCCCTTCTACGAAAAAGGATTTTCTACTGAGCCTTTTTAGAAAACAATAATAAAAGAATTTATAAATAAATCTTATCCTTTAGGCTTTCTGCTCACATATGAATTCCCTTCTATTAAAAATCTCAACTTCCATTCTTTAGCTTTGCCGGCATAATCTATATTTATCCTTTGAGCCTTTTTAACATCAAAATTTTTAGTAGGGTCTGACTCAACTATGTAAATTTTGTTTCCACACAAGTCTTCTCCGTCCAACTTTTTATCTATACCCATTGCCATACACAGTTTCCCTGGTCCATTAGTCAACTTCTCCCGATCCTCTAGATCTCTTCTTTTCTTCATCAGCTTTACACCTCCTACAGGCTCGAGGGCTCTAACAAAAACACCTTCAGGTTTTCCTTTTTCGCCTGTAACGGTATTGAAACAGTAATACATCCCGTATATCATATAAACATAAGCGTGACCTGGTTGACCGAACATTACTTCAGTTCTCTCGGTCTTTCCTCCTTGATAAGAATGTGAAGCGGGATCTTCTTTCCCAAGGTATGCTTCGGTCTCCACTATCTTTCCGACCGTTTTGCCTTCAGGGGAGCGACGCACCAGATGTTTCCCTAAAAGATCTTTAGCCACCTTTTTAGCATCTCTATTGTAAAATTCTCTTTTCAACTTTTTCTTCTCAAGAACCACGCTTCCACCATATTTTACCTATGGTTAATCTGTTGGATGATAAGGCATACAGTTTAATAATGCTTATCCGATTATCATGACGACGAAAAGATAAGAGAAAATCCATTCTAGAATATATGAGGCATGAGAACATGGAAAAAAAAGAAATCGAAGAGATCCTCGAGAGAGAATTGAATGGAACCTGTTGGAGATTTAAGTATTGGGAGAGAGAAGACAGCTTCGAGTTTAGAAACACTGGTGCAGAGATGTCTAAAGAAGACAAGGAAGGTATGATAGAAGAGTTTCTAGATGATCTAGATGAAGACACACATAAACCTATTCTCAGCGGAAAGCTCTGTATTCAAAAAGAAAACGGTAAACTGATAAAAAAAAGGATAGAAAGGGAAGGAAAAGCATCAGAAGAAGGTCAAGAGATCACTGAAGAGGAAGCTAAAGAACTTCTAGAAAAGAGCTTGGTTCGAATAGATAGTGATCTTCTCCCGACTAATAGGGCAGTATTGGATAGAGAAGAGATCATAGATATATACAGCGAGAACGTTAGGAATCTAAAGATGATAACTGTTAATCTAAAAGGGAACAAGATAATCACATTGACGGACAAAGGCGGACTTCAGTTCGAAACTAGATGAGTACTTGGATTTTAACCGAAATCTTCGAATTCTTCAAATCTTTCAGCTTTAGCTTTACAAATTGGACATACAGGAGGAGGCTCTTCTCTACCAGCGAGGTAACCACAAACTGTACATCTCCAAACTTTGATATCCTCTTCAGTTTCCATTAATCCTGCCTTTGAGACTTCCTTTTCATCATTAACTCCTTCTTCTTTTGCATCCATAGCCGCTTCAGTTACCTCTAAAGGTCGCCTTTCTGGGATCGGTCCCATCTTGGAGGGATCATCAGCTACTTCTTTTGAAACGAAGAGTCCGCAGTAACACATACCGTACTCTTCAACATCAATGTCTCGATACTCACAGGGACATATTATGTCCGAATCGTAGGTTTTCACACCGCTGGCTTCTCTGCAGGGACAAGAAGGATAACCATATCTTTCTACATTCTTAACAAGTCCGTCTAATAGATCATCCAATAACTCCTCATCCGGACAAACGTAATAACCTTTTTCTTCAGCATCTTTTTCAACGTATTCTAACATCTCCTCTTTATCGGTCATCACAGAGTGCCTCCTTTATCTCATCCTTTTTAAATCCGATTATGATCTCTTCTCCTTCATCGATGACCAATGTAGGGCAGCTCATCTTGGAGTTGTACTCTTTTAGTTCCTTTCTGATCTCTTCCTTCTCCTCACCCTCGACCTGGTCTATATCAACATATTCAAACTCTACATCGAGTGATTTCAAAAGATTTTTCACCTTTTTACACCATCCACAGGTGCTGATAGTGAACACTTTAACCTCTCTTTCGTTTTTCTCTCCGCTAACAAGTTCTTTCGCGCACATGATTCAGAAAAGTGATATCACGATAAAAAGTTTAGGTATACTTTGATAGGTCTGCTAGCATAATCTTTAAATTAGGGAGCCATGGTGAAATGAAACAAGCATGGACTTACAGTTCAATAGAAAAGAGATATTCCTGATAAGCGTCATAATATTGATGATTTTAGCTTGGACTATAGGGAATCTGGGAGGGGCCTATTTTGGCATGGAGGATGAAGAGATCGACGGTGAACCAGAAAGAGCAGAAGGAAGTCCTGGTGGCTCCCCTGTAGAAATACCTGATTTTCTTGAAGGTTATCTTGGTGATGCTTTTTTTGTGATAGTTATTTTGGGTTTTGGAGGATGGCTGTTGTTCTCAGGTGAAGGCTGGAAGAGCAAGAGTATAAGAGGTGGTGCTTTTTTAGTTGTGATCTCATTCATATATTTTTTAGATTATATTCTACCTGTATTTTTATCCTTAATTTTACGGTTTAGAGCTGTTTTCCCAGATATAGATTTTTCTGTTTCGGATATCATTCTTGGAAACGGTTCTGAACCGATTTTCTCAACCCTAGGATCTAGTATAGGAATATTGATTCTTCTTTTATCTGTATTAGCTCTTATATTTTTCTTTTTCAGGCACAAAAAGCTTTCAGAACAAAGCAACGAAACTGAAGATGATATCACCTCAACAGCCGACAGAGCCATCAATGAACTGCATGAAGGTGAAAAGATTAGAGATGTAATAATACGGAATTATCAGAAGATGTTGATCATCCTTGAAAAAGAAGGTTTGAAGCAGGAAATCTCTTTCACTCCTAGAGAGCTAGAAAAAATAGCCCTTGCTAGACTTCCATTGAAAGAGGGTACCATCGATGAGATGACTAAGTTGTTCGAAGAGGCGAAATACAGTGACCATCCTTTAGGAGAAAAAGAAAGGAGTAGAGCTATAAAAAATTTCAAGCAGATCAAAAACGAATTAGAGGGGATGAAAAATGCCTGAAGGCTCCGGAGGATCGCTTGCGAGGCAAGATGTGAGTTACGTCTTGTTCATGAAATTAGCGGCCATAATGACAGTGATCCTGTTAACGATGTTTGGAAGAGGTATAAGACCAGGTCTCGTTGTGGCAATCTTTATAGTCCCTCTTTGGATTTTGGCAGAAAAGATGATGATCGGTACAGATTCGCCCTCTCTTTGGAAAAGTACCGAAGAGAGGGAAGAGTTCTCAAGACTGCCCTTAGGAGATGATGTCAAAAAAATGAAAGGTGCAAAGAAGGGGCAGAAGGTGAAACAGGCTATTTTGGAGGGAAGACTCAAGGAACAGGTCTATTATGCTTTGAAAAACGAATACAATCTCTCTGAGGAAGAGATAAAGATTTTAGATAAAGACCTAGAGAGGATAACACAAAAGGTAGATAACGAAATACTGATAGAATATATAAAGAACGCGAGAGATCTCAATGATCTGAAAAAACCCAAGGAAAAAGATCGAGTAGATCTATTTTCTGAGGGGGAAACTAGAGATTTAGAGGGTAAAAAGGTAGAGTTTGAAGAGAAGATCAAATCTGCTATTAACGAATTAGAAAGGCTACATTATGTAGGGGAAGATAGGTGAGGCAAAAAATGAAAACAAAAAATTTCGGTTATCTTTTCGCAATATTCTTTATCACAATAACTCTTGGGATGATGTTAATGGATTACATCTTCTTTATACCTGCCTTTACTTCTCTAGCTATAATGATCGTTGGATACCTTGATCTTCCACCTGATGAGAAGGATATCAGTATAGAGAGAGACCAGGAAGAGGTTCACACTTATGAAGGAGAGGAATTCACCGTTGGTTTGACGGTAAAAAATCACGGTGATTCTAAAGCATTCATAGAGATCAAGGATGAACTATCTACGAATGTAAAAGTGACAGAAGGCTCTAATCATCATTCCCTTTATTTGAAAGGGGGAGAAAAGAAGAGAATCGAATACAAAGTGAAGTTTCTAAAGACAGAGAATTACAGTATCGGTCCTGTAAATGTACGCTATCAAGACCCACTAGGATTGTTCTCCAAAAATTGGAATTTTCAAAAATCCATGAACGCGATCGCTTTGCCGCCCGTTGAAGACCTAGGTCGTACTAAGTTAAGACCCAAATATACTCGCGGTTGGCTGGGAAACATAAAATCCGCCCAGATGGGCGTCGGCTCAGAATTCTTTTCTATCAGAGAATACCTGCAGGGAGATGAAATGAGAGACATAAATTGGAAAGCTACCGCAAGATATCTAGATCCCAAGACGAATTCTTTCGAAGCCGAAAAGAGCGGAGATGTAATAGTTGTTGTCGATGCCTTTTATGAATCAAATGTGGGTGTTTTCGAAGAGAACATGTTAAAACACTCGGTCAGAGCAGCCACAAGTCTCGCTTCTGATATAATCTCCGATCGAAACCGGGTCGGTCTTTTAGTTATAGGGGACTTCGTTAGATGGGTTTATCCTAGATCAGGACAAGAACAATTGTACGAGATAATGGATAATATGATGGACTTGGAAGGTGGTAGTCACTGGCGACTAGAACATGCCAAGTTCATAATGGATAAGATATTCCCCAACCGATGTTTGCTACTTTTCATCTCTCCACTTACAAGTGATAAGGTCACTGAGGCAATTGCCGGTTTAGCTAGAAAAAAATACGAGATCGCGGTGGTATCTCCATCCCCGGTAGATCTCCAGAAAAAATACATTGATATAGAAGACGAATTGGCCGAAAAGCTGCAGAGGATCGAAAGGAATAATAGGATGGCCGAATTAAGAGATTACGGGCCTGTAATCGATTGGAATACAGACCAACCACTTGAGGTAGCTATAGAGGGGGTGAGACGATACCAAATGAGAACATGAGCGAGAAACGAAATAGGAACGATATTTGGTATATGTTGCGAAAAAGGGGATTCTTTTTGAAAGCTATTTTAAGCACTACTTTATTGGTACTCCTTATCATCGGCTTGTTGTATCCCGGGAGGTACTGGTACTTTCCAATATTTGGCGGTCTAGTTTCGATCATAGGTATTTTATTCAAAAGCAAAATTTTGATCACTTCAGGCATAGTGTTTATAGGAGCTATATTTTTTCTCAGCAATCTGACTATCGAGCGTTCCCCATTTAATATGATTCTATTGATCGCCTTTTTCATCCTTTTTTATGGTGTAATAGTATATCTAAATGATCTACTGAGGAGGGATATAATCTGTAAAGATTTTAGAGGAAATATTGGAAACACTTTGTATCGTTATAGGAAAAATTGGAATCGATCAATCATAAAAAATCTATCTTTTGTATTTTTGATCGCAATTTCAGCTTTCATGGTATCTTGGATTGGGACCTTTGAGTTTTGGGTTCGAATGGAAAACATCGTTTTATTAGTAATTTCAGCACTCTTTATTTTAGGTATACAACTTCTTCTATATATCTTATTTATTAAGATACCAACTTTTTATAAATCGGGTGAATAACTAGACCGAATTTGTTTAAAACATCTTAAAAACAAAGGATAATAAAAATAAAAAGTTAGGGTGTGTTGCCCGTTTTGAAACAACACCTATTTTGATTGTCTTACGATATTTGCTTTTACTTCTCTATTTCTGATTGGATCAGAGAACTCTTTACGTGTATTTCATTGGATATCTGCTTATTCAATCTCTCAAGTTCATCATCCGAAAATGATTTTTGAAGATATTCAACAGTATTTCCTTTCTTCTCGTGCATCTTTTGGAGGAGTTCATCTACCCTTTTTTCATCCATCATACCACCATCGTCTGACATTTCGTCGGACAAAACAGGGTAGAAGTTGTTTAAATACTTTTCGATAAGGGATTTTAGATTACTGGATAGCAAAAACCTTAGATAGAATGTAAATAAAATGTCTGACAAAGTTAAAATGATCTCTTCCTCAGCTTTTTCCTTTCGAGAAACTATAAATATCTTTTTCAGTATGCTTCGATAGATGGCTTCACAAAGGATAAGAACTGTAATCGTAGACGATTCAAATTTTATGGTTACGATCCTTAAAGATATCTTAGAGAGCGAAGATAGAATCGAAGTTGTCGGCACAGGTCGAGATGGGGAAGATGCTATCGAGTTAAATAAAGAGAAAGATCCCGATGTGATCCTTCTAGATGTGCAGATGGAAGGTATGGATGGCCTTACGGCCTTAGAAAAGATAATGGAAGATGACCCCACGCCTATAGTGATCATATCTGGCATGGGTAACAAAGCTGGAAAGATGTCAGTTAGAGCTTTAGACGCAGGAGCTGTAGATTTTATCTCCAAAACATCCGGCCCCCTTTCGATGGATATAAGAAAAAAATCAGATGAGATAATAAGGAAAGTAGTAAATGCAGCAAAAACGAACATCAAATCGTTTGAAAAAGAAGATAGAAAGGCATTGAAAGGAAACTTTACACCGGAAATATCTGAAGACCGTCTGATCGTTGTAGCCTCTTCTACCGGCGGTACTCGAGCTTTAGATAACTTCCTTTCTACCTTACCACTCAATTTTCCCGCGCCTATAATCGTAGTTCAGCACATGCCCCAAAAATTTACAACATATCTCGCATCTACTTTAGATTCAAAACTGGATTTGCCTGTAAAAGAAGCTGAAGATCATGACGAAATTAAAAATAATCAAGTCTATATTATTCCTTCTGGCCATCATGGCGTGATCAGCACTTGGAAAGAGAAGACTTTCATAAGTTTAAAAAATGAACCAAAACTACATGGTGTTAGACCTTCTGCAGACTATTTATTCCGTTCCGCATCAGAAAAATACCGAGAGCGATTAGTAGGGGTGGTTCTGACAGGGATGGGAGAAGATGGAGCTTCTGGGGCGGATGTTCTCAAAAGTAACGGTGGCTTCTTGGCCGTCCAAGATAAGGATAGCTCAGTGGTCTATGGGATGCCTAGTATCGCCAAAAAAAGGGCAGGATATGATTTTGAAGGATCTCCCTCTGAGATAGGAAAAAAATTGGTGGATATGTTCATGGAGGAAAATCAATGAGTGAAAAATTTCAGGAGATGTTTGAAGAAGAGACCACCGAAGAGATCGAAAAGATGAATGAAAACCTTCTCTCGCTAGAAGACGATCCTACTGACTTAGACCGGATAGAAGAGATTTACAGGGCAAGTCATACCCTTAAGGGCATGGCTGGAACTATGGGGTATGAAGGGATCCAAAAGATCAGTCACAGGATGGAAGAAATGTTCGACAATCTCAAAAGAGAGGGAGAAAAAGTAGACGAACATCTTTTCGAATTACTATTTGAGTGTGTTGACACGATAGAGATACTGGCTACTGGGGAAGAGAAAGACTACGGGCACCTGATAGATGAGTTAGATAAGGTTATTTCTGATAATAACAGTAAGGATGAAAAGAAAATAAATAGAACAGAAAATGAACTAATTAAGAAAACTGACCTTCCTGAAGAGATAAAAGAGAACTTACAACGACTTTCAGAAGAAAAAGTATCTCTTGGCATTATAGAGATTTCAAAAGATGAAAAATTGCCCGCTGTGAGAGGTATCGAACTAAAAGAAAAATTGGATTTCGAATATGAAGTATTTTATCCAGACCCGGAGGAAGCAGATGCTGATCAAGATAAATTCTTTATTTTAACTCACGAAAAATTGGATAAAGAGGACTTGAATAAAACTACAGGATTGACTATAGATGTAAAGAGAGATGAAGGAAGAAGATTATTGGAAGAAGGAAAAAGTACCAAAGCTGAAGACACAAAAAAAAGGAAATTAGCAACGTCTGACAAGTTAAAAGTAAATTTAGAAGATATAGAACATATTATGAACCTTATCAGCGAGCTCGTGATATCTAAAGGATCCTTAGAAGATCTTTCAAGGACCTTAGACTCAGATAGACTTTCTAATATTACAAACAGGATAGATAGGATCTCAAGTGAGTTGAGGGAATCGGTCCTCGATCTTAAGATGACCGAAGTAAGGAGCGTTTTCAGACGATTTCCGCGGATGGTCAGAGATATCGCCAAAGAAAAAGATAAAAAAGTTAATTTTGAGATGGAAGGCGAAGATATAGAACTAGACAGGACCATCCTTGAAAGGATCACGGATCCTCTTGTTCACCTACTCAGAAATGCTATAGATCATGGGATAGAGCCTGTCGAAGAAAGAAAAGAGAAGGGTAAACCAGAAGAAGGGAAAATAAAATTGTCAGCGAGCCAGAAAGAGGAAAATGTGGTTATCGAAGTTTCAGATGATGGACGGGGTCTTGATAAAGAGAAGATAAAAGAAAAAGCTATGGAGAGAGGTTTGTTAGATGAGGAAAAAATCGAAGAGATACCTGAAGAAGACCTTTATATGTTCGTTTTCAATTCGCATTTTTCCACTAAAGATGAAGTGACTGAGGTCTCCGGTAGAGGTGTCGGGATGGAAGTAGTAAAGGAAACTATGGATTCTCTTGGAGGAGATTTTAAAATAACATCGGAAAAGGATGAAGGGACCACTGTAAAGCTTACACTCCCTCCTTCTGTTGCTATAGTACAGGCTTTCTTGGTAAAGGTCGGAGAAGGTACATACGCTATATCTTTGGAAGATGTCGTAGAGACCACTCACGTGAAAAAAGAAGATATAGAAAAAATAAAAGGTGAAGATTTTATCAGTTTGCGGGATAAATATATCCCCCTCATCTACCTTGAAGAAAAATTTGAAGACGCTCCTCCTGAGACCATCAAAAAGGATAAAGAGAAACTCACAGTTACTATCGTTTCAAAAGAGGAGGAAACAGCCGGTTTTGTAATAGATAATATTGTTACGGAAAAAGAGATAGTCATAAAACCTTTACCAGAGAATCTACAAAACATGGGCGGCTTTATGGGGGCCACTATATTAGGAGATGGAACTATAGCGATGATCCTGGATACCCTTCACTGGATAAAGACTACTTCCTGACAAATATCCTTCTCTTCAGATCGTAAGATTCTACTTTATCTTTTGCTGGAGCCCTCAAATTTTCAGACATCCCTATTATCAAAAAGCCACCATCTTTTAAACTTTCAACCAATCTTTCCATGAGTTCGGACTTCGATTCATTATTGAAGTAAATCATAAGATTTCTGCAAAGTATCAGATCGAATTTTTTTGTGAAAGACGTCTTAAAGATATCATTTTTTTTGAAATCAACGAGATCCTTGACTTCTTCAGTAAGAATCCATTCTTCGTCGTTTTCTTTTCTAAAATAATTTTTCTTTTCTGCTTTAGATAAATTTTTGACCGATTTACTTGGATATTCAGCATTTTTAGCGTAATCTAAAGCTTCTCCATCCAGATCAGTAGCTTCAACCTGAAAAGAAATATCATTTGAGGGACGATTGTTTAAATAACTGATAGCTAAAGAGTATGGTTCTTCACCGGTCGAACATCCAGCGCACCAAGCTTCTATCTTTTTCAGTATGGAATCTTCTTTAATTTCTAAAATTTGTGGTATAACTTCATTTTCGATGACTTTCCAGACCTTTTTATCTCTCTTAAATTTAGTAACGTTTACGGTGAGTAACTCTCGAAGTTTTTCGATCTCCTTCTCATTTTTTTTAAGATGGTTCAAATAATCTATAAATCTAGTAGTCCCTACAACCCTCATCCGAGCGTGAAACCTTCTTCTAAGGTGTGATTTAGAATAATTATCATAATCGACTCCGATAATCCTAGAAACTTCGTTTTTCAATCTTTCGAAACCTTTCGAATCAGTGTCTCTTTCCAGTTTTTCCATAAGGCCACCTTATCATTTTCTTTCTAGATCCACTTTCCCTATCTTATCTTCTACAAGTTCTTTAATATCCAACACTCTAACGGTTCGATTGTCTTCCAGCCTGATTATCCATTTTAGCATTTTATCCTGGAGGTTTGTGATAGAGGAGGGATCGATGAGTTTATCTTCAGTCGAAGAAACAATATCTTTTAACTTGTCTACAGGGAGAGCTAATTTTTCATCTCCGATCCTAACAAGCAGGACTTCCTGCAGCTCTTCTTTTGTTTGGCCAATCTCTAGTATCTTCTTTAAGTCTATGATCGGGATAACATCTCCTCTAAGATCAGTCGCTCCTATAACGTGATCAGGAGCTCCAGGTATTTTGAATGTACTAACGTTCCTTACAATCTCGATCATCATATCCACCGGTACGCCATAATCTTCTCCCTCTAATTCAAAAAGAGTAAATAAACTTTCATTTTCCTGGTCTTGAAGTATTTTCTCACCTGTTTCATTTATTGATTTTTCCTCTGTATTTGATATATCATCTTTCATTGTTCTCCACCACTGCATTTGTGTTCGTGAACTCTATTTTGATATTCCTGTTATGGTTAGATTAGAGAGAATCCATTATTTAATCCCACCGACTAGAAATGATAGTTGTTATTTCACTAACGAATTTATCATTCAATCGAATGTTCTTTCTCAAATTCTTCAACTTTTTCTAAACTTTCTTCAGACAAATTCTTTACCATTGCTATCAAATCAGTTAATAGGACAAGCCTATCATCATGTTTCACTATACCTTCAAGATATTTCTTATTTATCGGTGTTTCTAGAGCTTCTGATGGAGGTTCAATATCGCTTGTTGATACCGTTGGTATTTCTGTAACCTCGGAAGCCATAACCCCTATGTCTTCGTTAAATAATATCATCAGTTGGGAATCCTTAACCTCTAATTCTATATCTAAGTCTAGTACCCTAGGTAGATCAACAACGGTAATTATCTCTCCACGTCTATTTATTATACCTCTTACCTTCTCAGATGTTGAAGGCACAGTGGTAACCTCTTCTAGCTGTATTATCTCCCGAACCTGAGAGATCGGACAGGAAAGGTAGTCATCCCCTACTCTGAATATTACCATCTGTAAAGATTCCTCAGAAGCTATCTTTTCTTCTATTCCCATTTTTCTGCCTCCATCACGTTAATAGTTTTATTTTGCTCAATAATAAATTAAACCTTCAATCTTATTAAATCGGTTTGAAGCATCTTATTTACATTATAGGAAAGGTCATTCATTTAATAAAGTTTTACCTATGAGGTCAGGAAGTTGTAAGGTGTTTAGAGGTAGTGGCGCTTAAACGGCGCTTAGATTTTTTCTTTGGGAGATACTGTTCAAAGAAAAAATTTGTTTGTTGATTTCC